>BS_KBA_SWE02_21mDRAFT_10001126_pt1 | contig 10181 bp, 8 predicted proteins | sample BalSeasSWE02_21m_FD_9196 | JGI IMG/M metagenome (IMG submission 9196)
ATATCGTAGGCAGAATGAATTTTCGGTACATTGATTTTTTTCCTTCTAATCATCTATAAAGAGAACTGTTGTAATTATTTGGAATCGATATCCGTTTTGACAGCATTCCGTTTTTCTCGAGATGCTTTCCACGCTTCAATCAAAACAGGGACAATAGATATTAAGATAATTGCCATGATAACCAAGGAAAAATTATGTTTAATGAATGGAATATTACCAAAGAAATATCCCACTGAAGTAAACAATGTTACCCAAACGATTCCACCAATAATATTATATGAAATAAAATATCCATAGGGCATTTTTCCAATACCTGCTACAAATGGGGCAAATGTGCGAATAATTGGCACAAAACGGGCTAGAAAAATCGTTTTCCCACCATGTTTCTTGTAAAAGTTTTGTGTGCGTTCAATATATTCTTTTTTGATCCATTTAATTTCGCTGGTATAAACTTTATCGCCGATTTTATGTCCTATCCAATAATTGAGTGTATCACCTGCTACTGCTGCAACAATCAGCAATCCCACCAAGAAAAATATATTTAATGAGCCCAGAGCAGCAAATGCGCCGGCCGCAAAAAGAAGTGAGTCGCCCGGCAAAAAAGGAGTCACGACAAAACCGGTTTCCATGAAAATCACCAGAAAAAGAATCGCATTTGTCCAAATTCCATATGTTGAAATAATTTCGCTTAGATAGACGTCCAAATGAATAAAAATATCTACAAATTTCAAAACTACATTCATGATCTTTCCTTATTTACAGGTTTGTTATAACTTCTGGGCGATTATACATCAATAATATTTTCAATTGTTTTGTAGCGCATTTTATGGTTTATCACCCATAAACCAATCAGCATTAAAAGTGAAAGTAGGATTAAACCGAAATTTCCAATAATTCCGGAGGATTTCACCCAACTATATTCTCCATTTACATCATTTAAATAACTACTCAGCCCAAGGGTTAAGGCAAAACCATTCCATAGTCCGTGAATAAATATCGAAAACAAATATGCACCAATTAATCTGAGCCACCCTTTCACCTTCCAGTCCGAGATCATCGCCCAGCCTATCAAACCTGTGTTAAAGATATGCAAAAGATCTGTCCCTGCGCGACCCAGCAAAATCATTTCCCACCCATTTCCCATGCTTCCAGACGCGCTCAGAGTTTCAAACAATGCATATCCGGCACCACTCAAGATCCCCATCACAAATCCGTCCCGAGGTTTCATAGTCTTTTTTATTGCCAACCAAGTTCCTGCTGGCTTTAGGAATTCTTCAATAATTGGAACAATTAATGATACAAAAACCAATATTGTTACAATTACCCAAGGGTTTGTAAGAAAAGGTGTTAATAACTCCTGAAATCCTTCGATTGAATTATTACCCGCCAGTTGATTAAAGAATACCGTGAGCTCATGATCTAATCCTGATGTCCTTGTAAAATATATTACTCCCGCGAATGTCGATAATATTAAAATTGTGATCTCACTAATCAGGATGAGTAAAGGACCCAATACCAACCCGAGCCCAAAGATCGTCCACACCATGCGCCTAGTTCCCATGGGAATCCCTCTCAGGCTTATCCACAAGATAATTACTATTGGCAGGCCTACTAAAATATAAAATATTGGAAGTTCAATTATTCTAGTCCAATCCCCGCTAAATATAATAATCTTGTCTGCGGTTAGAACAATCAGGAACCAAGTTGCCGTTAGTAAAATAATTAACCATCCAGGCTGATTTCTCAATTCGAAATTTGTTTCAGGTTTCCCAAGCAGATACCGAAAATTGAAGTATCCCATTGGTACAATTAACATCCCAATAATCATCAGGTTGAGAGCTTGCAAAACTGACTGACCATTAGAAGCATTTATTAAAGCCTGAGGCAGGATCTCAAAAGACCCCACTAATACCATGATAATAGCAACAATAACTAGCAGTGTAAAAAAAATACCACTAAAGAATATGAGTAATATTGGAGAAAGACTGGATCTCATTAGTTATTCAATTCAAGTGGATTGTTCATTAATTTTCAACTACCGTTACTTTTATCAATAAATCTCCTGACAGAAGATCTCTATCTACTTCGGGGTTTCTTGGTGTCAATTTCGATAGTACATCCATGCCGGTTATGACTTGTCCAAATATGGTGTAACGCCCATCCAATTCTTTTTGTGAGCTAGTTGTGATAAAGAATTGGCTACCATTTGTATCCAATCCTGAATTCAGCATTGCCACCACACCCGGTAGGTCAAAATTTAGACTACCAACCAGCTCGCTATCATAAATAAAACCTGGACCGCCAAATCCCGTACCACTTGGATCGCCTGTATAGACAATCCCTTGAATAACCTTGTGAAAGGTAATGTTATCATACCATCCACTTCGCGCTAAAAAAACAAATGAATTTACGGTATACGGAGCTTTGTCGGCGAACAATTGAACGACTATATCCCCTTTTTCGGTTTGAAGAGTAGCTATATATTGTTTTAGAGGATCAATGACAATATCCGGACATGAATAAAACTGGCGTTTTCCTAATGCTATGAGCCCAATAATCTGAGACAAACTTTTATTGTCAGTAGGTCCATTATAGATTTGACCATTTATTAGAAGGAAGGGCGTAGAACGTAACCCAATACTCAAGCCTTTTTCCAGATCACTTTTAACTCGATCAACTATCTCCGGACTAGTAATCTTTTTCTGAAAAGCAATTGGTTCCAACCCAATAGAAGTAGCTTGCTCCACTAGCCAGTTAGTAAAATCAACCGGAGCCATTGAAACCCAATATCCGAAATCTTCATATAGAAGATCATGCATTTCCCAGAATTTACCTTCATCACTCGCCACTTCTGTCGCTTGAGCTGCAATAAGTGCTTTATCGTGGATATCATAAAGAGGCAGTTGTCTAAAGACTACTTGTAATTCGGATATATTTGCTTCTTCCAATTTTTTCAATTCTTGAGCAAGGGCAGCACAACCAGGACATTGAAAATCACCATATTCAATAATCGTCACATCGGCATTTAGGCTGCCTCTTACATGATCATCTTGATCAACTACTGGAAAAAGTGATTCTTCATCCTGTCCTGATGTTGGTACCCCCGAGATACTTATACAGCCTGCCTGATCACTCTCAGGTAGAATATTTATGATCTTAGTTGGTGTTTCGGCAATAGAAGCTGGAGTTGCGTTGGGGACATCCACACAAGCAGCCAAGTTAACAATTAGAAACATCAAAAGAAACCCTTCNNAGGATTTATTACCAAACATTCTAACCTCTCATGTAATTAAATCTAGTTTGATATTGCTCTGGTCAGCTCTTCAAAAGAAGTCATTTTAGATATTTTTTCCAAAAATTCCTGGAGTGATGGGCTCTGTGAACGCAAAGATCTGACTGCTGGTCCTACGGGGTCCTCACCAGCAGCTCCTCCAGGCACATTCGCATAAGCACCGTAAAAAGCAAAATATGCTTGGTTTAATTTTCGAATTGCATATCCATTATCCCAAAATATTTGCCGTCTGGATTCCATGTAACTTTCTGCGGCATCTATTTTACTTTCGGCTAAAAGCTTATCCACTTCTACACGAGTTATGTGCATTTCGGATCGAAAATCAAATTGAATCACAGGGAGATCATTTGGATCAGGGTGACCCGTTTGAATACTAATCAATTGGTTTCCTTCCACTTCCATAGTCAATTCCGGGTAATACCTTCTGATCAATAAATCCCCAATTTCATCACCCACTATAGAAGCGGTAGTTTCATTCATCGTTCTTATTTCATTATTTAAACCATATCTTACACCTAGAGGTCTAAAACTAAGCCAATTGTGGATCCATTCATGGGCTATTGTGTTTGAAATCCAATCCAATGAGGTGCTGCGTTCAATCATAGTTGGATAAGAACCTATCCCCCCAACAGGCACAACCAAGGATGAGACATTCAAGGCTAAATCAATTCCATTCTCAAGCTCAACCTGCTCATTAACTGGAAGATCTGACACCAAGGAGATACTCTCACTTTGTTGGATATTATCACGGGGAGATATGACTATATTATATGGCAAGGGGGTGATATGAAACAAAACAGGCGGGAATGGCAACCCCATTGAAGTTAAATCCAGCGAATTTAAGACTTTACTTATTTGATGTTCAAGTATCGCTTCTGCAACTGGAGCAAGACGATTCTGAGAATTGTACAATTTATCCAAATGATCTCGTTCCATTTGAGATTGGGTAAATGGATCTGGTATCCCAGGATCGCTAAAAATCAGGCTTAGTTGATATTCCTGTCGAGTGATTTCGTCAGTTACATTCATATATTCCAAAACGATCTTGTGTTGATTAAATTCATCAAAATAGAAGGGAGATGATAAAGATGCCTGTGAAATTTTTTTGCCAAGGGCGTCCAGGGTCCAATCAAAATAATCAAATTCTATTGCACGAGTAAATAATCTCACTTTTGCATTTTGACCGGAAATAACTAAAGTGCTCCCACTGAAAAGCATGCTTACACCCAATGCAAAAACCACCAGCTCGAACCTGATCAACAGACGTGATACCATAAATAAATTATACCCTCATCAAATCCCCATTAAATTCAACAACCTGGAAGTTGCATCAACAGAAATATATTCCCGCTCAGCTAATTCCAGGTTGTTGATTAGATTTATATCTTCTATTTGGTTTTTAGATACTCATCAATTGCAATTGCAGCTTTATGCCCTGCAACCATTGCTGTTACTACCAAATCTGGACCAGTGACACCATCACCGCCGGCAAAAACCCCTTCTCTTGAAGTAAAACCAGTTTCCTTATCCGCGACTGTGATCAAACCCCAATCGTCAGTATCTAAACCGGGTGTGTTTTTTCCAATTGTCGGATCTGGCCAATATCCTAAAGCTTTAATTGCTGTATCCACTGCTACTGAAAAATTTGATCCCTCAACAGGAACAGGCCTTCTGCGACCTTTGGCATCAGGTTCTCCTAATTGCATTTCAATACATTCGATAGCAGCCAAACGCCCATCTTCACCTGCGATAAATTTTACTGGTTGTGTCAGAAAATGATACTGAGCGCCTTCCTCTTTGGCCATATGCCTGTCTTTTGCTCCACCGGGCATTTCTTTCTCTGTTCGGCGATATAAGCATGTAACCTGTTCAGCACCCATGCGCAAGGCAGTACGCAAACAATCTGAAGCAGTATCGCCTCCGCCAATTACAGCTACGCGCTTTCCAATCGCCGGGCGCTCGCGTTTATCTTCAGGCAATAGATCAATATCAGTATTTGCCCGGATTAGAAAATCGGTACCCTCATAAACTCCAGGCAGGTCTTCCCCTGGAACATCCATCTTTGCATCTATCCCAGTTCCATTGCCCACAAATACAGCATCAAAACCTTCTTTTTGGAATAAATCATCTATGGATATATCCCTTCCAACAAATGTATTCCCAACAAATTTTGCACCAGCCTGTTCGTAATCTTCCCATCGACAAAAGACAACTTCCTTGGATAGCTTAAAATTCGGGATACCATAAATTAACAATCCACCCGGAGCAGGTTTTGCGTCAAAAAGGGTAACTTGATGACCCATGGTTAATAAATATTCTGCACAACCCAAACCAGCCGGACCTGCACCAACCATTGCAACTTTTTTCCCTGTTGGTGGGCCTACAGGAATAGATACTCCTTGTTGCTTTCTTTCATAGCATGTAACAAAAGTTTCGAGGGGACCACAAAGAACTGGTTCAAGAGTTTTATTAAGAACACATGACCCTTCACAGAGTTGTTCATGGGGGCATACTCTCGAGCATACTTCAGGCAAAGAACTGGTCTGTCGATAAAGATGAGAAGCTTCAATATATCTTCCCTGTTCGATCAGCCACATGGCTGATGGAATGTCATTGTGGGTAGGACAAGCAAGCATACAAGGAGCAGGATCGGGGCAATGGATGCATCGTGAGGCCTCCAACATTGCGCGATTTGAATCTAAAGGAACTACCACGTCGCCAAAATCACAAACTCGTTCAGTTGGTTGCCGTAATGCTGAATGTTCAAATGGCATATAAACACGGGCTTTTCGATCGATTTCCAAATTTTCACTTGGGATTTTTTGCATTGGCTAACTCCTAATGGTTCGGGAAACATTCCTCTCAATCTGATGATACACAAACTTTACCCTTACTTACAGGCGTAAATGTCATCAATGAAAGCGACGATAATCATATAGTCTTATTATTTGTTTTTTATTAATAATTGCCTGGCAAACCTTATGCCAAATTGTTAAATACAGTAAAATTTATTCTTCGTGGAGGATCTTATGAAAAAATATGGAAAATTATTAATTGGAATAAGTTTATTACTTATTTTAACAATTGCTTTTTTCTGGTTGCGTAATCGGGAACAAGCATCTGCCCAGGATTCTTATCAAACAGTTGATGCCCAGCGCGGTTCTTTAATGGCAACAATAGGTGCGACCGGTACTGTTCGTTCGAATCAATCATCAACTTTAACCTGGCAAACATCCGGAACAATTGGAGATATCAAGGTGGCATTAGGCGAGAATGTATTAAAAGGGGATACTCTCGCTTCCCTCCTGCCCGATTCACTACCTCAAAATGTTATTCTCGCCCAAGCAGATCTGGTGAATGCGCAGAGAGCTTTAGAAACTGCAAATAATTCAACCACAGCTCAATCTCAAGCTCAATTGACACTCGCCAATGCGCAAAAAATTTACAATGATGCTAAATGGACTCGCCAAAACCTTGAATCGGGGAGAAATAACGTTGATGCTGCTGCAAATGCTGAAGCCCAGTATATAATCGCGAATAAATCTCTTGAAAACGCCCAAGCAGCATACGATAGAGTAGAAAACCTGGCAGATGATAACCCGATCAAAGCGCAAGCTTATAGCGCTTTGTATGCTGCGCAGCAAACAGTCAAATCGAGACTGAATGCCTGGAATTGGTATAAAAATCAAGCAAATTCACAAGATATTTCTGAAGCGGATGCCAAATTGGCCCTGGCAGAAGCCCAACTCCAGGATGCTCAACGAGAATGGGATCGCTTAAAAGATGGACCTGATCCAGATGATATTGCAGCAGCCCAGGCACGAGTTACAGCTTCACAAGCGACGCTCAAATCCGCATCAATTCTGGCTCCCTTTTCAGGAACAATTACAGACGTCAAACCGATGCTTGGAGATCAAATATCACCAGGGGTCCCTGCGTTTCGGATCGATGATCTCTCCCGATTGCTGGTTGATGTTCAAGTTTCCGAAGTGGATATCAATGGGATAAAATTGGATCAACATGTAACTCTTTCATTTGATGCTATTCTTGATGTAATTTACAATGGAAGAGTTGTGTCTGTTGCCCAAGTTGGAAATCCAACTCAAGGTGCAGTTACTTTTACAGTCACAGTTGAATTAACCGATTTAGATAATCGCGTCAAACCCGGAATGACCTCAGCCGTAACCATTATTGTCAATCAATTGGATAATGTATTACTTGTTCCGAATCGCGCCGTCAGGCTTGTAGATAATCAACGGGTTGTTTATATTTTAGTAAACGGGATCGCAAAAGAAGTTGAAATATCTCTCGGTGCTACTTCAGGAATTGATAGTGAGGTTCTTTCTGGCGATCTAAAAGAAGGAGATCTAATCATCCTAAACCCATCCTTAAATATTGGCCCAGGAAGCGGCAATGGTGGTGGGATGGGAGGAATGTTCGGTGGATAACCCTGTTATCGTCGCCAATCACCTTGCCAAAATTTATAAAATGGGTAAGGTGGAGGTCCATGCACTTGTGGATGTCTCTCTCCAGATAAATCGCGGAGAAGTAGTTTCGATAATGGGACCATCAGGCTCCGGGAAGTCCACCCTCATGAATATTCTGGGTTGTCTTGACCTTCCAAGCAAAGGCGAATATATGCTAGATGGTGAAATGGTATCCACATTAAATGATGATCAACTCGCCAGTATTAGAAATCGCAAAGTCGGTTTTGTGTTCCAGAGTTTTAATCTGCTCACCCGATCCACTGCCCTCGTCAATGTTGAATTACCTTTACGCTACGCTGGCATCTCAAGTGGTCGAAAAATCATTGCCCAAGAAGCACTTGAGGCTGTTGGGTTAGGTCCCCGCATACACCACAAACCATCTGAATTATCGGGGGGCCAACAACAACGCGTAGCAATTGCACGTGCCCTGGTCAATAAACCAGCAATTCTAATGGCAGACGAACCTACGGGCAACCTGGATTCAAAGGTTGGGCAGGAAATTATGGATCTTTTGCTAAATTTGAACAAAGAGAGTGGTACGACATTAATCATTGTCACCCATGATCCAGAGATCTCGGCGCAAACACAACGCGTGATCAAATTGCGCGATGGATTGGTGGAGAATAATTCATGAACTTCGGACAATCCTTACTGGAAGCACTTGAAAGTCTAAATGCCAACAAATTGCGTTCCAGCCTTACCATGCTTGGAATAGTCATAGGAGTAGGGGCAGTTATTGCCATGTTATCGATAGGAGCCGGGGCTCAAAGTACCATAACAGGTTCTATTCAAGATATTGGTTCGAATTTAATTTTTGTTAGCAGTCAACGTTCTGATGCAGTTCGCAATCCAAAACCACTAACAATTGAAGATGCTCAAGCTATCGCAGATCCATTACAAGCGCCATCAGTAGACCAGGTTGCCCCAACGATTCAAGGAAAAATAGAATTATCTTTTGGTGGTGAGAGTGTAACAACTTCGGTGACAGGAGTTACAGCAAATTATAGCCAAGTTAATAATGAAACCCTTTACGAAGGAGATTTCATCACCGTAGAGCAAAATTATGAACGGGCATCAGTTGTTATTCTTGGACCAACTACAGCAGAAGATCTGTTTGGCTATATTGACGGAGTAGTTGGACAGACTATTCGCCTTGACGGTCAACCTTTTCGGGTAATTGGTATACTTGATTCAAAGGGAGGAGGCTCCTTCGGAAACCAGGATGACCGCGCTTTGGTACCGCTTTCCACAGCTCAAATGCGCCTCATCCATCGTTCACCCAGCAATCGAGTAGATAGCCTTACAATTCAAGCTGTTAATTCAGAATCTGTAATTAACGCCAGCGATGAAATAACTCAAATCCTTCAAACCCGTCATCGAACAGCGGTTGGAGCAGATGATTTCTCCATTTTCACCCAACAAGCGATCCTTGATATTGCCACAACCATCACAGGTGTTTTTACAGTTTTCCTTGGTGGAGTTGCAGCCATCTCTTTACTGGTTGGTGGGATTGGCATTATGAATATAATGCTGGTTTCAGTCACAGAGCGTACGCGCGAGATTGGATTGCGGAAAGCTTTGGGAGGACGCAAGCGTGATATTACAATCCAATTCTTAACCGAATCCTCTTTACTGAGTCTTTTTGGAGGTTTAATCGGTATTTTTCTCGGCTGGCTTATTTCACTAATAGTCGGGGAAATTGCCGCGGCAAGCGGAACACCGTTCACTCCTGTTGTAGGATTAGATTCAATATTGCTTGCCACACTATTTTCAACTGCAGTTGGTTTGTTCTTTGGGATCTATCCGGCTACTCGAGCAGCCAATCTTGAGCCTGTTGAAGCCCTTCGTTCAGAATAATGTCAGGCAATATTGGTCGATATTCAAGAGATCTACCCCAATTAGCTCGATGCCTATGCGAAAATACCCATTTCTTTCAGTGTTTCCTTTGTTTTGCAGGTAAAGCTACTCCATGAAGGTATGGGCGGTATCCTCCTTCAAGAGATAGGTCTCGAAAATCCTTATATTAAGGATTTTGACAAAACACCAGAAGGAGGCCCTTTGGAATGGGCATCTCATTTTGAGTTAAGAAATTGGGGATTTTTTCTGGCGATCGAGAACTCAATTCCTGTTGGTGCTGCTGCCGTTGCACAAATTCAAGGGGTAAATATGCTTGAGGAGAGAGATGATCTTTCCGTCCTTTGGGATATTCGTGTACAACCCGAAAGACGAGGCAATGGGATTGGCAAGGCTCTTTTTAGCAAAGCATGTGAATGGTCATCAAAGCGCAATTGTCGGCAAATAAAGATTGAAACTCAGAATATCAATTTAGCAGCCTGTCACTTTTACAGAAAAATGGGTTGTGAACTTGGAACAATCAATCGCTTTGCGTATTGGCAAGATCC
>BS_KBA_SWE02_21mDRAFT_10001127_pt1 | contig 10180 bp, 8 predicted proteins | sample BalSeasSWE02_21m_FD_9196 | JGI IMG/M metagenome (IMG submission 9196)
CGTCAAAGGATGGCGTTTACCCGGAGTCGTCCAGTCGATCCGGGCTAGTCAGATTCCCTGGAACCCGGGCTCAGTGCATAGACAAGGAAATCCTGGTCCCGCTTATAACCGAGGGATTCGTAAAGCGCCTGCGCCTCGACATTATCGGTAGCCGTGGAAAGATTTATCTCNACAGCTCCGGTTTCAGCGGCCAGGCACTCGGCCCGCCTCATCAGCGCCAGGGCCACGCCCTGTCTGCGCGCCCTCGGGTGTACGAACAAGTCATAGAGGATCCAGACCTTGCCAGCGAGAGTGGACGAAAAACTCGGGTACAACTGAACGAAGCCCAAGCCCTCATGCAGCTCATTTTCGGCAAGATAAATTACCGACTCCTTATTACCCATTCTTTCCGCAAGGAAATTCCTGGCCAGGGCCAAGTCCCGGGGGTAGAGATAGAAGTGCCTGTACAGATCAAACAACTCTGTCAGCACATCAAGATCACTTAATTGAGCTTGTCGCACTTTCATGTATGGCTCCCGCCATGGTCCGGTGTTCGCCCGACCTCGGTGCAGCACACCACCGAGTACCCAGCCAGATCCCTGGCAACCCNAGGATTTCTTGAAACCTGGGTTAAATTCTGATCAAGCGTTGACGTCTACCACAACCCTGCCACGTATCTGGCCGGCCAGGATTGCCTCGGCGGCCCCGGGCACCTCGTCCAGTCCAATCATGCTACTGATATCTGCTAACCTGGCCAGATCCATTTCTCTGGCCAGGCGATCCCAGGCAATGATACGTTTTGCCTTGGGCGCCATGACCGAGTCAATACCGGAAAGCGTCACGCCGCGAAGTATAAACGGCGCCACCGTGGCTGGCAGATCCATGCCCTGCGCCAGACCGCAAGCGGCAACCGTACCGCCGTAGGCTGTTTGTGCCAGCACGTTGGCCAGAGTCTGGCTTCCCACGCAATCCACCGCTCCTGCCCAACGCTCCTTACCCAGGGGCTTGCCGGGACCACTGAGTTCAGATCGATCAAGTATCTCTGCCGCACCCAATGACTGTAGATAGTCGCTTTCCTGCACTCTGCCTGTGGAGGCAATAACCTGGTAGCCGAGACCCGAGAGTAGAGCTATGGCCACGCTGCCCACGCCACCATTGGCTCCGGTCACGAGTATCGAGCCTTTATCAGGCGTTACGCCATTATGCTCAAGGGCCATGACACACAACATGGCCGTGTAGCCGGCAGTGCCAATGGCCATGGCCTGCTGAGTGCCCAGCCTCTTGGGCAGCGGAATCAACCATTCGCTTTTGATGCGTGCATATTGGGCGAATCCACCCTGGTGTCTCTCACCCACTCCGTAACCGTTAAGCACCACTTTGTCGCCCGGCGCAAAGCCAGGGCTGGATGATTCCTCGACGGTGCCAGCCAGATCTATGCCCGGGATCATTGGAAATTGCCGGATGATGGGTCCCTTTCCGGTCACCGCAAGCCCGTCTTTGTAATTCACGGTCGAATGGGCGACACGCACCAGCACGTCACCCTCCATCAACTGGTCCTGGGACCAGGCCTGAACCCGGGCTCGATAGCCACCATCGTCCTTATTTACGACCAGTGCCCGAAATGTATCGTGCATGCAATCTCTCCCTCTCAATCAATAGGTCCCTTCCGGCTCAGATAAGCCTCAAGAGCATCCTCCCGTCAGGGTTTTGCAACTGGCAAGCGGCCTACTCATTACTGGCCCGACAAGCGAAACCAGGCGGACTTGCTCTGGGTGTAGCTAAGCAGGCTCTCCATGCACTTGTCTCGCGCCTGGCCGGACTGCTTGTAGCCGCCGAAGGGCTGTGTCATATCGCCCTCGTCGAAACAGTTCACCCAAATGGTGCCTGCCTGTACTTCCCTGACCAGGCGCATCGCCCGGTTCAGGTCGCGGGTCCAGATGCCCGCGGCCAATCCATAGATCGTGTCATTGGCAATGGCAATCGCCTCGTCGATGTTCTCGAACGTCAACACGGAAGCTACCGGTCCAAATATCTCCTGGCGGGCGATGCTCATCTGGTTATTGACCCCGGTAAATAAGGTCGGTAACACGTATGCGCCAGACTCAAGGCCAACGGGTGCGCTGCCGCCAAAGACCAGCTTGGCCCCCTCGCGGCTGCCCTCTTCTATCATCGACAGAACCCGTTGCTGATCCTTGCGGGTCACCAGTGGACCCATATTGGTGGCGGGATTCATGGGGTCTCCCGGCACATAGGCGTCTTGTCCCGCACTCACAAAACGGTCTACGAATTCAGCGTGTATCGATTCGTGGACCAGGATACGGGAACCGGCATTGCAGACCTCGCCCATGTTGCCATAGATGCCGTTGTAGGCGGCCGCTACTGCGCGGTCCATATCCTCCAGGTCGGCCATGAAAATCTGGGGTGACTTGCCGCCACACTCCAGGGAGACCTTTTTCATGTTGGACTGACCGGCGTACTGGAGCATTAGCTTACCCACCTCGGTGGAACCGGTGAAGGTAATCTTTGCCACGTCGCTGTGCAGGGCGAGCGCCTGCCCCGCCACCTCGCCCAACCCATTCACTACGTTGAACACGCCGGGAGGCCCACCGGCCTCGACAAACAATTCGGCCAGTTTCAGCACGCTCAGGGGTGACTGCTCTGCCGGCTTGAGCACCACCGTATTNCCCGCAGCCAGGGCCGGCGCNACCTTCCAGGTGGCCATGAGCAGCGGGTAATTCCAGGGTGAAATCGCACCCACAACGCCCAGCGGCTCACGCAGCACGCAATGCATGACATCCCATTCGGTATTGGTAACCGAACCTTCAATCTTGTCGATACACTCGGCCATGAACTGAATGGTCTGGATCACAGCAGGCAAATCTGCAGCAATCACATCTGAAATGGGTTTACCCATATCCAGTGTTTCCATTACCGCCAGTTCTTCTGCATGGTCCTCGATCAAGGTAGTCCAGCGATACATGACCGCCATCCGATCTCGTGGAGCCATACGCGACCAGCAGCCGGAGCGGAACGCCCTGAGCGCCGAGGCCACTGCCACGTCAACATCCCGTGCGCTGCCGGCAGCTACTTCAGCCACGACCTGGCCGTTGGCCGGGTTCACACTCGCGATGCGTCCACCTTCCAGGGCGTCCACATGCTTGCCATCAATAAACAAGCCGGGCGGCGTATTCGCCATCACCTTGTCCGCCACAGCTTTCCACTGTTCCGTGGTGTAATCCTTCAATGTCTCAATACTCATCTTTATATCCTCCTAATAATCGTGACCAGCGGTCCGACTTATCGGCGTCTCTACGCCGACGCTAGCCGATGCACTGACAGTCAGCGGGTTAATCTTACGTCCCCACTATCCTCGACCCGCACCAAATCCACGGCCGGGAAGGGCTCCGCTACCTGACACAGCTTCCCCAGATCTACTGCGGGCCGACCTGCCCGGGCAACCGGTAGTCCCGGACCTATTTGTAAAAGTCAGTAATCTCGCGCCGGGGTCACCCTGCGTCTTTCAGGATCGAAGAAAACACCTTCCATTACCGTGGCCCTGGCCTTTACCCGATTCCACTTAAGTTCACGCTGGTAATAAATCTCTGCGTACAGCTCATCACCCGGCCTACCCCAGGGGGCATGCAGCGAGGCCAGCGCAATGTTCGCCTTGGCCGTGGGTGACCACATAGCCGAGGTAACCGTGCCTACCACCTTATTCTTGCTGCTATAGATATAGGCGTCCTTTGCAGGCTTGTTGCCCTCGATATCCAGCTTCACCAGGTTAAAGCGGGAGCCTTTTTCCTTCTCCGCCAACAATGCCTGTCGTCCGGTGAAGTTCGGCTTCTTGAAATCCACCAACCAGGACAACCCAAGCTCAAACGGCGAGCGGGTCCGGCCATGGCGCACGGCCGAGTCCGCCGGTAGAAAATCCACACCAGCCTGGATAAAGCCGGCCTCGATACGGGTCATCTCCAACGCATGCGTGCCTATGGCCCGTATACCGCGTATCTTGCCGGCGACGAACAAGGCATCCCAAAGCGCCTCCGCCTTCGCCGGTTCAATCCAGACCTCATAACCCAGATCCCCGGTGAATCCAGTGCGCGACACCATGAGCTCGGAACCTTCGAAGTCGAACCAGGATATGCCGAAAGGTTTCAATTTCTGTATGTTCGCCAGACCCATATCCCGCAAGATGGCGCAGGAGGTGGGACCCTGCACCGCCAGGGCTGCAAGGTCGTGCGTGACCTCCTCAATGGTCACATCAAAACCTAATGCTGAAATGCTCAACCAATCCAGCTGACGCTCCTGGGAACACAACATGTACTCCCCTTCACGCATGTGGAATACAGTGCCGTCATCAATCACCTGCCCGTCGTCGTCACACCAGATGCAGTAGGACACCCGCGCGGGCTTGAGCTTGCTCACATCACGTGTCAGCAGGCGGTTAAGATATTCCAGCGCGTCGGGGCCACTTATCCTGTGCTTGGTCATCGGGCACAGATCAAACACGCCGGTCGAGTTGCGCATGGCAAAGTACTCCAGCGCCACATCCTCGTAGGCATCGGCAACAAGGTAGTCTTTCCAGCGATGAACTGCCTTTAGCTGGTTAAGCCTGGAAGTGCGGGAATCAAAGGCTGTCTGATAGACAAACTTCCTGAAATGCTCCTTCTGGTTCATGCTGTATCTCCCCGGGCAATAATTTCGCTTGCCGCATTGCGTCCCGCGCAACCCATCACACCGCCACCGGGGTGGCTACCGGCGCCACACAAGTACAATCCAGGCAACGGGGTCACGTATTGAGCACTGCCGTAAAACGGCCGGGTCATCATGAACTGGTCCAGTGCGAACTCACCGTGGTGCCAATGGCCACCGGCAATACGAAATTCACGTTCAATATCTGCGGGGGACAATACTTCACTATGCAGGACCGAAGCTCCGATACCAGGCGCATAACGCTCCAGCACCGCCATGGTTCTTTGCAACAGTTCCACCCGACCACTTTCCCAGCCCTGCTTGAGCCTGTACGGTGCGTATTGCACCAGGGCCGAGAGCACCTGCTTGCCGCCAGGCGCGAGCTCAGTGTCATGCACGGTGGGTAGAGTGATTTCCATCATGGGCGACTCAGACATTTCGCCGTACTTGGAAAAATCAAATGCCTGCTCCAACTCCACCATGCTGGGAGAGATCAATACCCTTCCACCCAGAGCCTTCTGGTCAAGCCCCGTGAAGTTCGGCAGGGTATCCAGGGCCAGGTGCAGCTTGGCCACGCTACCACGTGAGCGGATGTTACGGACCTGCAACGCAACCCCCGCTTCCAGGTGACGTAAACCCACCAGGTCGATAAAGGTTGTTCTCGGGTCGGCACTGGACACTACTTTGGAGGCGTTGAGCTTCTCACCGTTCTCAAGCTCGACGCCGGTGACCACACCGTTATCTACTACAATCCTCGATACCACGGCCAAAGTGCGTATTTCGGCGCCGGCCGCCCTGGCTGCCCTGGCCAGGGCCTGGGTCACACTGCCCATCCCACCCTTCACACTGGCCAATGCACCGCGCTTGCCCTTGACCTCTCCGGTCAGGCGATGCAGATAGTTGAGCACACTGTTGTTTGAGCGCGGACCCAGGTGGCCACCCAGCACCGCATCCCAGGCCATCGCGCCTTTGAGCATCTCGCTATCGAACTGCTCCTGCAAAATATCGTAAATATTAATACCGGCGATCCGCAGGAATTCACGCATGTCATCACGGCCCATGCCCCGTATGGCAAGACCGAGTGTTCCCAGTGTCTTCAGCTCGGACCACTGGCTGGTCAGCCGCGGCGGACGGCCCTTGTAGACCTTGCGCAGCACCCCGGAAAACTTGAGCATGCGGGCATTAAATTTCTTCAACCTGGCGGCATCCTCGGGTCCCAGGTCACCACCGCGCACCTCGGATCCGGACAGGAACAGGTGTCCGCCGGCAGGTGACAAGGAAACGGTCTCCAGGTCTCTTGCCGCCAGTTCAAAACCATGTTTTTCCAGCCCCAGATCACTGGAAATCTCCGGATTCAGCATCATCAGCAAGTGAGCGCAGGCGGATACCTTGAAGCCCGGTGCGAATTCGCGCGTAATCGCAGCGCCACCCACCTGGGAAGCCGCTTCCAGCACCGTGACCTTGNGCCCGGCGCGGGCCAGGTAAGCGGCACACACCAGACCGTTATGGCCGCCGCCAACGANAATTANATTATTACTAGTCATCGAGTTCGGTCTCCGGCACAACATTGGTCCGTCTCAAATCGGCCAGGATTTCTCTGGCTGCGTTGGCCCCCGGGGCAGCCATGACGCCCCCTCCCGGATGCGTGCCTGAACCACACATGTACATGCCCTTCATCGGACCACGATATTGTGCGTAGCCCGGGAAAGGTCGGTTAAACATCAGCTGATCCATCGTCAGCTCACCCTGGAAAATATTACCCTCGGTCAAACCCACCTCGGCCTCCAGCTCCCTGGGCGTGCGCACCTCGGTATGCAGGATCAGATCTTTGAAATTGGGGCTGTAGCGGCCGATCTGATCGATCACCACCTTGCCAAAGGCATCCCTGTCCTCGTCGGTCCAGTCCTTGCCTTTGACCTTCGGCGGCACGTATTGAACAAAACAGGACATGAAGTGCTTGCCCGGAGGGGCCATGGTCGGATCGGTAAGGGTGGGTATCAAGCAGTCAACGTAGGGATCTCGCGACCACATTCCGTTTTTCCAGTCGTCGAAGGCCCGCTCCAGGCGCTCCATGGAATCCACGAAGTGCATATCGCCGACACGTAGCGGATTGTTCTCACCCAGGGCGGGAAAGTCGGGCACTCCATCCAGGGCAATATTCAGCTTGCCGGATGAACCGCGAATCTTGAAGTTCCTGGCTCTTTCCACCATACGGAGATCCAGGTCTTTTTCATCAAACAATTTAAGGAAAGTGCGCTTGGGATCCAGATTCGAGACCACGATGTCAGCGTGAATCTCATCGCCATTTTCCAGCGCCACACCGGTCACCCTGCCATTACGCACAATAATCTGGTCCACGCCGGCATCAGTCCTGATTTCACCGCCATGCTCCTGCAGCGCGCCCGCCAGGGCCTTACTCACCGAACCCATGCCGCCACGGGCAAAACCCCAGGCGCCGACACTGCCGTCAATATCACCCATGTAATGATGCAGCAGCACATACGCTGTACCAGGGGAGTACACACCCAGGGCGGTACCAATGATTCCACTACCGGCAAGGTTCGCCTTGATAATATCAGACTCGAAATACTCGTCGAGGTAGTCGCCCACGCTCATGCTGTAGAAGCGTATGGTCTCGTACATGGTCCGCTCACCCAGCTTGAGGAACTTCTTCATTGTGTACAGAAGTTCAGAGATATCCCTGGGCCGAAACGAGGTTGGATCTGGTGGCGTGCGTAGCAAGAAATCGCGAATGAACCGGCATTGCCGGGTGACATCCCGTGAGAAGCGGTGATAAGCGTCAGCGTCACGCTGGCTGTGCCTGGCAATCTCCCTGCGTTTCACATCGTGGTCAATATAGTTACCCATGATATCCCCATTGCGCAGAAAGGTGACTCCGCCGCCATAGGGAATTACCTGCAAGCCATGCTTCGCCAGGTTCAGATTCCGGTAGATCTCTGGTCGCAGAAGGCTGCACACGTAGGAACAGTTTGAGTAGATCCAACCCTTGTGCAACTCGCGACTTACCGCCGCACCCCCAATCCAGGGGTTCTTCTCCAGCACCAGGACTTTCATTCCCGCCTTGGCTAAAAAAGCCGCATTAGCGAGGCCGTTGTGTCCGGCGCCTATTACAATCGCGTCGTGTTTCATCGTGCGGTTCCACTTGCTAGTCAAATATTGTCAGAGACCAAAGATCGCCGAATTCCCTACAATCACGTTTTCCGATGTTTCCTCGAGCATCTCCAGGGCTTCACCCATGCTCTCATCAGTATGGGATTCACGGGTAAATCGCGGCTCCCGCGAATCAGGCTTGCAGAGGATACCAAGATCATACACACGGCGGTGAATGTGTCGACAGACTCGCCACTGTCGCTGGTCCGGTCACGATTGCCCGAGCGTGCGGTGTCAGAAAGAACAGCCCAGGCATGGACGACTGGCCGACTATGCAAAAACACGGCCACGCGATTTCTCTCACCAGGACAGCTGGTATACTGCCGACGACCTGGGCGCGGGCACACATCCAGCGCAAGCGTATCAGGGCCACCGAAACATGAATACAGGGCCGGGTGATCCAGCCCGAGCACCGATTTGACCAAGAGCAACTGCTATGACGAAACCAGAACACTCATTTATCCTGACCATGGTCTGTCCCGATACCGTCGGCGTAGTAGCTGATGTAGCCGGGTACCTGCGCGACAGAAATTTGTTTATTGAGGAGTCTTCCCACTATGGGGACCCGGAGACCGGGCGCTTTTTCATGCGCACTCGCTTCAACGCGTTAGGGATGTCGTTTTCCCGTACTGATTTTGCCGAGGGTTTTTCGGCCATTGCAGAGAAATTCACCATGCAGTGGCAGGTCTATGACACCAAGGTGTTACCGCGGGTACTGATCATGGTTTCCAGGCTGGATCATTGCCTGAACGACCTCTTGTACCGCTATCGCACCGGGGCGCTTCCCATGCATGTGCCGGCTATCGTGTCCAACCACATGGACATGGCGAGCCTCGCCAAGGCACACAATATTCCGTATTTCCATGTCCCGATATCGGCCAAGACCAAGCCTGCGGCCGAACAACGGTTGAGGGAAATCATCGAGGACACGCGTGCGGACACTGTCGTGCTCGCTCGCTATATGCAGGTGCTTTCAGATGATCTGTGCAGGAACTTGGCGGGCAAGGCTATCAATATCCATCACTCCTTCTTGCCCAGCTTCAAGGGGGCCAGGCCCTACCACCGGGCCCACGATCGCGGCGTGAAGCTCATTGGAGCAACAGCGCACTTTGTTACCCCCGACCTGGATGAAGGTCCGATCATAGATCAGTCAGTAGAAAGGGTGGACCATACCCAGTCGGCGGAAGACCTGGTGGCCGTGGGACGCGACGTGGAAGCCATTACCCTGGCGCGGGCGCTAAAATGCCACCTGGAACACCGTGTCTTTCTCAATGGGAGCCGCACCGTCGTATTTTGACAAGGGCCCAGGCAGATTGAATGTCGGATTGAATCAACGCACCTGAAATCACAATTCCTGGCACCCTGGGGTACTAGCCTGGAGTTTGTATTTGTGCCTGCACATCCCGATTAATCGCCCCTGGCGGAGCATAATCGAAAATAAAAGTAATCCGGTCTTCCTTGCCCCGATTCATCACACTGTGTCGCTTCTGGTTATTAATCTCGTAGGCCTGGCCTACTTCGAACTGGTAGGGACGGCCATCTATCATGAAGCGCACGCCGCTGTTGCTGGTAACTGGAATGTGAATTCGGTGACTCTGGCGAAACGAGGGATGGCTGTCGATGTGCGGTGTGATACGTCCACCTGCAACCAGCTTGGCCGCCATGGCCCGGATTATGGTGCCGCCCTTGGGGTAAAATCTCTCGATAATGTCATGCATGACCGGCACCGCGACCTCGGCAAGACGATCCCATCCCGGTTCCTTGGTTATTGTCATCTCTGGCCAGCCGTCACAAAAAACCAGCACTATTGACTGGGTATTGTAGTGCACATCATAGGCCTGCTGGCGATGGGTCTGTTCCAGCCAGGCCGCTTCATCCTGCGCCAACACTGCTTGCTGCAGCGCCTCGATGTCTATCGCGCCTAGCTCGCGGAGAGTCGTATCAATATTCATTCGAACACCGGTTGGGGGAAGCTGATTTCGAACCAGCAAGATAGGTGGCAGAGCCCCTCCGGGTCAAGCCCGTCCGCCATGCCAGGATCCCGGTCCACTCCGTTGCCCTTATCGGGATTCTCTCGCCGACCCGGGGTCCGGGAGCAAAACCTTTCTCGCGCGTGGTGCTTACTCAGGATTGAGATTGCCCCAGCCACTTTTTACGGGCGTGTACGACATCTGGCGATACCGCCGACTCCAGTGACAAATCGCAAATCTCTGCCGGTGCGGCCCGTGGCGTGCATTCCACCTGGTGCAACTCGTCACGCCTGAACAAGTGCAGCGTGACTGGCTTGTCACATGGCAGGCGCGAGCGCATGGATTCCAGTGAAGCATGCGTCACTTTC
>BS_KBA_SWE02_21mDRAFT_10001128_pt1 | contig 10171 bp, 12 predicted proteins | sample BalSeasSWE02_21m_FD_9196 | JGI IMG/M metagenome (IMG submission 9196)
TTTTTGATGCTGGCCCATTTCATCTTAAATGACGGATATTGCACGTCTAATAGCTAACGGCTAACCGCTAATTGCATCTTTTAGGGGTTACTAAATTTTAAAAGAGCGTCCCGCGTCCCCTCATGCTGTGGGCAAATGTTTTTTCGAGAATATTTCCCATTCCATTCGACATTCAGCGATCATTTCTGAATGAGTTACAACAAGATGCATCAACTCGGTCAGAGCATTGCTGAATGCAGCGGAACTTTCAGTGCCGAACATATGCGCTATTTCGTGCAGATACGTACTGAGTGCGCGGCCAAATGCATCGGGTGTGAGCAATTCCTGTTTAAGGGCAACATAAGGCAAGCGATATCGAACGGGCAACCCTCGAAAGCGCAGGCTTCGGTCCTTCCGGGGTATGATCACCGTCATTCCCTGCCACACCGCGTTTTTACTTTCGATGATTTTACATGGCGGCAGTGCAATTTTTGAAAACAGGTCGGAGAGTAAACACAGCGCCACTTTCTCCAGCATGCGAATATACCCTCTCTCGGACACAACAGGGTCATGGGCCACACTGAATCCGTCATCTGCTCCGCAGGCATCCTCGACCGTGGGATAGCCCATGGAGATAAACGCGGACTGCACCAGACGATACCGCGTTTTAGACGTTCTCAACCACTCGAGTGCCTGTTGTCTCCGATTGTACAGATCTATATCCTTTCGCTTCACCTGCCGCGCCGCCAGCAGATATGGATTGATTTCTCTCCACAGGGCCACATGTTCGGGTGATGTGGAGATATTCCGAACCAGCGTGCTGATGATGCGATGCCATGATTCAAAATCGTATTTCTTCCTGGGACGGTCGTACCATCTGTTCTTCAGTGCAAGAAGGACAACCATGGACGCTTCCGGCGGCAGTTTGGATGCAACTTCATGGATTAGTTTGACCACATCCATGCGATAAAAAGTATTTCGTTCGCGATCATCATATCGGAAACTGTGCAAAGCGAAAATCAGGGGATATTGAAACGATCCCAAAGCCTGGTAAGCGCCAAATACGATTCCCCGCCCCTTGTCATCAAATGTTTGCGGGTATCCCGCGGGTTTTTGAAGATCCGACCGAAAATACACCGAAGCGCTTTCTGATTCCCATATTTTATTACCAAACAAAGGGTTTCCAGGATAATAGAAACTTTGAAGCACTGCCTTCAAGATGTTTAAATCATGGAAAGGGGATATGTGAAGGGCCGTATCCCGCGTTTTTTCATCCGAGCGTTGGATGTTGTATGCCAGCATATCGATCCACTGTTCATCGATTTCAATGACGGCTGTAACAACTTTCAATTCCCAGTTGCGGGAATGCATAGTAACATTCCAAGAATGGTCCCTTAGAGCACAGAGGGAAGCAATCTTGAAACCCTCTCCGAAAAAGCCAGCATAGGTTCCTCCACCGTCGCGTTTGGTCGATGCCCCGATATGAAGAAGCCAGTCATAGCTGAAACCGACATCTCTTGCGAACAGAGACAACCTGTCTTCAGCAATCCGCCAGGAAAATCGAACATCCCAGTTTCGCCATCCCACCGCATCATAGAAATTCTGCACGAAATCCCGAAGCACTTTGAATTTTGACCATTTAACCGGATAGTCGAAAACAAGGTTCAGCGGCACCTGTTCATAATCCGAATCACTATTTTCCACCCGGTTTTCATCTCCAGGAGCTCCTTCATCATTTTTGACACGTTGCATTTTTCCAAATCGCTCCACAAAGCAGGACAGTTTGGGACGGTTCCCCCAGTTGTGATATGTTCGAGATATTTGTGGAAGCCCCCTCCCGAAAACCAGAAAATCTTATCTGCGTAGATCTGCGTTCATCTGCGTCCCCATTATAACAAAAAGGAATAGGACGCAGATGAACGCAGATTTTCAGGATTTTAAGTATCGGGGGATGGTTCCTCCAGTTGTGAGAAGCCACAAATATCTATGTCAGATATCACAATTTAGGGAACCGTCCCGACAGTTTTCATCTTGGAGCGCCTTTTCACATCATCCCCAGAATGTTGTTGATGTATCCCGGATGGAAAATGACTGATACATCCTTGAAACCTCCAAAATGCATGGGACACAGATAAACGCGGATGACACAGATTTTCTTTAGGGGTTCTCCTGTGTGGACTGTGTTTGCTTCATGCTTCTTTTAAGGTATTTATTCATCCGCATCAATATCCGACAAATAAAAAGGAATTCTTCATAAAGGCCGGCTCCGCGGGAACTGTAGCGATGAACCAAGGATTTCTCTCTCCACAACAGGTCGTCCCCCCTTTGTGCCGATTTCCAAATGGTAGGTCACCAGACGTTCAACGTCGCTGATGGGCATCCGAAATTACAGCTCGAACACAATATTCTCAGCCCCATGCCCACGGGAGACCACTTCTTTAAAGCCGCCACGGGTTTAAAAAGCCCGAGTGATATTATATCAATTCAGACAACTTATGAGTATGAGAAGCATTCGCAAGTTGCCTGTTTGGAAAATCATTTTCATGAACCTGGTTGGCAATACAGGCTTTTAAAGAACACTCCGATGCATATCCAAGGAGATAATAGGCCCCCTGATAACATCGGTCTTCAAAAAGCACCTGTGCCTCTTTTAACCGAATTCCCACCAGTGTTTGAAGGTCGGATTTGTTCATTTGATCTTCGCCACCTCCCTTTCTTTTTTATTAGATGTTTTCCTAAGTGCAGCCTTTTAGTTAAGGAACTTGATGCATTCTTCCGGCAGTCCGTCTTTGAGTGCTGCGGAAATCAGGACATTGGTACCAATCACACCCCTCATTGTCCGCTCCTGTATCGTTTAATTTCCACGACAATGTCTTCTTCCGTAATGGCTTTGATCTGCGGCAGACTCTGGGTTTCCTTGAACAGAGATTCCAGTCGCAATAGCCTGTCCGTTTCATCTTGGTCCGGACCCAAAAGAAGGGCTTCCACCCGCTGTCCTTTATCGAAAGGCACGTCGTCCAGAACGATTTTATTGGGCTCCTGCACGGTCGCAAAGGTCTTGTGGGTTTTCATATCACTCGATCTTCTTAAAACAGGCCTCATCCGGCAACAGCATACTCCACGGCCCTTGGGTTTTCCACCCGCCTGGATGCGTCCAGTATTTCCATCCCCACTATATTTCCACCTTTGTCATAGTCCAGGGTGATGCCCGGCTTCTCTTCATCGCTTTCCTCAATCGCTGCGTTGCTGAAAAGAATGCGCAGAACATCAACCACAGGGTCATAGGTTATCCTCATGATTGCCTCCAATACTCATTGATTTTGCTTGTTTTATAAACCGTGACGATCCGGACGGGCACGACCGTATCAGCCGCAATCAGCATTACCACCCCCCAATAAACTCCCGCATGACCACCGCCTGGTTCAGCACCTCGGCAGTACCGTCCCAGTCGGCGGAGAGGGATTCCGTGGTTTCCTTTAGTGTGAAAGGATTGTCTTTCCGGTCGGCGATCACCTTGAGGACCGTGTTGTTGTCCCATTCCCTGTCATCGAGCATATCTTTCACCCACTGGTCCACGATGAAATCGGGAATAATCCCGAAAATGGCGGTGATCTCCTGCAGGCGGCCCTGGGTCACTTTCTCTTTGAGGATGGAACGATCTATGCTATGGATACCATCTCCGTCAAACAGTTTGCTGGCGCTCGTGTTGGCATAGAGACCGATAGGGTCCTCCAAATGCCGGGACAAATATTCGCACAGAGCAAAGGCGGAGTCATAGAACTGGCTGAAGATAAGGACGCCCCGCTCCAGCCAGGTCTTCCCTTCAAATTCCAGCGAAAGAACCTGTCTTACCCGTTCAAATTTGGGGTCATCCTCCCGGTCCAGATGCCTGACGAGATGTTCCTCCAGTCTTTTGAGCAACGCCGGTTCCTCGTCTTTCAGCGGATAGATGGAGGCACCGTCTTCATGAGGATCTTCCTCTTCGGCCAACTCCCCGCCTCTGAGCATTTTGCGGGTGGTATTGAGCCCCGCCATGAGAGAACTGCCCACCCGCCGCTGAATCAGCGTTTTGATGAAACCGCTGGCCTTCACCCGCTTCTTGAGCGTTCCGGCGAAGTCGGCCGCCAGTTCAAAGGCCTGCTCCATGCTGTGGGAGCAAAGAATGGGTTGCCCATCCCCGAAGGGCGTCATCTCAATCCGCACCAGTTTCCCCTCCTCCTCAAGACGCTCTCTCGAACGTTTGATGACCCGCTGGGTAAAAGGGGTGACCTCCCTGAGCTCCAGAAACTCCAAATCCATGATGCGGGAAGAATCGATGATATCCAGGTCCGCGTTGCTGGCCCGGTCGTCGGTAAGGCGCAGGCCCAGATCCTGGCGCACCCAGTCAAACACCTCTGTTTTCGGGTCCACTTTAACATCCTCAGAGATCACGGTGAATGGATTTCATCATTGTAAGTATTTGAAATTATGGGACTAAAAGTTCTTACTTAGAACTGTGCATAATTATTTCACATCCTTCGAATTAGACTTAATATAAACAGTTTTCGCTACCTTAAACGTATTTTAACTTGATAATCTATCAACCCCTATGCACAGTTTTTATTGAGAAAAAAGTGCATTTACCGTGATCTCTGATCCTTGTTCATTATTCGATATCCTCTTTTTTCTTTACTTCAGCAATTCCTCGATTTCTCTGATAAGCGCCGGTAAATTGGGTTGGGTAAAACTCATTTCGGATGCGGGAAGACGATGGTGCTTAATATCAGGGACGGTGTGTTTATGGTGAGGGTAGGTGACTGCAAGGCTGATGTCGTTATAGTTGCGAAGCAACAGAAAGGGGTTCATGCCGAGCTGTCCTTTCAATGATGCTTACCAGCGTTTCTGAGTGTTCCCGCAAGGTCTGGATCGCACGATGATATTGTTTCTGCCGGCGAAGCAGAGTTTTATATGCCCCGGCCCAATCGGCCCAATCCAGAACCCAAAGGTTATCTCCCGGCTCTTCGCCGTTCGTATATGACTCGTAGAACGTCTCTGAAAGCACCCCATACTTTCGCTCATAGGCTTCCAAATCCTCACTGAGGGCATGAATATCGTCTATGATCTCCTGTAATGTCATTGCATCTCCCCACATAATGATATGACTGAGTTCCGAAACATTCCTATTACAGACCTCAATACTTTGACAGGATCAACAGGATTAACGGGATAAAAGAAAAAGGTTATAAGTATCCTGAAAATCACGTAAATCCTGTCAAAATAACCCGGTAAACGGTTCGCTACATCGAGATTCCTTCTCCAATGCAGTCCGATTGTTGGGTTACGCTTGTTTTGGTCAGGGAAAACCGTTCTCTGTTATTTGACATGCAGGAAAAAAACCATCATAACATTTCCTGATCTTCCATATCCTCATAGTCACCATGCCAGAGGTCGAATTCCTCGCCTGCCTTCCAGCTTTGGATATCCGTGCGGCCATCCAGCCATGCGGCAATCCTTTTCAGTCTGTCGTCAGGAAGATTGGAGCGTCGGCCCAGTTCTACGACAAAACTCAGCTTTTCAGCAGTTCCTCCACCGCCACAGTAGCAGTCGTTGGCTTCAATTGCTTCCTCGATAAAGGCGTCCAGGAATTCATCAAGGCCATTGCTTTGGTTTCGGAAAATGAGAATTTCCCTGCCCCACTCGGTAAATTCGCTATAATGTTTCTTTTTGCGAAGCCGTTTTTTCATGTTTGCCACCTCTTATATCAGAATATTTTTGCCGACCTGATGGGCCTGCCCCGCAGAGAATTGCATTTTGGAAACCTTTCCATTTACTGCGATGGTCCCGGCGCCATAAGCGGAGGTTATCCTTTTTTGTTGTTTGAGGCAACGAAAGATTTGCAGGGAGGCATGGATTGAGGTCAGCAGAATGTGTGGGGACCGATGATTTGCTGCTGGGTTGTCCCCACTTTTTGCGCAAGTTCTTTTTGAGACAAGCCTGCTTCCTTGCGCAAGGCAGCTAATTTCAGAGCCACGTCCCAGGCCTCGCCGGCCCTTTCGAAACGTTCCTTAAACCCTGCATCTTTTACTTGCTCTTCAAGATCATTCATTCACGGGCATTACCGAAACCGGAATACCATTGAGGACTGCATTTCCGGAAAGAGGATCGATTTTCTGTTCATCAGTCAGAATATTGCTGTTTATGCCGGGATACGTATTGGCCACGGATAGTGCAGTTCCCGGAAGGCCGTGTCCCCACCCGTGCGGGAGGCTTACCACACCGGGCATGATATCTTCAGTAACCTCCACTGAAACCTCAATGGCGCCCACCCGGGAGGAGATACGCGCCTTTTTCCCTGTATTCAACCCAAAGCGGAATGCGTCTTCAGGATAGATCTGAAGCGTGCATTGTTCCTTTCCCTTCACAAGAATTTCCAGGTTGTGCATCCATGAATTATTGCTGCGAAGGTTTCGACGGCCAATGAGAAGCAGGGCCTCGAAGGGGGCACGTCCGAAAAACAACATGCTCACGGCTATCCGAAATGTTCTTGTCATGCATCTGTATATCTCTCATTCCTCCATTTTTTCATATTACGAAACTCGTTTATCGGAAGCAACGCTAATTTGACATTGACACAAAAAAGGAAATTCAATATAGTTCCGGGTGGAATGCAGAATAGAATGGAATGATGGTCATTCAAACCTAAACTTTCAGTTCCAATGGGTAAGGAGGAATCGATGGGCAAAAAAGCAGAGAACACCGATCGCAGAGAATTCCTGAAAACAGCCGGTGTGGCAGGGCTGGCCGCAGGCGGTATGATCCTGGGAGGCGCTTCATACGTTGGCGCGGAAAAGAAAAAAGCCATTCCGAAAACACCGGTGAAAGTTGCCGCCATAAGCTTCCTGACCGGCGCGGCAGCCGGACCGTTTGGAATTCCGGGGGACAATTCCTATAAAATGATGGCCGACTTGTACAACAAAGAAGGCGGCATCCTGGGACGAAAGATAGACCTGATCAGCCTGGACGAAGCAGGTGGGGCTAAGACCCAGGTGGAACTGGCCCGAAAGCTGATTTTAGAAGACAAAGTGGACGTTATTCTGGGATACATATCTTCCGGCGACTGCAAAGCCGTGCTTCCCCTCGCCGATGAATTGGGGGGCCTCATGCTTGCCTATGACTGCGGGACGCACGTGTTGATGGAGGAAAAGACATCCCCCTTCAAGACACCAAAATTCCAATTGGGTTTTCGTACCGCCGCTCACCTGGGACAGGATAATATTGCACTGGCCCTGGCCATCAAGAAATATATGCCCAACGTGAAAAAGATTGCCGGCATCAACCAGGATTATGCCTGGGGACGCGATTCCTGGCAGATCTTTGAACTGGCCATCAAAAAGATCCTTCCCAAGGTGGAAGTGGTCAAGACCCTGTGGCCCAAAATTTTTACTACCGATTACACCGCGCACGTAAGCACGCTCATGGGATCAGGCGCGGAACTCATCCACACGTCGCTTTGGGGTGGAGATGCCGTAACCTTCGTGAAACAGGCCATGGGCGCCGGACTTTTCCAACAGGCTAAGCTCGCCATGAGCCGCGGCGAGCCCTATCCACAGGAAATCGGAGAAACCTTCCCCGAGGGTCAGTTCATCTGTTGCGCCGGCGCCCATTACTTTCTGTATCCTGCCTGGGACAAATGGCCTCTCAACAAATGGTTTGTGGCGGAATATAAGAAACGATACGACAAATACCCCACCTACCCGTGCTATCATGCCTTCCAGGCACTCGCATCCTATAAGACCGCCGTGGAAAAGGCCTCGAGTCTCGTTGGAGGCTGGCCCGGCATGGATGATGTCGCAAAGGCCCTGGGCAACATGAGCCTGGAGACACCTTCCGGATATCTGGTCATCAACAAAGACCACAACGCCCGGGAAGACTGCCTTGTGGGCATCTCCAAAAAGGTCAAGGAATTTCCGTTCCCCATCCTGGACCCTGACCGGCTGGAGGTCTTTCCATCCTTCCAGGTCAACGCCCCTGCGGGGATCTCGACGGAAGCCTGGATCGACAGTTGGGAATCGTAATCTGAACCGCATCCGGCGATGGAAGCCTTGGAAGCCTTCTTTCATCGCCGGATTATCTTTTCAGCACAGACCCTAAACACAAACGTTCCGTCTTCACAGACCGCAAAGAAGGAGGCCCTCGCCTATGGGGCTGATATATGCCCTCAACGGGTTGTACTTTTCGGCCTTTCTGTTCCTGACCGCCCTGGGATTATCGATCATACTGGGAGTCATGGGCATCCTGAACCTGGCCCATGGATCCCTGTACGCCATCGGCGGCTTTGTGGGCGCCTACCTGATCGGGCTCATGGCCCAGGGCAACATGACCCTGACCCTCGTAGGCGCTCTTTTAGGCGCGGTTGTCGCCGCAGGGGCCGTCGGGTTCATCCTGGAAACAACCCTCATCAGGCATATGTATAAACGGGCGCTGGAGTACCAGCTCCTCATCACGTTCGGCATTCTCATGCTCATCGAGGATCTTATAAAACTGGTCTTCGGCGGAGAATCCCGCTATGCCTCGGCCCCCTGTGACGCCATGGGAAGCCTCGACATCATGGGGCATACCTATTCGGTCTATTCCCTGTTCGTCATGGCCATGGCCCTGGCGGCCGGGCTTCTCATCTGGTGGCTGATGGTGAAAACACGTCTCGGCATCATGCTCAGGGCCATTGAGATGGACAGGGAGATGGCCCAAGCCATGGGCATTCCCATGCGAAGCCTGACCATTACCGCCTTTGTCATCGGGTCCGCACTGGCCGGTCTCGCGGGCGCCCTCGTGGTTCCCACCTCTCCGGCCGTCCTGGGAATGGGGATGGATCCCCTGATTATGGCCTTCATCGTCGTGGTCATCGGGGGCCTTGGCAGCCTCAGGGGCGCCCTTCTGGGCTCGCTGATCGTCGGGCTGACAAGATCGTTCACCATAGCCTATTTTGCCGAACTTGAGATGCCTTTGCTTTTCCTGATTGCGGTCGTCATCCTGATTATTCGACCACAGGGTCTGTTTGGTCAGAAATAGAAGAGGAGATCATGAAAAAATACCTGTTCACATCGCGTGCGGCCTGTTACCTGGTCGCATTGATCATACTCCTTTCTCTGCCCCGTATCATCAGCCCCTATCACCTGACCCTCATGGAAACCGGGCTGTCCATGGCCATCATGGCCCTGGGACTTAATCTCCTGCTTCGATACACGGGGGTTCTTTCTTTCGGCCACGGGGCCTATTTTGCCGTCGGCGCCTATGCGGTGGGGCTTCTTTCCATGTACCTGCCCGAACATTTCACCTTTGAAAAGGCGATGCTTGCAGCTATCGTGGTTTCTGCGCTCATATCGGCCCTTTTTGGATTCGTCTGCGTTCGCCACACCAAGATATTCTTCTCGATCCTTACTCTGGCCCTGGCCATGCTTCTGTTTGCCGTGCTTGAAAAGGCCTATCACATTACGGGAGGATCGGACGGCATTCGAATACCCATTCCCCCCTTTTTCGGACATGAGTTCGAAGGAATGCGGCGTTTTCAATTTCTCTGCGGTCCCTATTACTACATCGTTGTGGGAATCTTTGCTGCCTCAACCGTTCTCATGTTAGCCATCGTCAATTCCCCTTTCGGCAAGGCACTTCAGGCCACCAGGGACAATGAACTCCGCGCGGAAATGATCGGCATCCGCGTCAAGCGTTACCGTTGGTACGCTTTCGTCATATCCGGCACCTTTTCAGGCCTTTCGGGAGGGGTCTGGAGTTTTGTCAACGGACACATTACGCCGGAGATAAGTAACTGGGTTTTTTCGGGCGAAATCGTTTATATGGTGCTGCTTGGCGGATTCATGATATTTGAAGGTCCGATCGTGGGCGCCCTCCTCTTCACCTATATGCGGCTCTATGCGATCGCGACGACCGAATACTGGATGCTCATCATCGGGGCCACCCTCATTTTCCTCGTCCTGGCCCTGCCGGGCGGAGTTACCGGAGGCCTTTATAGTCTTTACAACCGGTTGAGGCCGAAACGGGCGCAGGAGGCTTTTCGAGAATGAGTTTTTATTGCCGTATCCAAGGAAGGCGGGAGTTTTTATGCTGCAAATCTTAAACTTACAAAAATCGTTCGGGCGATTCATGGTCATCGATGAGGTCAGTTTTTCTGTTAAGAAAAATGAGGTGGTGGCTCTTC
>BS_KBA_SWE02_21mDRAFT_10001129_pt1 | contig 10171 bp, 10 predicted proteins | sample BalSeasSWE02_21m_FD_9196 | JGI IMG/M metagenome (IMG submission 9196)
CTCAAGCCGATATTCCTTCGACAACTGAACCTCCGGCCGCACAAGAACCGATCCAGGTGGCCAAAGTCATGCCGCAAGAACTAGAACAGGCTGAAATCATCACGGAAACATTGGAAGCCGCGCTCAGTGATGTCTATTTTGATTACGATCAATTTGTGATTCGGGATGATGCCCTGCCGCCATTGAAAGCTAATGCCAAGTTATTATCCGCAAAGTTGGCAGAAAAAAAGATTGTCATTGAAGGGCATTGCGATGAACGCGGGACGCAAAGTTACAACATGGTGCTCGGTGAGCGGCGAGCCCAAGCGGTCAAACAGTTTTTAGCAGATCTGGGTGTTCCGACTGAAAATCTTCAAGTGATGAGCTACGGAAAAGATAAGCCGTTTTGTACGGAACAAACGGAGGACTGTTGGCAAGAAAACCGGCGCGGGCATTTTGTAATCAAATAATGCTTCATTCCTGGATTTCTTTTGATGTAGGGGTTGGTCTAACAATCCTATTGCAGTTCTTTAACTGCTGATAGGGGCATTGTCTGAAGAAAATCTTCGTTCGGTTTGGTCTACCCCTAACCATCCTGTGTGCGTTGAACTGGGGCTTATTCCCAAGTCTAGGCTTTGGGGTTGATCCCTCCGTTCCTTACCCAGAAGTTCCTTCCCTTCCTGATGCGGCTCTTTTGTACGTTTCGGATTATGTTTCGTTTGTTGGTGAAGATGCTCAGGGGCATGTGGCCTTTGCCCTGGACAATAATCGTGGCCGAGACGGGGAGTCGTGGCAGGCTGAGCATCTCGTCGTACTTCATGATGAGCAAGAAGGGTGGATCTCTCTCCAGGGTACGGGATCGTATGAAAATTCCACGCATGAATTGCAGACCATTCCCCCTTCCTCATTTTTTCAAATTGAGGGCATGCCACAAACGGGGATGTCGATCAATAGCCCTCCCAATAATCTGACTTTATCGATAGAGCCTATCCCGATTCGATTTGCGCGTGACCATGAAGACGGCCGGTATTGGCTGGGGTCGGCGGCGGCCGTCTTACAATGGCACGATCGAACGTTGAAGGGTCGGGTGATCTATGAATATTTCATGATGCCGGAGTTTAACCGCCTCTCACGAACGTATTGGGGCTTGTGGAAACACTTTCAAGGACTCTATCTGGTGGTCGAAGGGTTGGGCGATCTCTATGTCCATTCACAAGAAAGTGACATGATGGCACCGTTAGTCGGAACCGTGAGCGGCTTTTTAGCGGTTCAGGGGGAAACGGAACCCCTTCAGGCGTTGCAAGTGACCCTCTTGGATCATAACCAGGCTTGGGGATTATATCGATGGCCCAGCGCCTGGGGTCTCAACTGGGTTAACAAAGCCGGAGCGGGCCGTGCGAGTTTGGAGATTCAAGAATTCAAGACGATGGGCAATTGGGTCATTGGGGGTTTTGGGATGGGAATCGTTCACGGAATTGTCCACTACAATGGACAGGAGTATCCCGCCTATGGGTTAGCGGAATTGATCATGTGATGACGAATGTGCCATCTATCAGTCGGACGCTGTTCCTTGGAATAACGATGGTGGGTTTGGCCCTTGTGTGGTTACCTCTCCTGGAGGGAGGGTGTTGGGCTGCCCAAGATGCTGATGCCGATCGCTCCCCAGTTATCGAAGCAGATTCGCAGGGGAATACCTGTCCAACCGATCTATCCTTTCTTCACCCACAAGTTGAGGCCGCTTTACAGCATGTGAGGCTTCCCTCGTTTCGAACGACCCTTCTTTCGTCGTTGCAGGCATCGATTCCTGAAGCCATTCAACAGACAGATGGGCTAGCCGAACAAATCACCTTTCTTGAACAAGAAATTCTTCGGCAAGACCAAGAGCGGGCACATGCAGAAGCCGCAGCCAGGGAAATCGTCAAGGATCCTGCCCCGCTTTTTCAGCCATGTCGACGGGAAGAGGAAAGTCAGTATTGCTATGCGATGGATCAATATTTCATTGCGACCGCAGCCAATCTCGTCAATCGGGCGTTTTTGTCGGCGCTTGAATGTTATCAACGGCAGGGGATGCGGTAAAATTTGAGATGTCCCGTCATGGCTGAAGATGAGATGAAGGGTGCGATGCGAGTAGAACCTGTCAACCTGTTTCAGGATATTCCTGAACATCTTCCAAGCGAGTTGATCGACCAGTTGGTCACTGCTCCTTCTGTTAGAATTGAACGCATTGTGTCCAGAGGCCATACATCACCGCCAGGGTTTTGGTACGACCAGGACGAACATGAATGGGTCGTGGTGCTGGCTGGACAAGCGCAGCTCCAAATTGAAGGGCGAGAGCAGCTGGTGATGTTAGGTCCAGGAGATACTTGCAACTTGCCGGTTCACATGAAACACCGTGTTGCTTGGACTGCGCCTGACCAAGATACGATTTGGCTTGCGGTGTTTTGGAAGGAGTAATCCTACTCTAGTTGTTGAACGTTGAACTCACGCAATTCAAAACTTCCTCGCCCTTTCAGGGGGTTGTTCCGAGGAGGAACGAACGGTTTGGGTGAAGGTGAAGGCTTATTGAATAGTTAACTCCCTATAGGAGCAACGGGAACTATTGGAAAAGCGGTGACAAAAGAATTTGGTGCGCGACATGATATTGGGAAAGTAGGAGGGAGGAGTGAAGATATGTTGCTGGAAGACCACGATCAAAGATGACAACACACACACTTATTTATGTGGCTGATCCTATGTGTTCCTGGTGCTGGGGGTTTTCGCCTGTTCTTGAAGAGATCAGGCGGTTGTATCATGATCGGGTTTCGCTTCAATTAATGTTGGGCGGGCTGCGTCCGGGCAATACCGAACGATTTGATGAATCCAGACGTGCATATATCCTTCAACATTGGCATGCGGTGCATGAACGAACGGGCCAGCCGTTTAACTTTGAATTTCAGATGGGTCCTACGTTTACCTATGATACGGAACCGGCTTCACGGGCCATTGTGGTGATCCGACAACTGGCTCCTGGAAAAGAATGGGAATTTCTGAAAGGTGTTCAGGAGGCCTTTTATGTGCAGAATGCGGATGTGACTCAATCCGAGGTCCTGGAAGATTTGGCTGTGCAATTGGTGATGGATGGCTCACAGTTTCATCAAATGTTTCAAGACCCGCAAACGAAGCAATTGGTCTGGGAGGAATTCGACCAAGCGAGGGAATTAGGCGTGAACAGCTTTCCGACTTTGCTCGGACGACAAGGGCAATCTGTCTCCACGCTCATGCATGGGTATCAAGCTTTTGAAAGTGTGGCGCAGTCGATTGAGCAATTTCTTCAGAAGGTGGCATGAATCAACCATGACTCAGATACAGCAATGTGAAGCAGGCGTTGAATAGAATCCAATTTGGTGCTTAATGAATTGTTATAGGAGGTGATGCAATGAGAATCATGATGAAATGGACGGTGTTTGTTGGGCTGGTAGGATGTTTGAGTGCTGGCGTCGTGTCAACTACCGGTGCAGAAATGGCCAAGTGGGCTTTAGATAATGACCATACCACTCTAGGGTTTGAAGTGGTCCACATGGTGGTGTCAAAAACACAGGGCAAGTTTACGCAATACACTGGCACGGTGGAGATGGATGCCGACAATCAGGAATTTAAAACGTTCGAAGCGGTGATCCAAACGGCTTCCGTGACGACGGATCATCAAAAGCGCGATGACCATCTGCGAAGTGCCGACTTTTTTGATGCCAAAACCTTTCCAACCATGACTTACAAAATGAAAAGCTATACCAAATCCGGTGATCAATATACGGCGATTGGTGATTTCACGCTGTTAGGTGTCACCAAGGAATTGACCTTAGTTGGCACCTTTAATGGTGTCGCTCAAGATCCCTGGGGCAACACGCGAGCAGGGTTCACCGCAGAGGGCAAACTAAATCGCAAAGACTTCGGGATGAAATTTAGTAAACTATTGGATAATGGCGGATTGATGGTGGGAGATGAGGTCAAATTGAAATTAGAGATTGAAGTCATCAAAGAAAAGAAAATGGAAAAGGTTAAGCATTAACTGAGAATGGGTTTTTTAAGCATAGGATATTTCCGAAGACATCCTTTTGGGACGTTTCTCTATCACAGGAAACAGCGAATATGAATTCCTAATTAAAAATGTGGCACATCAGGGTTTTTCATGGGTTTTGACATCTCGCTACTATTCGAGGGAGTCTTTTCCTTTAGGCCTCTATTGGGTGGGTTCAATCTTTTCGTTGTGTTGCCGGGTTTCGCCCCGGCAGGCGAGGCCCTTTTGTTTTGGCAAAAGGACCTAAAACCACTGACGCCCCACCCGGCTCATCAGATTGGGGGGACGCAACCACAAGGAGGGCGCGCCAACTCGCTGCGCTCAGACAAGGCCCGCCAGTTGATTCGAGCGTCCGCCCAGAGGGCCGGATGGCAGGCGTCGGATCCTGGGAGACGAACCTACCAGGGATTTACACGAAAGACCGAGAAGCCATATATTCGGTATGATCCGTTTTGACTGACCCTAAAGTAGGCTGGGGAACGAATCACGGAGGAGAAAATGGGGGTATATTCTCTTGGAAATTTAAAGAATGCCAAGAAAGAGTTCTTCTTTCGCAAGGGATAAGATGAGGCCGTTTTGATTTGATACATTCCTGATAGTCATTCTTCCAAAGGGATCGTAATGACGATTCCACCCATGAGATCTCCAACTTTAAAGTCTCGTTTCGGACTAAGGGGGTGGGAATTGTGGCAGGAGATGCAAGCTTGGGTGATGCCTTTGTCAGCATAAATGGACTGAAATAATTTCTTTTTCCCACTGGTCACAATGCCTCGTTGTGGGGTATCAGGTGCGTCTTGCAGGAGTTTGAGGGCTTTTCGCTCAAATTCCGTGGCTGGGCCATTACGTCGGTAAATGGGCCAGAGACTGATAAGGCGAAACCTGATGCCATGCCCGGATTCTGCCACAAGTTTGCTTGAATGATGAAGGAATTGAGCGGGCAATGGGATGGCATTTTTACTTTCCCAGTCTTCTCTTGCCAACACGATTCCTTGGTCTTGCATACGTTTGACCACATAGGTGGTATAGATTTCCCGATCGGCTTTGATAATGGCATGCAAGTAGTCGGTGACTTTTGCAGGGGCTAGGCCTGGAAGAGTCGAGAGATCGGAAGCTTCGGCCTTCTGGTTTAATACCATGCCCAACCCGACAAGGATCGTGATAATCAGCAGGCAAATATTAAGGCCCTTTCTGTTCATGATGCATTGTCCTTTCGTGTTGTGAGTTGTTCGACAGGTATGGGGAAGGTGATATGACAGACTGTTCCTGGCCCCGAGTTATTTTCCAACCGAATCTGTCCACCTAATTTCGTCACAATTCGATAGGCCACCGTGAGGCCCAACCCAGACCCTTCCCCTTGGGTTTTGGTCGTGAAAAACGGGTCGAACACTTTGTGAAGATGGGCTGGGGCGATTCCCGATCCGGTATCGGCAATACGAATATGGATTCCTTCTTCGTTGACGGAAGTGCTGATGTCGATGGTGCCAGTGTCTTGTATGGACTGAAACGCATTCGTGAGGACATTCGTAAGGGCCTGTCCCAGTTCATGAGGTTTCGCTCGCAAGGGCGGGATGGTTGTAAGTTGGGTGTTGACGGTGATGGATTCTGACGGGAATTGTCCCTTGACCGCATTGATAGCTTGAGTCAGTTGCGCATTGATATCGATGGCCGTTTTTGATTCAAGGAATTGATTGCCAATCTGTCCGGTAAAGTCTCGGATGATCGCCGCCATCCGCTTGCCATGTTTTACAATATCCTTTGCGTACCCTTTGATGTTTTCCATCTTTTCTTCATCTTGAATCGCTTCCCCTAACCCGATGACCCCAACCAAGGGATTGTTGAGTTCATGTCCGATGCCGGCGCTCAAAACCCCAAGACTTGCCAATTTCTCGCCTTGGAAGACTCGATCTTGCAGGGCACTTTCCTCGGTTGTGTCTCGAAGGACTAGGCCGACTCCGGCATCTTTCCCAGGGGCGGCTTTCACGGCAAACCATCGATAGAGGTACGTCCGATGATGCAAACGGACTTCCTGTCGCGTGTCTCCAGGATGTCCCCACCCGGCTTGGGACAGCGGATCTCGTAACTCGGTGATGAGCGGGGATGAGCGTGAGGGATCCTCCGGCTGAAGAGCAGAGGTCTGGATGGTTCGGATTTCTTGTTGCAGCTTGGCCTGGGTCTTTGGGTCAACATTCAAGATCTGGAACAGCGGTGTTCCAATGACGGCTCCATTCGTGGAGAATGCAAGGGCTTCCCTGGACGCCTGATTAAGATAATCTATGGTGTGTTCGGGCGTGATCATGATGACGGGATCAGGCACGCTGTCAAGGATTTGGGTGGTGGATTCTTGAAGATACTTGACCTCTTGGGTTTTTAACTCCACTTGACTTTCCAACCCCGCGAAATGCGAGGCTAGCTGTTCATTCATCCGATTGATTTCTTCAGCGAGCTCTTCAATTTCATCGCCGGTGGTTATGACGATGGGTTCTTGAAATTCTCCACGTCCGATTCGGCGTGCGGCTTCTTGAAGCCGTCGAATGGGTGCGCTGATCCGATGAGCCGCCAGGTAGCCTAAGGTGACTAACAATCCCACTCCTAATATGCCGAACGCAGCCGTCCATTGAAAGAATTGTTGGATCGGCGCAAACAGTTCTTCTGAGGATTCCCACACAAACATATGCCACCTCACCCCGCTTGAGGCTTGGGAGATCCGACTCGTATTGTCCAGCGGGGCAAATCCAATAATGGAGGTATCATGCCCGCCATGGCCATCACTGGGTGCGGATGTCCACCCCGCCTGCATGGGCGTGACTAATGGAGTCAGTTGCGGGTCACTTAAGGCCGTTCCGGTTGGCAGGATGGGACAACTGAGGACAATCCCACGGCTGTCAATAAGCATGACGTGTCCTGTTTTCCCAAAGCGAATCGTCTCAATGGAGGGGGCGAAAAATTCTTTGGCATCATACACGCGTCGCAGGATGCCAATGGCTTCATACCGCAAGCTATCCATGATGGGGAGCGCTAACGTAAACGTATACGTGTTCAATTGAGGGTCAAAGGCCACGGAACTCAAAAAGGGTTGGCCGACTCCCATGTGGAAGGCGCCCTGCCACCATGGCTCTTGTGCATGCAAATAGGACGGCTGGTGATCGATGCTGGCAATGAGTCGGCCAGCGATGTCCGTCATGTAGAGCGCTCGAGTGGCTGAGCGGGTAATAATCGGAATGGGATGTCCAGGGTCAATAAAGCTGCCTCCAATTTGTGTTTTGAGCTTTTCAGCGATGGGGCCTTGAGTGATCGCCTGGCTTTGATCCAGATCTCCAGCGTCCCACCTGGCTTGTTCCTGTTGTAAGACTTCGGCTAACGCGGTGGGACTGAGCTCGCTCAGAGCATCCCGTTGTTCTTCCAGGAATTTGACGATGGCGACGTCCGTGGTCAGTAGCGAGGTTCGCGTTAATTCATCAGCCACCACAATATCAAGTTTTCTGGCGGTTTCCGTGGCTAAGGCTTCAAAGCTAGCTCCATTGACCTCCTGGATTTTTTGAGTTCCTTGGTGAAAAGCCAGAAAAAGCCCAATGAGGAGTGGTAAGGCTCCAACCAACAGCATGGACAGGACCAACTTTGCGGTAAGGCCTTTTTTCCGTTTAATGGGGGTGTCGCTAGTGGAGACTTTATCCATACGCCATCACATGTGAGAGGGATCTATAGAAGGAAAGACGAGGGAAAAGGTTGTGCCTTTTCCAGCGTCGCTGTCCACGGCAAGTTCTCCTTGATATTTGCGGACAAGTGTTCGGACATTGTAGAGGCCCAGGCCGGTGCCTTGCCCAGGGGCTTTGGTGGTAAAAAACGGGTCGAAAATTTTTGGTAAATGTTCTGCTGCAATACCCTTGCCGGTGTCCGTGATTGATATGCGAACCAGCCCATTCTCTTTTTCTGCCGTGAGGGTGAGGATCCCATGGCCCTCCATGGCATGAATAGCATTGGTCATGAGATTGACAAAGACTTGGAACAGTTCTTCCGGTTTGGCCTCAATGACCAGGTTCTCTTGATAATTTTTTACCACGGTGATTTCATGCAGCTTGGTCGCAAACGTGGCGATTTTCAGCGCTTCGTCAAGAGATGGCTGGATGTGGATCGGAGTCGTTTCTTGGGAATGCGACGCGCGGGCATATTGCGTAATATTTTTAGAAATTGTATGGATGCGTTGCGCTGCGTCTTTAATGCCGGCGGCATGTTGATGAATGGTCGCGATATCCGTTTCGTCCTGAATGGCTTCAGCCATGGCGAGAATGATGTACAACGGATTGTTAATGTCGTGTGCGATGCCAGATGCAAAGGTACCCATGCCCGCCAGTTTTTCGGCTTGGAATAATTGTGCCTGCATGAGGGATTCGTGTTGGATGATGTCCCAGAGTACCTTGGAGGCGGCTCCTCCTAAGACTTCGGTGTTGGGGTGTTTATGACGATGAATGGTTTCCTGGAGAGATGGGTCGCCTGTCACGTTGACAATTAAGTGAATATTGGGTTGTTGAATGAGCTGCATGGCATCTTGAGTCGTGGGAATCTGATGGCGCCTGGCAAGTTTGAGCGCCGGTGCTTCCCCATCGTTGTCCGCAATCCCGATAAGATGAATTCTGGGCAAGGTGAGGAGCGATTCCAGTAACGCCTTCCCCCCTTTCCCGGCTCCTAGAATGACCACATTGATTCGTGAATCGGTCATAGGTTGCAGTTCGGACACCGTGAGCTGCTCTCCTTGTTGGTTTCTCATGTTGGCAAGCCGGGGAATACGTGCGCATGCGTGGCCCGACGTGCGCCAAGAAACGCATGCAACTGCCCAAAGCATAACGCCCTATCAAGATGATAGGGCGTTACGTGGTTTCGTAAAGTTGTGCTCATTGAGTACTGTTCCCTTTCAGGCCAGGGGGCCAAGATGGAAACTACGGACAATGAGAGATGTTACAACCGAGTGATTTCTCTTTGTGCAATCGCTTTCTCCACGGCGCCAATCAATTTTTCCTTTTCGACCGGTTTCACCAGATAATCCACAATCCCTTTTTTAATAAATCCGGTGGCCATCTCCATATCCGGGAAGCCTGTAAGCACAATCAATGGAACGCTAGGCCATTGTTGTTGGAAATAGTTAATGGCCTCTACACCATTGACCTTGGGCATGCGAATATCAGAAATAATGACGTCCAAAAGCAGAGGGTTTTCGCCTTCCTTGATGGCCGCAATAGCCTTTTCGCCATCTTCGGCTTCAATCACATCATACCCAGCCTTGGTCAGCGTCATGTTGACGACTTTTCTGACATCCGGTTCATCATCCACAATAAGCACCCGGCCTTTTGTTACATGCCCACTAAACATGCCTCCAGTACCTTCAGACATAAACTACCTCCTTTGTGTGATAGCCAACGAAATGTTGGAAAATGGACTTCATGTATAAAAGATCCTCACTTATTCGTACCTGTGACGGCTGGAGGAAATTTGGCCATCTTTGAGGTAGATTCTAACTCATTGATAAAATAGTAGAAAGAGGTAATTTTAGAGGGGTTGCAATTATTTACCAAAAAGCTCATGGTATAAGGTTGAATCCCCATAAAATTGACCCATCAAATTAAGTCAATGGATGATGGTGATGACAGGAAAACGGGGAATGGTGTTGGTCACGCTTTGCGGACCGATAGGAGCTTGGGGTTGCGCAGATGATCCCTATCGACGATAACAGTGAGCCACCTCAAGAAGTTGCTCCAGTTAGTCCCAGATCAGACTCCCTAAGAGGAAGACGTTCGCATTATGAAACGGGGGTAATGCCGGACTCACGTGGCCGGGTGAGTTGTGAAATTGGGATGTGGTTCGCAAACACTTGCATGAGTCCTAAGTCTTCATCGTCCTGCTCTAAGACCGGGGTCAATGCGAGGTCGGTATAGGATTCTTTGTGTGGGTCGGCTTTAACCCGTTTTAAAATTCTTTGAAATTTCCAGACGAGTATTCCCCATTTTAGACCTGTTTGGAGAACTTCGAAAGCCCGCTTAGGATAAAACCAGAGCGGGTTTTCTCTTGGGAATGTCGGGCGACGCAGAGTCCGAATTTTTCGTCGAAAGATGCCGCCTTCAAGAGGATGAATGCCTTCAATCGTGGTGC
>BS_KBA_SWE02_21mDRAFT_10001130_pt1 | contig 10169 bp, 11 predicted proteins | sample BalSeasSWE02_21m_FD_9196 | JGI IMG/M metagenome (IMG submission 9196)
TTAGGGGGTGGTTGAAAATAAGCCGGTTATTCAATGAGTTCAGAACCACCCCCAGCCCCTCCTTAGTAAGGAGGGGAGAGTGAAACTGCTAACTTAATGGCAGTGCGGCTAAAGCCTCTACTCCAACGGCTAAAGCCTCAATGCCATTAAGTTAAGGCGCATTGGAGTCCATTACCTGTCCAAATCACCGGGCTGTTTATACGAATTTCTGGTTGTAGTGTAATGTGGGAAATGTTAAATCGGGTTAAAAGTAACTGCCGTTCACGATGCAATAACGTTGGCCAATTGTCCAGTGAATCAACAACTAGATGTGCTGATAATGCCAATCGGCTTGAAGATAACGACCAAATATGCAAATCATGCACGGAATCAACGCCTTCTATCGCCGCCATCGCTTGTCCGACAGTGTTTAACTCAACCCAAGGCGGGACACCTTCTAATAGTGCAGTAAGAGCTTCATGTAACAGGTGTAATGCAGAAAACATGATTAATGTCACAATAACAAGCGATAAAATGGGGTCTATGGGCATCCAACCGGTATAAACGATGATAACTCCCGCCATGAGTGCGGTGATAGAACCTAGCAAATCACCTATCACATGCAATAATGCGGCGCGGGTATTGAGTGTTTTTTCACCTTTTGCAAGTAGCCAAAGTACCAAAATATTAATCCCTAAACCGATGGTTGCGACGAGTGTAACCGCTTCGCCATGTACTAAACTGGGTTGTAACAAGCGATTCACTGCCGCCACAGAAGTCGCAACCATAACTCCAATCATCAATAAGGCATTGATTAATCCAGCGAGAATGTCTATTCGCGCCATTCCGTATGAAAATCGGGGTGACGGTGTTCGCGTTGACCAATGGGCGGCCAGCGCGGCGATCCCCAGCGAGGTGGCATCAATTAACATGTGGCCGGCATCTGCTAACAATGCGAGTGATCCTGACCACCATCCTGCGATTGCTTCTACACCGGCATAACCCAGTGTAATGAATAAAGCCAATGATAAGTGGGTTGTAATAGACTGGTGATGATGTTCTGCACTCATTTTAAATTTGAAATGGGAGATAGTTGTTTTTGTGCAATAATCGTTGTCGAGACAACATAACTTTCGAGTCCCTGTCCAGATGCCCAATCGGCAATGAAATCACGACTCTTGTTCTGAGGGGTGATCACAATATTGATGAATCCCGCTAATTCTAGCCATTGCTGTAATAACAACGGCGATTCTGCGCCACTGATACAACCGCAATAAAGCGTTGGATCAGCGCGTAATGGTGGCGGTATTTCTGCTAATGCGACGACATCTGATAACGCTAATCGGCCACCGGCTTTGAGAACACGAAATGCTTCGCGGAAAACTTGCGGTTTATCTGGCGATAAGTTGACGACACAGTTGGAAATAATCACATCCACGCTAGCATCAGCGACGGGTAAATGTTCAATTTCGCCTAAACGAAATTCGACCTGAGAGTAACCACCTGCTATTGCATTCGCACGCGCTTGAGTGAGCATTTCAGAGGTCATATCTACGCCAATAACATGACCTTGTTGACCGACTTGGCGGGCCGCGAGGAAGCAATCTATACCAGCACCGCATCCTAAATCGAGTACCGTTTCGCCTCCTTTGAGTGTTGCAATCGCAATCGGATTACCACACCCCAAACCTAAATCTGCTTGGGCCGGCAATTCGGCTAATTCTATTTCACGATACCCTAATCGAGTAGAATCGAGTTTGACCGGTTGTGAACCACAACAACTGGTCGTGGTGCCACAACAAGTATTGCCATTTTGTACGACGCGGGCATAATTGTCGCGGACGGTTTGACGAATGTGATGAGTGTCATCGGACATGGTATTTTTTCCTTTTAAACAGTTTAGGCTAACGTTCATATCCTGAGCATGGAATACACACTTGCTTATCGCCGACTACTCGCAGATAAGCACGGGCTGTCAGTTCATGGCACGCGGTGCAGGGAATAAATCCCATGATTTCAGGCATCCAATCACGTTCAAACGAGAAAATTTTACCCATACTGAGTATGTCAGATTCTGGCGCATTCCAGACTAAATCAACTAATTCCATTTGCTCTACTTCAGGAATATCGTCTGGTTCAATGCCTTGACCTCGTTTGACCATAAATGGAGATTCAGCAATTTTCTTTTGCAGCGTTGGCTTGTAACTGATTCGGATTGCGCGATTACTGGCACGTTCAATCACCGTGACTGCCAGTTTACCATAAGGCGTTTTTTCCAAATTTCCTTTGCCAAAAGTGCAACCGGTACTATATTGTATGCCATCACCAAAACACAGACCGCCGTGGTCTTCGCCAATTTCAATGAATCCATGTAATTGCCGCCCGCCGGCACGTTTTACGCCCAATTCACGTAACGCGACTAAACCAATGCGCACGCCGGCGACACTGGCCCAACAGCGATGTCCATGAAAAGTCAAAGCGGCGAGTAAGATTTCATGTTCGTTTTGCATGATCAATTTCCTTTTTCATTCAATAAACTGAAGATCAATTGTATGGCAACCAATAATAATACGATGCCATAGAGTTTTTTAATCCAAACCGATTTAGCTTTATTCATCATAAACCAAGCACCTAATTGTGAACCGATTAATACGGCTAAAACAGCTAAAATGACGAGCGTCGGATCAAGATGTCCCATACCAAGATGTCCTAGAAAACCGGCAAAGGAGGAAAAAGTCACAATAAATGCAGTAGTGGCCGCGGCTTGCTTTGCTGGATAGCCTAGTTCCATTAATAAGGGGGCGATTATAAATCCGCCGCCAATGCCGAGTAAACCGCCCATAAAACCAGCAAATCCACCCGCAAGACTACCGATGAAAAGGATTTTTCTTTTAGTAGCGAATAAGCGATTTTCGTCAGGTTCTTTACTGAACAAACTACGCAAGGCCGCAATTAAAATTGCAACACTAAATAGTCCAATTAACCATTGATAGGGAACAAATTGTACGCACCAGGCGCCGAAAGGAGCGAAGAGGACCGCGGCGATGGCGGCAGGTAAACCGCCCCGAAAATCCACTAAGCCTTGCCGGGCATAAGCAATGAAGGCTGATAAAGTATTTAATCCATTTAAGAGTAAGCCTAATGGAATCGCAGTGGTTTTCAATGGTAGTCCTAACCATTTTAAAATCGGCACATATAATATGCCGCCGCCTAATCCCAACATGGCAAAAATGAATGAAGTGATAAAAATTAAGACGGTTGCTAACAGATAAATTTCAAGGCTCATGCTAAATTTCCGGCGTATTCTTATAAAGATTATCTTTGCGAGTCCCCATCCCTTTGCAAGGTGGCTCAACCCATTGGTAATCAGTAGCATCCAACAATTGGGTAGTCCCTGCCAACTAATGGAGGTATTAACAAGTGGCCAGGTTTCCTAAGCCTTCGAGGCTTAGGAAACCTAGAGTTGGCTAAGGTTTCCGAAACCTCGAAAGTTTAGGAAACCTGGGCCTGGTCTTTGATCACATCTTGATTTTTAATGCCTCCATTAGTTGGTAGGGACTACCAACAATTGTGCAGTTTCCTGCCAAGGGCGATTGACCAATAACCGCGCATAGTCCCACTGTAAAATTTGAAAGCGGTCAATATCGGCGGATTCAAACGTGATGGTTTTATTCACTTTGGAATAGCGACCATATTTATTCACGGTATCACGTACTTTAAACACCGGTGTATGGGGTGCTTTTAATAAGCAATCTGGAACAATGGGTTCTTCGGTTGCCATAACAACTGTTTGATAAATCGCTAAAAAGATGAATAAAATCAGATTGATAATACGTTTATTTGTCCAAATCTTCTGCATGAATAACTCCATGATGTTGAGTTTCAAACCAGGTCCCTACAAAGTAGCCAGTCACCGCAATCCCAATAAGAATCAGTATGATAAGGCTTACCGGTAAGCCCGTGACTTCCATTAAAGTTTGTCTGATGTGATTTTCAGGAACATCATATAAGGGTTCAAGTAATTTGGAGCAAGCGGCAAAAAGGTAAACTCCGCCAAATACGCCGCCGATAAAGGCGAGTGCGTCAAGGCGGCCGCTGAAGAGACCTACAATTGAGGTACCCGGACAGTAGCCACCAATGGCTAAACCACAACCAACGAACAGACCGCCAATCCCCATTGCCCAGTAAAATACTGTGGGAATTTTTAGTAACTCCACATCCAAATATTCGTAAAATTGCAATCCGTAAATTGCAGTTGCCGCAACGACAATAGTGGTGAACATGACCTTAAAAACAGTCCAATCACGCAACGTCAATTGAGCATTGAGTTTACGCGGACTACCTAAACCTGACACTTCTAGCCAAAATCCAAATGATATGCCCAGTAGCAATACCCACCATAAACTAACATTTTGCAAAGGAAAAGTTGTCATAACCAATACCGTTTCGTATAAAGTGCAAGTAACAAACCTGCCGCGAAAAAGCTCACTAAAAAGATGAATGCGCCCACAGCGAGCACCGCACCGCCGGATAAACCGAGTCCACTACTACATCCTTGTGCGAGTGCTGAACCAAATCCAGTCAGGACACCGCCAAGGAGTGCATAAACGAAACGGTTAGATACGCTCAACGCAGTTCCTCGCTCAATTTTGAAACGGAAGCGTTGAAAGAGTAAACTCGCTAACAACGCGCCTAATGCAACTCCAATCATTTGCCAAATAATCCAAGCGTCGAAAAGATGAGGAGATTTTTCGAGCAATAGTACAAAAAAAGGAGTCTGTGCCGTCCATTCTGTAGCAATCATTTGACTAAATTGAGCCGCACTATTTTTAAAGACACCATAAGCACCTAAACCATGTGCTGTTAATAAAAACATCGCAAGTAATGTCAGTCCTAAGCCGATACCTGATAATAACGGCGGGAGAAAATTTTTAGGAAGGTTCATGTAATGACTATTTAAGCAATTGTTGTTGACAGGCAATACAAATCTTCTGATTGCCGTGAATTCGCCCGTAAGGTTCAACCGTCATTTCATCGCACCGTTCACATACAAAAGATTCAAACGAATGCGGTGATTCGTGCCAAGTATGTGGTTGCACTTCACCGATATTAAGCATTTGTTCCATTGGCATATCAAGTACTTTGGTAATCATGGGATCAATGATTGCCGCCGGCACTTGTGAAGCCGGAATCCCTTTCATCCGGTATTCTGTAAAAAATGGCGTTTGCTTGTTCGCCAACATCACTTGTGCTTTAGGCACTACTCGCACAGAACGTTGATTTTTCTTATCAATTAAAGTTAGACCAAATTTGCCATAATGTAATTTCTGAATGTTGCCCTTGCCAAAGGTACACCCCGTTGCCATTTGCACGCCATCGGCAAAACAAGTCGCACAATGGGCATCTCCCAATTCTACCAACGCCATTAACTGACCATCTTGGGCGCGTTCCACGCCTAATTTTTCCAAAGCCGCTAACCCAACTTTCAAACCCATAGGCATTGCTGGACATTTATGCCCATGTAAGAAAAAACTTGCTTGTAATAATTCTTGAGAAATATTCATAAAAATGCTCCTAAACGGCGTAACGATAATAATCAAGTTATGATAAAGTCAAATCCGTTTTCGTACCATGATTACGATCATCATTCTGCATTAATAACTCTCCGTTCGTTAGAACCTTCAAAAATTATGTGTATATTTGAGCTAACCAATGACCTTGACGGCGTATCTGACCGCTACGTTCTAAGGTATTCAATGTACGTGACAAAGTTGCTGGATCCAGTGCGAGTTCTTCGGCAAGGGTACGGATCGAACCATTCCAACGCAACCAACCGTCCGCTTCCGCCTCGCACGTTAGCAAATGTAACACCCGCTCATGGGCTTTTTTCAAATTCAACCGTTCTTGACGTAAACACTGACGACGAAGACGACGAGTTTGGGATTGTATGAAATTCAACGCAAAGTTGGCTTCTCGACCTAAGATTTCACGGAAGAAGGGAATGGGGAAAGCTAATACTTCAGTGGCGGTATAACTGAATCCATCGCAATCGTAATGATGACTAAATAATGCCGCTTCCGCGAAGAACTCGCTGGCCCTGGCACGTAGCATGATAGCGAGTTTACCGTCTAATTGAGTACGCAGGGCGACCAATTCACCACTCAGCACAAAAAATAGTTCTGTAGCGACCGTACCGCGTTGAAATAATAGCTCATTTTTATTCAGAAATAAGTGGCGGCTAACCTGACACAAATCACGAGGAAATAAACTGGAAAAATCATCTATTGGCATTTTCTACAGAGAACAGAAAGAGGATGGTTCAGACATGATTTCACACCTATTGCTAGGTCGTTCTTGTTTACCATGGTTCAGTATTTGGGGACGCATCATTGCACACTTTCACTTGAGGATTGGTTACCTTATAGTTGAGGCTGGTCATAATGCTGGGTTACTTGCTATACACTTTAGTTCAGATAATTCTGCTAAAGGTCTAAGCCCATTAGCCGTCAGAATAATAATTATCAGTAATTCTGGAAGAATCTCACTTCATCATAAATTAACTATCTAGGCACACAAATACAGTAAATACAGTGTACCTCTATTTGTACTTCAACACAATAGTCAAATCGTTAAATTTGAACCAACCGCTTGCTTTTCCGATTTTATCGTCTAATCTATATAGAGTGTCAACCGAAAACTGGTTAGCGGTACCGATTCTATATATCGGGCTGGCACGGTGTGTCTGAAAATTGATCACAGTGTACCAATCAGTGAAAGTGATACCATTTAGATAGCTCAATTGGTAGAGCAGTTGATTTATAATCAACGGGTTGCAGGTTCAAGTCCTGTTCTAAACTTTTTTAGATAGCTCAATTGGTAGAGCAATTGACTCGGAATCAATGTGTCGCAGGTTCAAATCCTGCTCTAAAACCTAACTACGATCTGAACAATCGTTGGTAAAGCCTCACGGCTCGTGGTTCGACTCCACTCAAACTGTTGATGGTGCATGGTTGTCCCCAGTGATAGTCGCTGGAAGACTGTCACAGCATGAGGTAGGCTTGTGTGGCAATGGGTACGATAAACTCGGTTGTTTCCCCACGTCAATCCTAAATTCAATTCCTAAGTGGTTTTTGGTAAATTTGGGAGGTTGAGGACGGATTGAGGTGCGGATTAAATCCAGGGTCTCGCAAATTATCACCCGCACTGCCTGATGTGGGGACAACTATTTTATCGGGTTTTCCGCTTTGCCAGATTTATAGAAAAAACCGGTCATTGATAAAATTAATGGTCACCAGTGGTTACTGTGGTTATGCTAATTCATCTCATCTTTTAGAGAACTAAATATGTTAGGATTTAACTGGTTTGCTAATAGGCAATCACCCCAACCCCAGAAAATTTTGGAAAAAGGCAAAGTAGCAGAGGTCAACGCACTCACGGCCCAACGTCAAAAACTGGTTTCCCTTCTTTCTTCAGTATCACAACGAAAATCATCTTTAGCAAAATTATCGTCCTCTATTCCGAATCACAGGGAGAAACTTAATATGTTGTTATGGCATGAATTTGTAGTCTGCAAAAACGAGCGTGGACTCTTATTTAAAAATGGCGATTTTCAAAAGTTCTTGCTCCCGGGAACTTATCATTATTTTGGTTCATCGCGTAAAATAGCGGTAGAAGTTTACGACCTCTCGGTGCCAGAATTTGAACATCGTTTAACCGATTTTCTGGTAAAGACTTATCCGGCGGAAATCGCTCGTTATTTCACCTTAGTGGAATTGGGACCGCAACAAGTGGCATTGATTTACCAAAATGGTCGTTTAACCAATATTTTGTCGCCGTCGACTCGAACTCTTTATTGGAAAGGGATTATCGAAATTACGGTCGAGGTGATTAATATTAGCACGGATTTTGTCTTACCGTTGGATAAGGCGGAGACGTTGTTACATACTCCTTCGAAGATTCTCCAATCACAGGTTAAAGCCGCCATTTATCATCAAGAAATTACTGAGCATCGTCTTGGATTGTTGTATGTAGAAGGACAGTGTTTGGCGGTCTTGAAACCTGGGTTACATGCGTATTGGCAATTTAATCGCAAAATCTCGATTGAAGTCTATGATCTCTCGGTACCAGAATTTAAACATCGCGTGACTGATTTTCTGATTAAAGATTATCCAGCAGAAATCGCTGACTATTTCATCCAGGTTGAATTGGGACCGCAACAAGTGGCATTGATTTACAAAAATGGTCGTTTGGCCGATATTTTGCCACCGGCGACTCGAACTATTTATTGGAAAGGAATTGTTGAGATTACTACTGAGATTATTGATATTAGTACCCATTTTATCTTATCCCAGGATAAGGCGACCACCTTGATACATACTCAATTGAAGACTCTCCAACCACAGGTGGCAGCCGCGATTTACTTTCAGGAAATTACTGAGCATCATCTTGGATTGCTGTACGTAGAAGGACAGTTTTTAGAAATACTGAAACCGGGCTTACATGCGTATTGGCAGTTTAATCGTAACATTGTGATTGAAACCATCGATACCCGGTTGCAAAATATGGAAGTATCGGGGCAGGAAATTTTGACCAAGGATAAAGTCGGTTTACGGATTAATTTGTCAGCCAATTATCTCATCAAAGATGTGTTACAGATGAAATCAACGTTGACTCAACCCATAGACTATTTGTATCGAGAACTCCAATTTGGTTTACGAGCCGCGGTCGGTACTCGTACTTTAGACGAATTGTTGGAAAACAAGAATATCATTGATGAGTTGGTCTTTGCCCACATTCAGAAAAAGATAACGGGGTTTGGTATTGAAGTACAGAGTGTCGGCGTAAAAGACATCATTTTGCCTGGAGAAATGAAGACGATTTTGAGTAAGGTGGTGGAGGCGGAGAAAATAGCACAGGCTAATTTAATTCGCCGTCGTGAAGAAACCGCGGCCACTCGTTCTCTTCTCAATACGGCAAAGGTGATGGAAGATAATCCCACCGCTCTACGGTTGAAAGAGCTAGAAATGTTGGAAAAAGTGACCGAGAAGGTGGGCAGTATTTCGGTCTATGGCGGACTAGAAGGATTATTGAAGGAACTGATTAAAATCAAGCCATGAGATTGAGCTTGGGATTTAAAATAAAAAACCCCCAACAGCAAAACTGTTGAGGGTTGGAAATAAATCAAATCCATGGCAATGACCTACTTTCACATGGGGAGACCCCACACCGAGCGTCCCAAACCGGCATTCCCAGGCCGCACGTTAGGGACCACCAATAAATAGATTGTCCATTTAATTTCTCACATAAAGAATTAACCCAACCAGGAGTACAAAGCGAAGATTTGTAACAAAGCTTCGCTTTGTACTCATGGTTGCAGTTTCGATTGCAGTTTCAGAATCGGTCCTGGCGGTCCCGGCGGCATTACCACGCGGTGCCTCACTGCCATTAACTTGGTGTCAGTTACCTTAGGGACCACCAATAAATAGATTGTCCATTTAATTCCTCACATCAGGGATTACCCCAACCAGGAGTACAAAGCGCAGCTTTGTAACAAAGCTTTGCTTTGTACTCCTGAAGCTTTGTTACCAACCTGAGACGATCTATAGACGATCTATTTATTGGTGGTCCCTTAGAATAATAAAAACAATAAGAATCAATATATTACCGACTTGATATTACCGACTGGTGTATATAGAGTAGCTTTACCAAGGAGGGGTTGGGGGTGGTTGTGTTAGGTGAGAAAGTAAATGGAAAGCAAAAAACCTATCAATAAAATTGGAATACAGCCACTAGGTGATTTTGCTGATACCAAAGGCAATTGCTTCGGTTGCTTATTAAGCCAGGCTCGGTGACAAGATTGGCAATACAATTTTTTTAAACCTTTCCTCCACGCTTTAATAGTTCTCGGTCCATAATTTTCTATAGTCGAACATTTCGCACATCGGAAGGTTTTACTTGGTGGCATAGGTTTCTTGCCAAGAACTGTTTTCAATAATATCAGTATGATAAAAACGAGAATGAGTGTGTTTGTGTCCATGTGATTAAGTTCTCAACTGTTTGGTATTAACACTTTGTCCTACCTACTCCCACGCCTTCGCGGTCAGCCTTATACACAAGTCCTGTGGCGCCTCGATAACCGATTGATTTATAACGAAAGACCTCAAGTGGGCACACTTATTAAAATATTTGTA
>BS_KBA_SWE02_21mDRAFT_10001131_pt1 | contig 10161 bp, 11 predicted proteins | sample BalSeasSWE02_21m_FD_9196 | JGI IMG/M metagenome (IMG submission 9196)
TAGCTCCCCGCACAAAAACGACGCAACCGTCCACCCGGCCGATCCCCCGGCCGCCGTTGGCCATGCCGTCCATGAGCAGCTCTATGGTTTCGCCCTTTCGGAAGCCGCCTCCCTTTTCCCTGCCATCAGACATAAAACACTCCCGAATCAATCACAGGGGGATCTTCCACATCCAATGCGTGGATCACATCTTTGTGCATCCTCGTTTTAAGTTCCAGGACGATCTCTCTTCTTTTATTCAATCCCGCAGCAAAGGCAAGGGCTTCTTCCATGAGCTCATCCATAGGGCACGCTTTCACGACCATGTTGTGGGCCATACACTCTTGCGCCGTAACTCTTTTTCCCGTGTAAACCAGTTCTTCCACCTTGTACAGAGGAATAGCCCTTTTCAGAAGGGCCAGCATTCCGGGAAGGAATGGAATCCCCAGGTCCACTTCGGGAAAACAGAAGTACCCCCTGTCCGACCGCATGAAACGGAAATCAAATGCGCAGCACATGATTGCCCCGCCTGCGAAGCTGTGACCAGATATGGCCGCAATGGTGGGCATGGGATAAAGAAGCAGCCTCCTGAACAATTTGTTCATACTGTAAAATAAGTCTTTCGCTGTTCCGAAATCCCCTTTTTTAACAAAAGGGACAAGCCATTCCAGGTCGATTCCATTGCAGAAGATCTTCTCGTGGGAAGAGGTGACCACTAATGCATTCGCGTCCGTCTCCTTTTCTACCTGATCCAGCGCTCCTAACAATGCATCCAGAAAGGAAGGGTTAAACCGATTCTCCCCATCATTCATGGTAACAACCGCTACCTTGCCTTTCATTTCAACGTCTATTTTTGCCATACGTTCCGACTCCTCTTGCTAATTTGTTTAACTGGATCCCCCCCGATTCCAAAACCGAACAGTTCAGCGGCATTTTTTCCAAGGATTCCGGCAAGGGATGCTTCCGAAAGCCCCAGGTTGTTCAGCTTCCTGATCTCCCTGTCCCATGCATAGGGAATGTTGGGGAAATCTGTTCCATACATGATCCGGTCCGTCCTCATTTCTTCGAGGGAATGTTCAAACTTGAAAGGCAGGTACTCCGCCAGGGTCATGGTCGTATCTAACCAGAGCGTATCGTACTGTTCGATCATCCTTCGGTAACTCTCGAATTCATCCGCCCCCATGTGAGGTACGCACACTTTGAGTGTCGGATAATCCTTCAAAACCCGCTCCACTTTTTGAGCGCTGCACAGGAGATATGGATCGCATTTATAGGCCGGGCTTTTCGGTTCGCGACCCACATGCATGATCAACGGCATGTCCTGATCGGAACAAACGCGGTAGATACGGTGCATGCCCACGCTGTCCAGTTCAAAACACTGGACGTGGCAATGGAGTTTAACGCCGAAAAGCCCCATTTTAAAGGCTTCCAGCAGGATTTCTTCGGCATCTTCTTCCCCGGGGAAAATCGTTGCCGTGCCCGTCACATGGGAATATTTCCGGCAAAGATCCGCCATGTGGGCGTTCAGCATACGAGCTACTCCCGGTTTATGGGCGTAGTGCAGGGCAATAACATGTCCTACTCCCCTTGAAAGCAGAAATTCAATGGCACAGGGGGCGTTCAGCTTGTAGCGGATCGGCCATCCGAAATGGTCAAACCATTCCCATATGGATTGAAACAGGCTGTCGGGAAAAAGATGCACATGGGCATCCACCACAAAAGGGAGAGACGTCGGGATATTCGCCCCTTCCGTGTCGTCTACCGCGGGAAGTGGGGACTGCAGCATCCCTTCCTTTTTTCCCTGTGACCTATCCATTGAACCTCAGTACCAGCATGGTGATATCATCGGCCTGGGGAGCTGATCCGACAAACGCATCGATTTCTTTCATGACTCCAGCAGCCATTTCATAGATTGGCAGATTTCGAAGATCTTTAAGTACCTGTTCCAGCCGTTCTTCGGTAAAAAACTGCTCTTCCCCGTCCATGGCCTCAGTAACCCCGTCCGTATACAGGAAAAGGGTATCTCCCTTTTCCAGCAGGATCGTTCTGTGACCGAAAGTAAACGCTTCCTCCAGCCCCAGGGGGATTCCTCCTGTCAGATCCAGAGGGCCGATTTTTCCTTTCAGTGAAAGCTAAACTGGTGGATTGTGTCCCCCGCTGCAATAGATCAGTTTGCCTGTACGAATATTCAGGACACCCATAAACAGGTGTTTGGAGATGTGGTAATTGTAGGCAAAAATGGCCGCAAAAATGGCGCCCGCGCTCAAAAGGATCAGCATGACCAGCTTGAAGGTTATACTCCTGTCTGTAAACATTGTCCCCGGCACTATCCTTTTTGTGTTTTCCTAAATTCCAGAGTGAGGACATTGCTGTCTTTGTCTCTGCGGTACCGGTAATTATCGGCCATCTTTTTCATGAAAAACACACCGAGCCCACCAGGATCTCGCTCGGAGATATCCAAAGAAAGATCGGGATCAGGTAGAACAAGAACGTTAAAAGGGATTCCATCGTCGGAAATTTCCACCAGGAATTCATCATCGGTTTTTTCGCACGCCACCCGCACCACCCCTGCTGCCCCGGGGTAAGCATAATGGAATATATTCACCAGCGCCTCCTCGGTGGCCAGTTCAATCTCTCTGACCCGTCTGGGATTATAGCCGGCATCCTTTGCATGTTTTGTCACAAAGAGGATCAGCTTCTCCAATTGATCCATCTCAGCCGGTGAGGTTATTTTTCCCATCGATAGCCCCTTCGACCGTATCGGAAATGGGGATGATCGTGCTGAACCCGGAAATATCAAAAACCTCTTTGACCGTATCCCTGAGATCGGAAACCACGAGTTTCCCGTCTTTTGCTTTGAGTCTCTTTGCGGTTCCCAGAACACTTCTTAAACCGGCACTGCTGATGTACTCAAGTCCGCCGAAGTCGACAATGAGATGGTTTTCTCCCTCGTTAATCCAATCCGTCAGTTTTCTCTCAAATTCCGGAGAAGAAACCGCATCGATTCTCCCTTTCACATAAATCACCAACCACTCTCCGTTTTTACCTGCGTTCACGATTTCCATAGTTTCCTCCTCGATACCTTTTGATACAACCTGCCGGGGTAACGCAGTATAGGGCATGAAAAAGAGCGTGTCAAAGCCCAAAGAGGGTCCCGGATATTATTCGGAAGGATATCAGATAGGACCCCATAAAATCAAGTGATAGGTGATGCCGCCCAGTTTTCCTGCGAAAGCCTTGCAGATAACGTTGCGAAATTGCTTTCATAGTAAAACAGTATAGCTTATTAACGCACCCATCCGAAATTCCAGCAAAAAAAAAATTGTTCCTCCGGTAAAAAACCTTGACAAAACGATGACATTTTTTGATACTTTGCAAAGGTGTTTATATGTTTTCCAACATTAATTGTGGTTCCATAAACTTGCATCAGGAGGTGCCGAATGAAAGAAAACAAGGAGTTTTATGAAAGGCTGGAAAGCAAAGGGGTCTCTCGAAGAGATTTCATGAAGTTCTGCGGTGTCCTAACCGCTACCATGGGGCTTTCCTCCTCGTTCATCCCAAAAGTTGCTGAAGTATTTGCTGCGCCAACCCAGAGACCCCCGGTCGTATGGCTGCACTTTGCCGAATGTACGGGTTGCTCCGAGGCAACGCTCCGATCCATGTATCCCTGGATTGATGAACTGGTCCTGAATATCCTTGACATCGAGTACCATGAAACCATCATGGCGGCAGCCGGGCACCAGGCTGAAGATGTGCTTCATTCGGCGGTGAAAAAATATAACGGCAAATTTATCTGCGTGGTTGAAGGCGCCATAGGAACCGCATACAACGGCGGTTACGGGAAAGTCGGCGGCCGTACCTTTCTGGAAATTGCCAAAGAAATCTGCCCGAAAGCCGCTGCGGTGGTTTGCATCGGCGCCTGCTCCTGCTTCGGAGGCATCCAGGCCGCCAAGCCCAATCCCGGTGGATATAAAAGTGTCGGCGATGCCCTGGGCATCAAGACGGTCAACATCGCGGGCTGCCCGCCCAATCCCATCAATCTTGTGGGGACCATNGTAAACTTCCTGCTCCTTGGCAAACTTCCTGATCTGGACAAACTGGGCAGGCCTCTCTTTGCCTATGGAAAAACGATCCACGATCAATGCCCCAGAAGAGCACATTACGAAAATAATGAATTTGTCACGGAATTTGGTTCTAAAGAAGCCGCCATGGGTTATTGCCTGTATAAAATGGGCTGCAAGGGTCCGGACACCTACAATAACTGTGCTGTGGCCAAATTCAACGATGGCACGAGCTGGCCTGTGGAAGCCGGGCACCCATGCATCGGCTGCAGCGAGCCGGATTTCTGGGACAAGATGACACCATTTTATGAGGAAAGTAAATAGATCCTCAGGTGGCAGGGGTTTTAACAGAAGGCAAATACTCTTATGAAAAGAGAGGAGATAACATGGGCAAAAGAATTGTAGTCGATCCAATTACGAGGATAGAGGGCCATCTTAGAATCGAAGTGGAAATTGAAGCGGGCAAGGTAAAGGACGCCTGGAGTTCCGGACAGATGTTCCGGGGCATCGAAATTATCTTGCAAGGGAGGGATCCCAGGGATGCCCCCCTGTTTGTGCAACGTTCGTGCGGGGTCTGAACGTACACCCATTATTTGTCCTCGGTGAGGGCAATCGAAAATGCCGTTGGCGTTACCATTCCCGACAACGCTCGTATTATCAGAAATCTGTTGCACGGCGCCCAGTTCCAGCAGGATCATATCGTCCATTTCTATCACCTTCACGCCCTGGATTTTGTGGATGTGGTCAGCGCCTTGAGTGCGGACCCCAAAAAGACCGCCATGTTAGCCGACAATGTCAGCAATGACCCCTACGGCGGAACACAGTATTTCAAGCAGGTGCAGGACAGGGTCAAGACTTTTGTGGAGAGTGGCCAGTTAGGTCCTTTTGCAAACGGATACTGGGGAAGCCCCGCTTATAAACTGCCTCCCGAGGCGAACCTCATGGCGGTGGCCCATTATATTGAAGCCCTCAGAATTCAGGCAAAGGCTGTGAGGATGCATGCCATATTCGGCGCCAAGAATCCCCACCTGCAATCCCTTGTCGTGGGCGGTATCACCAGTGTAAGAGACCTCACCCCGGATCGCATTGCAGAATTTCTCTACATCTGGAAAGAGACGCAGGACTTTATCAAAAATGTCTACATCCCGGATCTGATTGCCATCGCCTCCTTCTATAAAGACTGGGGCAGCATCGGAGGAACGTCCAACTTCCTGGCCTGGGGAGATCTGCCTCAGTCCTCCAAGGAACCCGAAAGCCTTTTCCTGCCTCGCGGCGTCATCATGAACCGAAATCTCGATGGCGTAAAAATGGCCGACCCCTCCAAAGTAACGGAACATATCGACCGCGCATGGTATGACGGTGCTCCTTCCAGACATCCATATGAGGGACAGACCATTCCTTTCAAACAGGATCCGCAGTATAACACGGATGCCAAGTATTCCTGGCTCAAGGCCCCTCGTTATGATGGGGAACCGTGCGAAGTGGGACCGCTTGCCAGGGTGCTTGTGGCCTACGCATCGGGCAATAAGGCCTTTCAGGATGTGGTCAACAGCACCTTGCAGAAACTGAGCATTCCCTCTTCTGCCCTTTTCTCCACCCTTGGGCGTACGGCAGCTCGAGGCCTGGAAACCCTTCTCATCGGCAATGCCATGGAAGGGTGGATGATGGAGCTTGTGGGCAATCTGAAAAAAGGCAATACCAAAACATGCGCTTCCTGGACCATGCCCGACAACGCAAAGGGCTGCGGCCTGAACGACGTGGCCAGAGGCTCTCTGGGGCATTGGATCGAAATCGAAAACAAGAAAATCAAGAACTATCAATACGTGGTTCCTTCCACATGGAACCTGGGACCACGCTGTGAAAAAGGAAAGAGGGGCCCCGTGGAAGAAGCGCTCATCGGGACACCCGTGGATGATCCAAAGAGACCGCTTGAAATCTTGAGGACTGTTCACTCCTTTGATCCCTGTATCGCCTGCGCGGTTCATGTGATTGACCCACACTCCAATGAGGTGTATAAGATCAAAGTGCTTTAAAAAAGCACCGCAATAATACAAAGCCCTTCATCCCCGCAAAAAAGGTAAGGGGTGAAGGGCTTTTTCGTTAAGATACCTTGGAGGCTGCCCGAGAATGGCTATTTCCCGCAATCTCTGCGTCAGGCTCAGGTTTTAATCCTCAAAATACTTAATGTATTCCTGCGGTTAAAATCTTCGCCTTCCTTGACCTTGCAGGAAATTCCTCATTATCGGACAGCCTCCTTGCCGCACAGATGGAGATCTCTCCAACGGGGATATTGCCATGCCGAACACGAGTAAAGTTTCCCGTCCCGCAGCCTTTCTGCATTATGTTGTGGTTCACCCGTGGCAGGTTATCTCTTTGGTTTTCTTCATCACCCTGTTTTTTGCTTCTGCCATTCCCGATCTCCGTTTCCAGACCTCCATCTATGACCTTACCATTGAAGATCTTCCGGAGAGCAGAGAGTATGATGCATTCAAAAAGGAATTCGGCTGTGAAGAAATTATCCTGATCGTGGCAAAAGCCGACAATATTTTTGCGGAAGAAACATTCGGTGAGATTGAAAAATTAGCGGAAACCCTTTCAAAAATCAAAGGAGTAAAGCGGGTCATCAGCCTTCCCGGCATCCGGAAATCCATTGACGTTACAGGGAACTGGACGCTGGATGAATTCAGGAACAAAATTGAACCGGTCGATCTCCTCAAGAAAAACATTCTATCCCTGGATGGAAAGACCACTGCCATTTCGCTGATCCTTGATGATATCCGGGATAAAGATGGTATCATTCATTCCATAAAAGAGGTCATAGACCGCCAGAAGAATTTCATCTCCCTCTACCAGATAGGCATGCCCAACGTTTCGAAAGCGTTGGCCGATTTCACCGAACAGGATTTTCTGCGCCTGCCGCCTGTAACTTTTTTTCTGGTAGCCCTTATCCTTTTTCTGTTCTTTCGGAACCTGCGGGGCATTCTGATTCCGGCCGGCTCCGTTGCCATCGCACTTATCTGGACCTTCGGGCTCATGGCGGTTACCGGAACTCCTTTATCTTTGCTGACCATGATCGTTCCCGTTTTTCTCATTGCAGTGGGAACAGCCTACTGCATGTATATTTTTCCGGAATATCTTTCGGCGCTAAAGACCGCCGGGAGTCCCCGGGAGGCCTCTTTACAGTGCTTTCTCAAGTTAGGTTTTCCCACCTCTCTTGCAGTGATGACGACCACTATCGGTCTGGGTTCCCTGCTCATCAATAAAATCGTCGCCATCAGGGAATTTGCCCTTTTTTCTTGCGCCGGCATCCTGTTCATGCTCATCATTATGCTCACTTTTCTGCCGGCGGTCATGTCCCTGATGCCGTTTCCAAAAACGAGAAACATGAGCATGCTGGACCGGGAGGGGGGTTTTTTTGATCGCGTCCTGTCTGCCATTATCAAGGTCAACCTTCATCATCAAAAAAAGGCACTTGCCTTCATTGCCCTCAGCACCGCTGCAGGAATTATCGGGATATCGAGGATTCAGGTAGAAACGAACCCGATGGGCTTCTTCAAGGAAAACACGCCGATTGCCACTCACTTCCGGGATATATACAAGGACATGTCCGGGAGTTTTCCCATGAATGTGGCGATCGAAAGTGGGGAGGAAGATTTCTTTGAAAATCCTGCCCATCTCAAGAAGATTTCCGATCTTCAAGTTACCCTGGGTTCGCTGAAAGGGGTGGATAAGACTATCTCGTTCTGTGACTATCTTAAACTGGTCAATTTCGCCGGCAACCAGTACCAGGCCGATTTTTATGCCCTGCCGGAAGAGTCTTTTGAAATCCGCATGCTCATCAATAATTTCAAGGCCATGTTAGGGGAGGATATGTTGAAGCGTTTTATGAATCCGACCTTTTCAAAAGTCAATATCATGTTGCGGACTCATATCTCCAGTTCGAAAGACTTTCTCGAGGCCCGGCAACAGATTGAAAAGTATCTGAAACAAAGCTTCCCGGACAATTTTTCGTTCACGGTAACCGGAATGGGGGTGGTCATCTCTCAGAGCAGCCAGCTGATCACGGAGGGACAGATCAAGAGCCTGCTGCTTACGCTGGTCCTTGTTTTTGCCATCATGTTCCTGTTGTTCATGTCCTACAAGGTGGGGATTATCGGGATGCTTCCCAACTGCTTCCCCATTATCGTGAGTTTTGGCCTGATGGGCTGGATAGGCATTCCTCTGTCCATGGTAACCAGCCTGGTTGCGAGTATCGCCGTGGGACTGGCTGTCGATGATACCATTCATTATCTCGTGCGTTACAACCGCGAGTTTAAAAAGGATCTGAACAAAGAAAAAGCCCTCAGGGAAACCATCCGCCACATGGGCAAACCGATTATTCTGACCACTCTGACGATCAGCCTCGGTTTTTCCGTATTGATGTTTTCCAATTTCAAGCCCACTGCAATTTTCGGTCTGGTCATCATTGTCACCATGTTTTCGGCGCTCATCGCTGATCTTATTCTCCTACCCTCACTGATGCTTCATGTGGAACTGGTCACCATCTGGGATCTGCTTAAATTACGGCTTGGTAAGGATCCGCAAAAAGGAATCCCACTTTTTAATGGTCTGTCGAAAACCCAGGTTTACTACATTCTCATGGCCGGCGCCCTGCAAACCCACGAGCGCGGCAAAGTCATTATGAAAAAAGGCGAAGTCAGCGACTCCATGTATGCCATTATTTCTGGAAAATTGGAAGTTGTTGATATCGCAGATGAAAAACCCTTCAAGGAAAGGCCGGATACCAAAAGGGTCATTGCCTCCTTGAAGGCAGGCGATGTGGTGGGCGAAATGGGAATGATTAGATCCTGCAAGAGGTCGGCCACGGTCATTGCCGCGGAACCGGCTGAACTCCTCACGATCAATGAAAAAATGATCAAAAGACTGCAGTGGCTGTACCCACCGGCTGCCCAGCGTTTCTTTTTCAATCTCATGACGGTTTTGTGTGATCGCCTTGAAAATATCACGACATGCTTTCTGGAGGAGACGGCAACCGACAGGCTTACCAGTCTTCACCCCCTTGATTTTTCAATGGAAATGCTGGAAAAAGAGATTGTCCGATCGCAAAGGGATGACCTTCCTTTAGCCATGATTGTCATATGCATGGACAATTTAATGGAAATTGTCGGGGAAAATCGCTATAAGACAGGAGATGCGGTCATTACGGATACTACTAACCTCCTGAAAAGCCATATTCGGGAGGCAGACTTTCTCTGTCGAGTGGACAGGGCGTGGTTCTGTCTTGTCCTCCCGCATACCACGGAAAACGAAGGGGCGGAAATCCTTGAAAGGGTAAAAGCACTGTTGTCTACGCTTTCCTTTCAGATGGATGGCAAAATCATTGATGTCCGCAGGAGATTCCGGTTGTTTTCTTACGACATGCAACTGAAAAAAAATGCAGTGGCCTTCGTAGGAGATGCACTTCGGCTTATGAAAGACAATGAAATTTCTTCAGTCTCTAAATAAATCTGAAAGAATTCAGGTGGTATCTTAAAAAATGGACAGAAAACAGATTACCATACTGGGCGTAGGAAATATCCTCTTCACGGATGAAGGAATCGGAGTGCGTGTTGTGGAAACCCTTGAGGAGCAGTACACATTTGCAGAGAATGTAAAACTTGTTGACGGGGGCGTTCTGGGGATGAGTCTTCTTGCGGTCGTATCCGATGCGGACCATCTTATCGTGGTGGATGCCGTCAAAAACGGGGGAAAACCCGGATCGCTCTACAGACTTGAAGGGGAAGAAATTCCAAAACGGATTCTTGGGAAAAATTCTCTGCACCAGGTGGATCTCCTTGAAACCTTAGCCCTGTGTCAGGTTTTTGAAAAGGTGCCGGAGACGGTTATTTTGGGTGTGGAGCCGGAAGACATCGAAACGCTCTGCATCGAACTGACGGATACGGTAAAAGAGAAACTGACACTGCTAAGCAACATGGTTCTTAAAGAGCTTGAACGGCTTGGAGCTGCCTATGAACATCAGAAAAATGGGGATGAATTCTTATGTGCTTAGCTATTCCGGCAAAAGTGATCAAACTAAAAAACGACATGGGCACGGTTGACATGGAAGGCGTACAAAGGGAAG
>BS_KBA_SWE02_21mDRAFT_10001132_pt1 | contig 10158 bp, 4 predicted proteins | sample BalSeasSWE02_21m_FD_9196 | JGI IMG/M metagenome (IMG submission 9196)
TCATGCTTGTCGCGATCAATACGATAAAGCTTGAGGCTGGTAATCATCAGCATCCAGATGACAAACAAAGTCGGGGCATAATACAGACCCAGTCTGAATACCGTGTCTTCGGGGACCTGACCGGGTACGGCACCCTTGGGGAACTGCACGACCGCCAGCACCGTCGATGCGGCAAGCACACCAAAGCCCTGAACCGCCTTTCGTGCGAAGGTAGTTGCAGAAAACAGAACGCCTTCCGAACGGCGGGCAGTTCTGAGCTCGCTGTTTTCTACCAGGTCGGCCATCATCGAACTGGTCAGAATTGACAAGCTGATGACCATCGTGATTTCGGTAACAACTGCAAACCAGACGATCGGAAATAACATGGGATCGCCGTTCTCAGGCATCAAACCGAAAAGACGCAACACAATTGGAATGGGCGCTATCGTACCGGCTATAACACCGACAAGAATGGCACCGCGTTTCTTGCCGATACTCCGCGAAATAGCCGGCGCGATAAATAACGCTGCAAAAGCTGAAAGAATGATGGAAAAGGAGAGAATGGAGATCTGGTTAGTACTGAACTCCCAAAAATACCCGCTTATATAAAAAGACAGCCCTGCAGATAAACCCGCACCCACAGCCCCGATCAATGCGGCAAGAAACAGGGCAAAGAATGACTTGTCACTCAGGGTTTCGTATATCTCGACAAAAATACGTTTTAGACTCATCGCCCTTTTTGGCGGTGGTGCTTTGAAATGGGGGATTTGACGATGGGTACCCAGCGCCGTGACCAGGATCGAAACCAGTATCAGTATCGATGCAAAAATTCCATAGCTTGCATACCCCCGCTCATTCATCAGGCCATTCGGGATCGCCTCAGTCGGAGCGAGAAATACGGCCAGGGCAATCGTTGCCATGAGAGTGCCACCGATCCAGCCAAAAAAGTAGCGGTAGCTGAACAATGAGGTTCGCTCATCATAGTCACCCGTTAGTTCGGCTGAAAGTGCTGAACTCGGCACTTCAAATAGCGTAATAGATACACGGATGAGAATGGCCAGGACAAGGATATACGGGAACAGTGCGTTACCAGTGAGCCCGGCAGGCGGGACCCATAAAAAGAAATAGCAAATGGCGACCGGTAATGCCGAGGCATACATCCACGGGTGTCGCCGACCCCATCGGGAATGCGTGTTATCACTCATATATCCCACAACCGGGTCCGAAAAAGCATCGAATAGTAACGCTATCAAAAGCGCCAAACCCACCAGTGGAGCGTCAACACCCATCACCTGTGAATAGAACAACAATAGGAAATAATCGAATCCATTGTTTTTCACACCGAACGCCACGGCGCCAAAACCGTAGGCAAGTTTGGTTGAAAACGATAAGCGGGTTGTTTCTGTCACCGTGTGATCTCCTCATCAGACTGTCACAACGGATATGATCTTCGAAGTGCAGCGGTAGTTAATTTGAACATTCAGTATGTACTATACACTCAAGGTATGTTTTCATGCAAAGAAGAATGTTGGGTGTTGAACATTAAATGTCCGCGGGAATCAAATCAATGGAGGAACCGGTGCCCATTACCTGTGACTACAATAGCACTGGAAAATGTTGCGATCTTAAATAACACAAAATTGAATTTATAGTATGTATAATAGCTCTAAAGTATGTTTGAATATGAAAAGGGTATGTTTCAAGAGAAAACTGCCATAGAAACTAGTTACATGCTAGAGTTATTTCAACCTTTGGTATCTCTATAGAACGAGTAAATTAGTCAAATCATGTCAATAAAATCGCTTTCTTCCGAACACCGGGTGAACTCACCCTTTTCACGCAAGCACCAGCGCGGGGTCAAGCTTCAAACCATCCTTTCCGAGGCTGCACGCCTATTCAACTTGCAGGGCACAACGGCAACTACGCTTGGTGATATCGCCGATAGCATCGGCCTGACCAAGACTTCCCTGTACCACTACGCAAGCAATAAGGAGGAACTGGTTTACCAGTGTTACGTGGTCAGCTGTGATGCCGGAGACGAGATCATGACCGAGGCGCAACAGGATGCTGCAACCGGCCTGGATTGTCTGTGTAATTTTGTGAAAGTATTTTTTGCACGATGGGACGAGATCGACCAGGGGCGCAGACCCTATACCGCGATGCTTACTGAAACCCCCATCCTGACAACGGCGCACCGCGAGGAAATCGAAGCCCGGGTGGAAAAGCACTTCAATACGCTGCTCGAATTTATGCAACGGGGTATCGAGGACGGCAGTGTTTCCGAGTGCGCGCTCATTCCAACAACACAGGCTTTCAAGGCAATTATCAACTGGTCCTACGTCTGGTATGGCGCTGTGCCGACTGCTGCAAGACCCGCTGCGATCGAACAACTTCTCAACCTGGTACGCAATGGTATCAGTGCCCGGCCATACCGGTTCAATGATGTCAGTTTCCCCATACTCGATACTCAACTGCCAGCGGGTTTTGACCGCGAAAAGCAAAACGAGATCAANCGCAACGCATTTTTTCAGGTCGGCTCCATCATGTTCAACGAACGGGGTTACATGGGCGCATCGCTGGATGATGTGGCCGAACAGCTTGATGTCACCAAAGGCGCGTTCTATTACCACATACGCAACAAGGAAGACCTGCTGCACCAGTGCTTTCTCCGCACCTTATCGTTAATAGACGAGATGATCAAACGCGCTCAAAGCGAGGGACAAAACGGTGCCGAAAAAATAGAACTGGTACTGCGTTACCTGTTCAATGTGCAGCACAGCAGCGACGGCCCGTTGATTGGTTTCCGGAACCTGCCCTCATTGAGCAGTGCGCACCGCCATGAGATTTTGCAGCTGACCCAGGCAAGTAGCGACCGCATGGGTGAGCTCATCTCTGAAGGCATCGAGGACGGCAGTATTCGTAACGTCAATCCCGGGATTGTCAAAAATGCTATTGCCGGCACCATCGATGCGGCGCCGAGAATTACACGACGCATGACCTTAAGTGATAATTCTAAAATTTCAGCTGAATATCTTGGGCTATTTTTTAACGGTATCGCCAATCGCTTACAACCAGATTGAAAGGATGATTTAGATGGACAATATCACCAACATCGCAACCACTGACAGCACCAGCCGAATTGAGCAGGTGTTTGCCAAACAAAGAGCAGCCTCCCGTCAGGACAGTTATCCCGAGCTGGGAAAGCGACTGCAAAACCTGGAAAAGCTGGAGAAGATTCTGCTTGAAAACCAGGCGGCCATTGCCGATGCCATCAATGCAGATTTTGGTAATCGCTCTCCCCAGGAAACCCTTCTGTTGGAAGTGTATGGCCTGCTGGGTGGCATAGGGCACAGCCGCAAACACTTGAAGAAATGGATGAAACCTAAAAAGCGTCATGTTGGCCTGGCCTATCTGGGTGCTAAAAATACGGTTATCCCCCAGCCAAAGGGTGTCGTAGGTGTGGTCGCCCCATGGAATTACCCCCTGTTTTTAGCGCTGAGCCCCTGTATTAGTGCATTGGCTGCGGGTAACCGTTGCATTGTAAAAATGGCTTCGAATTCGCAAACACTGTGTCGTCTGATGGACAAGTTGGTTTCTGAAGTATTCGACCCGGACACACTGGCAATTATCCCCGGCGTTTCAGCCAGGGACTTTACCCATCGGCCCTGGGATCATCTTGTCTTCACCGGGTCGCCGGCGGTCGGCAAAATTGTGATGGCAACCGCGGCCCAATACCTGACGCCAGTTACGCTGGAACTGGGCGGGAAGTCACCGACCATCATCGCCGATGATTGTGATTTAAAAATGGCAGCTGAACGTTTGCTTTTTGGCAAATTTCTGAATGCCGGCCAAACCTGTGTGGCACCGGACTATTTATTTGTTCCACGCAAGAGGGTCACCGAGTTCGTCAAACTGGCTAAAGAGATTGTCAGCGCCCGCTACCCGACCTCGGCAAGCAAGGACTTTACCTCGGTGATTGATGACAAGGCCTACGCCCGTTTGATCGCCGTCTTGCAGGATGCGAGCGATAAAGGTGCCGAGCCTGTCAACCTGCTGGGTGCGGATCTGCCCAACCCCGAAACCCGCAAGATACCACCGCAACTGGTACTGAATCCCAACGATGACATGCAAATCATGCAGGATGAAATCTTCGGGCCGCTGCTGCCGATTAAAGCCTACGATGACCTGGATGAGGTCATTGACTACATCAATCGCAATGAGCGCCCATTGGCGCTGTATCTATACAGCAATGACAAGGCCACCCAGGACAGGATTATTCACAGCACGCTGTCCGGTGGTGTATGTCTGAACGACGGCATGTTACATGTCGCTCAACACGACATGCCCTTCGGCGGCATTGGAAATAGCGGTATGGGTCACTACCATGGCGAGGAAGGGTTTAACGAGTTTTCCAAGTTACGCCCGGTCTTCAAGCAAGCCAAAAAGTCGGGAATCCTGGTTTTGGCTCCGCCATACGGTAAGACTTTTGAGAAGATGACCAGTTTTATGAGCAAATGGAAACTCTACTAGGCATATGATTCGGTGGACATGAATGTCCACCCTACGGGCATGGTGGGCATGATTCGGTGGACATGAATGTCCACCCTACTGACCCGGTGGACTAGGCGTAGGGTGGACATTCATGTCCACCAGTTGCGGTAGAAAGTAACTTTCCCAGGCTTCACGGCCACGAAACATCGTATGATAAAAATCGGCCTTATCCCGGGAAGTAGGAAACGAATCGTCCATGAGAAAACGATCGTAGAGTAATTGCATGGTTAAAGCACCCTGCTGCGGGTGAATGCCTCCATCACTTTTGGCGTCAAGTATCTGCTTGTTGCCCGTGTTGCCACCGGTGCCCCAGGACTGCCATAACGGCAGATTGCCAAAGCGTCCCCTGCCCGGCTGGCCGGTGTAGGCAAAATTGCTCCAGTAATCACCCATCTCTGTGGCCAGCTGTTCCCGCTCGCTGCGGTTTTGTTCTGTAAAGTAATAAGCGAAACCTTTCATACTGACGAAATCATTGAACACAAAAGGTATTTCCATACTGTGCGCAGCTCCGAAAAATTCACGAAAATCTGCCTGCGGATAAGCGGGCTGATCATCCCAGTCGAATCGATAGGCATAGATTTCGGGGTTGTGCTTACTCAGCCGTAGCGCCAGTTCATCGACACCCTGGGCGGTCCAACGGTCACTCAGGTAACGCGCATGTAAATTGTAGCGCTGTATATCGTGAATCTTGATGGCGGAACCTGGAACAATGCTTACATATTCTGGGTTGAGACCGAGGAAGAACTTCATCTCGTCGCGGTTAGTGCCAAGAATGACGGGCAGCCGATGTACTTTCAATGCGTCTGCGATCAACTCCCAGGGAGAGCCCATGGGTATGACAATATCATCCGGAATATTCTGTGGTGCGCGTATACCTGCACCAATGTCCGGGGTGTAGGTGGCGATCAACTCAGCGCCACTCACACCATACATCAGATCGAGAAATTCCTGGTGGCTGAAATTGGCCACCTTGCTGCGGGCCTGTTCACGGCTTTCGGCCTGGCCGCGCTGCACAAGAACTTTGGCCGCGGTCTCGGTGGAACTGAATTCCGAACGGTCATCATCGCTTAATTGCTCAGCAACCTCGACGGGGGTCTGGCGCAAACTACCGCTCTGCACAATGGCTTTGTGAAACAATCCCTTGCTCAGTGGTGAATACAACAGGGTCACGGTATTCATGGCGCCGGCGGACTCGCCGAACAAGGTGACATTACCCGCATCGCCACCGAAAGCTTCGATGTTTTCGCTGACCCATTGCAATGCCTGGATGATATCCAGCAAGCCGAAATTGGGGCTCTTATCCAACTCGGATCCGGCCGCAGTGCGCAGCGCAGGGTGACTGAACCAACCCAGCAGGCCGAGGCGATAATTGATGGTGACAACAACCACATCCTGCGAAATGGCGAGCTTACCACCGTAGTGAAAATTGCCGCTGCCACCGACATTACTGCCACCATGTACCCATACCATGACGGGCAATAGCCCGGGCTTTATATCCGTGTTCTTCGTATCCCGTTTTTCCGCAAGCGGAGGAGACCATATATTCAGGTACAGGCAATCCTCACTACCGACAGCCTTGCCGTAAAGTGACGGGTCTATATCGAGCAATGGATGACCAAGCTGGGTGCAGATAGCGGCAAAATCATCAGCCGCAAATGTGCTTTCAAAGGGCTTGATTGCACGTGGCGCTTTCCATCGCAACTCACCCACAGGTGCCTGTGCATAGGGAATTCCACGCCAACTGAGTGTGCCATTCTCATCAATCTGTCCACTGATCGGTCCGGCAGTGGGATGTCGTAAAGTACCGTCTTCGGCAATGCTATTCATTGAAATCAGACCCAGTATCAGCAGCGTGCACAGGCTGAATCCGCGCAGCGCGATTGTTTTACAGCTGGCATGGATATGCATACCAAGCGCCGCTTCAATATTGCTTGACGTATGCCTCGACAAGCCCGTTCTCTTCAGCGGAATGCATTCGCAATTGCTTTGGAGCCTTGCCGGATATATCCAGAAAATCAGCGCTTCCGATTTGATCCAGCATCCCAAAAGGACCGGTCTCCTGGCCGGTGGCAACCATCCATGTGCGGTCAATATCTTCGGGATCAGCAACATCCGCAATTGCAATGAGTACGGCACTTCGCACCAGTGCCATTGTCAGGGCGTGATAGGTCGCTGAGTCTTTGTCTGTGTAATGCAGAAATTCCGCCTGCTGATAAGCCGGGGCCGGGTAAGTGTAAAAGCCCTTGCCTGTCTTCATGCCCAGATGGCCGCGCTCCACGAAGGATTGAAAGTACGCAGCAATTTTTGCCTGCTGCTCCTGCCATTCAATATTTTTCGCAGCATGGTCTGTCTGGCTGGATATCAGGTCTAGTCCAATCATGTCCATAATGCCGAAAGGACCCATTGGCGCGTTAAGCTGGTGCATGTAGACCCGGTCAACATCTTCCACCGTTGCAAAACCCTCGACGACAAGCGCACCCGCCGTCATCAATACCGAGGCAAGCAGCGCGTTCATGACGTAACCGGGATTTTCCTTCTTTAATACCATCGGAACCAGTTTGAGACTTTCAACATAACGATTCAAAATGTCGATGGTCTCAGGCGTTGTTCGTGGCCCGGCAACGATATCTACCAGTCTTGAGCCCATGTAAAAGTGCATCGCCGCGAAGCGGTCACCACGCTGCACAGCATCTTCGATCTCAGAAACCACCAGGCTGGATGTGTTGGTGGTCAGAATCGTGCCGGCGGGACAAACTTCATCAAGCTTTTGATGGATTTTGCGTTTTAGCTCCCGGTTTTCGTATACAGATTCACTGACAAGATCAGCGTTTTTGGTGGCCTTTTCCAGGTCGGAACCCACTGAGATACGTTGAAATGCCGGTCTTAGGGCTGCCGGAGTGCAATATCCAGCACCGACCAGGAACGGAGCAAACTCCTTGAATCTCTGCTCTACCTGTTTGAGGTTTTCCTCCGAAATATCATATAACTCAACCTGGTAACCGCAGGTAGCCGCTACCAGTGCGTTGCTACAACCCATCGTACCTGCACCGATAAAACAAACAGTCTTTATTTCCTCAATGGTCTCGACTGCTGGCTCATCGCGCTTATTGGAAGGCAATGTTTGCTTTTTGTCGAGCACGCGGGGCATGCGGTCAGGCACAAAAAGATTGGTGCTGCCGGTGGTCACCATGGCAGGCAGGTATGCCAGTATGGGTAAGTCTGCCAGCGCATTGACAATATGGTGTTGGGTTGGATTCTGTTCCCAGGTCAGGTGATTCCAGTCAATTTCGCCTTCGCCGACCCACGCCCCGGTATACACACTTTCCGACGGGAATGTGGTCGGCTCACTGATGGATGCCCCAAAACCACCTACAGCCGGCAAGTACCGCCAACCCATCGGGTGGTCTTTGCCTTCCGTGGATTTTTGAGCAAGTTCGAGTTCTTCCGGTGTTGGCACCCTGAGATTCCTGATCGACATATCGAGAATTTTGCTACCAAAATGGCTGGCGCCACTATGCCACTGGCCATCAACAACACTGTGATTGGGTATATCAGCAAATAATTTTGGAATACCGGTGAATTCGCGCCCTGAGAGTATCGCGTCAGCCAGGTTCTCCCACCACACCAGGGAATACTGGCCTTCAAGTTGCTCATGCTCACCTTTGAACACCGCAGAAGCAGTCACGGCGAACAGGTTGTATTCGCGTCCCGCCAGCCAGTCCACGTCTTTACTGCAGCAATAGACAACCGTCACTATTGCCTGCTCTGCGACGGTGAACGGGGCCGGAAGGTGGGCCGCCAGTTTCTCTCTGTCCGTCACATAGGGCACCACCATCATGGTCACATCCCGGTACCAGCCAGAGGATCCGGGTCCCGCATAAAGCTGGCCAAAGTGCGCGGGCATCATATATCTGCCGTAAGGGTCAAAGGTGAACATTCTGGCTCATACTCCTTTCAAATATAGCGGGGCCTTGTCACACAGAACAGCATTGTGCAATGTGTTGAGAACAAAATTGAACATACAGTATGTTGAAACATCTTTCAAGTATTATGATTGGCTTAAGCGAATGTTTAAGCCACAAACAAACCGTAGGGTGGACATTCATGTCCACCGTTTGTCATTTCATGCAGGCACCGGCCCGGTGGACATGAATGTCCACCCAACGGTTCAAAAGCCAGCGAACTTGCCACCTTCTTTCGCTAGTCTTTCCAGCAGTGGCGCTGGCTCCCAGTAACCGAACTCATTACCCAGTGTGTCGCGATACGTACAAATCTGGTCATAGATTTTCTTGAGACCGACGCTGTCGGCGTAATGCATCGGACCACCACGGTAAGGCGGGAAACCATAACCGTTGATCCAGACCACGTCGATATCACCGGCTCGCTGGGCGATGCCTTCTTCCAGTATGCGCGCACCGATATTGATCAACGGGTAAATGCATCTCATCAATATCTCTTCGTCACTGATGTCGCGCTGCTTTATACCCAATCTGCCGGCCTCACGCTGGATCAGACTCTGGACTTCCGGGTCAGGGATCGGTGTACGCTCTCCAGCCTTGTAAAGGTAAACACCGGCACCTGTTTTTTGCCCGCAACGGCCCATGGCAACCAACTGGTCTGCCACAAGGCCTAGACGTTCATCCGCGGGCAGCGTGCCATTGCGCCGCCGCTCCTCACGCACCCTGGCGCCGACATCGATACCCGCGAGATCACCCATGGCAATTGGACCCATGGGAAAACCAAACTCGTAAATCACCCGGTCGATCTGTTCCGGTCTCGCTCCCTCGAGCATCATCAAACCTGCTTCCCTGCCATAGCCTTCCAGCATGCGATTACCGATAAAGCCATAGCAGACGCCGCTGACGACACCCACTTTGCCAATTTGCCTGGCAAGCTGCATCACCGTGGCCAAAACATCCGGTGCTGTTTGCGCACCGCGCACCACCTCCAGTAGACGCATGATGTTGGCAGGGCTGAAGAAATGCATACCGACCACATCCTGCGGGCGGGATGTCGCCCGTGCAATTTCATCCAGGTCCAGCGTCGAGGTATTACTGGCAAGGATGGCACCCGGTTTGCAGACCTGGTCGAGCCGTTTGAAGATTCCTTTCTTCATTGCCATGTTTTCAAACACGGCTTCAATCACCAGGTCCACACCGGCAAGATCGGCATAATCGGTGGTCGGTATGAATAACTGCATCAGTGTCTCGAATTGCGCCTGGGTCATGCGGCCCTTTTCCACACCCCGCATATAGTTGCTGCGCACCACCGCCATGCCACGTTCGATGGCCGCGTCATCCACATCAACCATGTGTACAGGTATGCCCTTGCTGGCGAAATTCATCGCAATACCGCCGCCCATGGTACCGGCACCGATCATGGCGACACTTTTGATCTCCCTAAGCTGCGTATCCCGGGCCAGACCTTCAACTTTGGCGGCCTGTCGATCAGCAAAAAATACATGTCTCAAAGCGATGGATTCACTCGAGCGCATGCATTCGCTAAACAGATCGCGCTCACGCTTCATGCCCTCGTTGAAATCCAGTTCCACTGCCGCCTGCACCGCCGAAATGATACGTTCAGGAGCGAAATAACCGCGTGTCTGACGCGCCGTGGCTGCCCTGAACT
>BS_KBA_SWE02_21mDRAFT_10001133_pt1 | contig 10156 bp, 8 predicted proteins | sample BalSeasSWE02_21m_FD_9196 | JGI IMG/M metagenome (IMG submission 9196)
TCAGTTGATACGGGTAGCCGCGTAACATAACGCCTCTTGTCGACAACCGGGCTCATCGTCGCAGTGGCAATAAAGTCTCCTCTACAACAACATGGCACAGGCAGGACGCTGGTTTTTCGCGCCATTGTCGTTTTGCTGATTGTGATCAGCGCTTACTTGATATTCGAGTTTGGGCGGATCCGCGCAGGGTTCGACATCGTCGAAGCGGGCAACGTCAGCCAGGCCTTCGAAGACCACATCATGCAACTGAATGACGAAATTATCGATTTAAAACAACAAGTTGCTATTCTGGAGACGAATCGCGAGATCGACCGGGAGTCCTACAAGGAGGTCGAATCCCGTTCAAGTACCCAGTTGGCCAAGATTCAGGAGCAACGCGACGCAATCGCCTTTTACCGAGGTATTGTTTCGCCGTCCGACGGAAATTCAGGGCTGCGAGTACAAAGGCTGAAGCTGTCCCGCGGTGCGGCTGAACGAGAATTCAATGTCCGTCTGGTACTGGTGCAGGCAATGCAGCACGATCGCACGGTTTCGGGCGATGTCGGCCTGCGCGTTGAGGGCAGTCAAAATGGTGTTGAAAAGACCTACGTATTGGCTGACCTGGTCCCGGACAAGGGAGATGACACCTGGGCGTTCTCATTCCGCTATTTTCAGGATTTTAGTCGACTGCTGGTCTTGCCGGATGGCTTTACGCCCGAACGCATCACCGTTGAGGTCCGTTCCAAGACGCGTTCGATAGCCAGTATTGAAGAGAGCTTTGCCTGGTCCGCCAGTCAGGGTTGAATTTTTTTAGCCGCGAGGCGGCAGTACGGAGAAACCGATGTTCAGCAAGAAACAACGCAGGCACACCGTCGTGGAAACACTCGTCGGCTCAAATAGCAAACTACACGGGGACCTGCATTTTCGTGGTGGCTGCCACATCGACGGGACTGTCAAAGGCAATGTGACAGCGGATCCGGACACGGATTCCGCGCTGAGTATCAGTGATGTCGGTCATGTCGATGGCGGCGTTACGGTTCCTTACGTTATCCTGAACGGCATAGTGAAAGGCGATGTATTCGCTAGTCAGCGAGTCGAACTTGGCGCAACTGCACGCGTCATAGGCAATGTGTATTACAATCTGATCCAGATGGCAGAGGGCGCCGAAATTAACGGTAAACTGGTGCACCAGCCTGAGGGTCAAGTGCCACTTCTGGAACAGACCCACCAATTGGACATGAAAGCCGTAGCGTCCGCCGACTAGAACGAGTAGCAGATCAAAATTATGGACACAGCAACAGCAAGCGCACCACCACCACCCAGTGTTGTCTTCACAGATGCCGCAGCACACAAGGTGGGTGAATTAATTACGGAAGAGAACAATCCCAACCTGAAATTGCGCGTGTTTATTTCGGGTGGCGGTTGCTCCGGGTTTCAGTATGGTTTCACGTTCGACGAAAGCGTGGAAGATGGAGACAGTCAGGTTGAGAATCAGGGCGTAATGTTGCTGATCGATCCGATGAGTATCCAGTATCTTATGGGCGCCGAGATCGACTACAAAGAAGACCTGCAGGGCGCGCAATTTATCATCCGGAACCCGAATGCCCAAACCACCTGTGGTTGCGGATCCTCCTTCACTGTCTGAGGCCCAACGGCCAGAATTAATTGCGGCCGTTGATCTCGGCTCCAACAGCTTTCATATGATTGTTGGTGAGTTGCGCCATGGGCAGCTCGCAATTATCGATCGCATCAGGGAAACCGTCCGGCTGGCGGAAGGACTCTCTGTTAACGGCGACCTAACGGTCGAGGCGCGGCAACGGGCACTGGATTGTCTATCGCGATTCGGCGAACGCTTGCGAGACGTGCACGCCGACAATGTCCGCGCCGCCGGTACCAGCACCATTCGAAGGGCCCGCGAAGATACGAACTTTCTGTCTGAGGCCGAAGCGCGACTTGGCCATCCGATTGAAGTCATTTCAGGTATCGAAGAGGCGCGTCTCATTTACACCGGAGTTACCCACAGCCTGCCGCCGACGGATGGCTTGCGATTGGTTACCGACATTGGCGGTGGCAGTACGGAGGTCATTCTCGGTGAGGGGGAGCAACCCATTGCATTGGAGAGCCTGCACATGGGATGCGTCTCTATGACCGAGCGCTTTTTTTCAGACGGTAAATTGACTCGTGCGAGTTTTGAAAAAGCCCGAATGGCGGCGCGACTCGAATTACGGCCGGTGAAAGCGTTCTTCCGCGGCAAGACAAATATTGAGGCGATCGGAACGTCGGGCACCATTCTTTCGACAGAGCTGGTCGCGCGCGAGCTCGGTCTTTCCGAAAGGGGTATCACGCTCGGTACGATTGAAGCCCTGATCGACAGAGTTCTGACTTTCGATACAATTAGTGAACTGACACTAACAGGTCTCACCGAAAATCGGGCCCAGGTTTGGCCTGGTGGATTGTCGATACTGGCCGAGATATTCACCGCATTACGTATTGACGAAATGCGTATTTCTGACGGCGCGCTTCGCGAGGGACTGTTATACGACCTGCTGGGTCGCTTGCAACACGAAGATGCACGTGAGCGCACGGTGCGCTCAATGGTTTCCCGATACCAGGTCGACGAAGAGCAAGCGAATCGCGTTGGAAAAACAGCGGCCGATATTCTTGCGCAGTGTTTCGATGCCTGGGGATTCAAGAGCGACCTTTCAAAGAAGATGCTTGCGTGGGCGGCTTGCCTGCATGAGATTGGTATCGACATTTCTCACGACGGTTATCAGCGACACGGAGCGTATATTGCTGAGTATGCGGATATGCCTGGCTTCCCCAGGGCGGAGCAGCGTTTCCTGGCGAACCTGATTCGTAGCCAACGCCATCGTATTGAAAAATCACACCTGGATGCCTTGCCGCGGGCATGGCGAATACCGGGCTTTCGACTGATCGTTATTTTGCGTCTCGCAGTGTTGCTGAATCGCAGTCGCAATGATGCTGAAATGCCGCCGATGGTGGTAAACGCATCTGAGAGCGGGCTGTCGATTCGCTTCGATCCGGATTGGCTGGCCGCGAATCCGCTCACCCTTGCTGATCTTGAAAGGGAACGGGCGTTTCTTGCGGAACTAGGCTACACACTGACCGTCGCATGAGCAAATCGGTGCTAAACGAGTTTCGGTCCCGCGAGTTCCGCGAGAAAGGTTTCCTGCGCGGAGATACGTTTGTTTGCGCCCGGTGACAGCCGCTCATAACTGCCATCGCTATTGAGCACCCAGGCCTGACAGTTATCGGCGAGAAACAGTTCCAGGTCGTGACGAATCTGTTCCTTCATCGGAATCTGCCGAATCTCGAAACAGGATTCGTTGCGCCGAAACATGTTGCGATCCATCAGATCCGCGCTCGAACAATAAAACTCTTCTTTGCCATCATTGAGAAAGTAGTAAACACGCGAATGCTCCAGGAAGCGGCCGACGATCGAACGGACGCGGATATTTTCAGACAAGCCTTTGACACCGGCTCGGAGGGAACAAATACCCCGCAGGATCAGATCAATCTGAACGCCCGCCTGAGAGGCTTCATAGAGCGCGTCTATCAATTGCGGTTCATTCAGTGAATTGACCTTGGCAATGATGCGGGCGCTCTTCCCTTCTCTGGCATTTGCCGTCTCGCGACAAATCTTTTCGAGCAGGGCATCAAACAAACTGAATGGAGATGCCAGCATACGGGTCATGTCGTCGGCCCGTGTCAAACTCGTGAGCTGCAGAAATAGCTTGTGTACATCCTCGCCAAGGCGATTGCTGCTACTTAGATATCCATAGTCTGTGTAGACAGATGAGGTTGCGTGGTGATAATTGCCCGTGCCGAGATGCACGTAGCGAACAAGTTTGTCGCCGCAGCGTCGCACAACCAGCGTCATCTTCGAATGGGTCTTGAATCCAACCAGTCCATAAACAACGTGCGCACCTGCTTCCTGCAAACGATTTGCCAGGGAAATGTTTGCGGCCTCGTCGAAACGAGCCATAAGCTCGATAATGACGGTAACTTCTTTGCCGGAACGAGCCGCTATAACAAGATGATCGACAATCGGGGACTCTGCCCCAGCGCGATAAAGCGTCTGCTTGATGGCCAAAACATTCGGGTCCGCCGCCGCAGCGCCGATGAAGTCGATAACCGGTGCGAAGGACTGGTACGGGTGATGTAAAAGAACATTTTTCTTGTCAAGAATCGAAAAAATATTCTCGTTGCTGCGAAGCTCTTCTGGCAGTCCCTGCGAAAATGGTGGGTACAGGAGCTCGGGGCGGTCTCCCAATTCACATACCGTCGCAAGTCGATTCAGGTTAACAGGGCCGTCAACCATGTAGCAGTCACTCTCACCCAGTTCGAAATGATTTAGTAAAAATTCGCGAAGATCGTCAGGACATTTGTAGCCTATTTCGATACGAACCGTTGCACCGTAGCGGCTGGCCTCAAGTTGTCCCTCAAGGGCGCGGACTAGGTCGCTGACCTCCTCATCATCAACATACAGATTGCTATTTCGTGTCACCCGAAATTCGTAACAGCCGTCAACCTCCAACCCTGGAAACAGGCTGTCGACATTGACGCGGATAATTGAAGACAAAAATACGAAGTTGTGTTCGCCTGGTTTGCTGATGCTATCGGGAAGTCGAATAATCCGAGGCAAAGACCGAGGGGCCTGCACCATGCCGCGATGCCGCCGTCGACCGAATGCATCTTTACCGTGCAGCCGAACAATAAAGTTCAAGCTCTTGTTAAGAACGCGCGGAAATGGCCGCGATGGATCGAAAGTTAGCGGTGTCAATACCGGCGCGACTTGTTCGTTGAAATACACATCCAGCCACTCGCGCTGGTGCTTGGTCCAATTGTTGCTGTGCAGGAAGCGAACACCGGCATCAGCCAGTTGCGGGAACAGCTGATCATTCAATAGTTCGTATTGCTGCTTGACCATGCTGACCACGCCGACACGCAGCTCATCAAAAACTTCTTGCGCCGGTCGTTTTTCAGGGCCTTGGGCCGGAGCGCCAATCTCAATGCGTTGCTTCAGGCCAGCGACGCGAATTTCGAAAAACTCGTCAAGGTTCGTGCAGCTGATGCACATGAATCTCAGCCGTTCCAGCAAGGGCACGCTGGGATCTTGCGCCTGTGCAAGCACGCGCCTGTGGAACTCAAGCAGACTTAGCTCGCGATTGATGTATTGGTCGTTCATGGTTAGCCCGATTGTATAACGCCCAGCACGACTTTGTGACTTGCACCCGTCACACTGGGCAGGTTTCCGGTTTCGCCATTCATCGTCCGCATCGCCAGCCAGGCAAATGCAACTGCTTCCACCCAGTCGGGATCCAGACCCACCGCGGCCGTACTGGAGACTTGAGCGCCAGGAATATCCTGGCGCAAGCGGCGCATGAGTTCGACGTTGTGCGCGCCTCCGCCGCAAATAAATACCTCTCGCGTGTGCGCTGCATACTCTTGTATCGCCGTGCCGATCGTCATCGCGCTGAGTTCGCAAAGAGTGGCGTGCACATCGATAGTATTGAAATGATCGATACCGAAGCGATGCAACCACGGCAAATTGAAATACTCGAAGCCGGTACTTTTGGGCGGTCGAAGTGCGAAATAAGGGTCATCCAGCATTTTCCGAAGTAAAGAATTTATGACGGTGCCGCGGGCGGCCCACTGTCCGTTACGGTCAAAGGGTTGGCCAAGGTGCTGCCGAATCCACGCATCCATCAGTCCGTTACCCGGGCCGGTATCGAAGCCAATGACGTCGGAACCATCGGCGCGCAATACCGTAATATTGGCGATGCCGCCAATGTTGATTACAGCCCGATCGCTGTCAGCAGATCCAAATAGCCATTGGTGGAATGGTGGCACGAGCGGTGCGCCCTGACCGCCCGCCGCGATATCTGCCAGCCGAAAATTCGCAACAGTTGTTGTCTGATTCCCTGCAGCAATGATCGCGGCGTTACCAATTTGTAGTGAGAACGGTTTTTCGGCATTCGGTTGATGGCGCAAGGTTTGCCCGTGACTGCCTATCGCGATGACATTCTGACTGTCGACATCGCTCATATCGATCACCGTGCGAGCGGCATCACGAAAACATTCGCCAACGCGTCGATCCAGGTCGCCAGATTGGTCCAGCGGCACATCGAGAGGTTCACGAATTGCCGCGAGCAGGTCGTCCTTTAAATCTTGCGGATATTGCTCGGTATGCGTTGCGTGAATCGCCACGCCTTTGTTGTCGAAACTGACGAGAACGGCATCAATACCGTCCATGCTGGTGCCGGACATTAGGCCGACATAGTAAGCGGACACTTTGCTTACTGGCTGTTGTACGCGACGGATGGGGCCTGCGTACTCTTGAATTGCTCCAGTTCTTTCAGAATTGGCTCGGCCGTCGCTATGAACTTGTCACGGTAGGCTGCGTCAATGGGATCAGCGTCTGGAAGGGCAACGGTTCGGGGATTTCTGTGCACACCGTTTAAACGATATTCGTAGTGCAGGTGATTAGCCGTTGCCAGCCCCGTCTTGCCGACGTATCCGATAGTCTGCCCTTGCCTGACGCGCGAGCCGACGCCGACTTTTAATACATAGTTGGACATGTGAGCGTAAAGCGTTGTGATGTTGCCACCGTGTTGCAAAATGACAGTCTTGCCGTAACCCGACTTGGTGCCGCGAAAAATAACTTTGCCGTCGCCAGACGCTTTGATCGGCGTTCCACTGGGTGCGGCATAGTCAACACCCTGGTGCGCACGAATCGTGTTGAGAATTGGGTGCTTTCGATTCGGATTGAAATTGGAGCTGATGCGAGTGAAGTCGACGGGCGCGCGAATAAACGCTTTGCGCACGCTGTTGCCGCTTGGCGTGAAGTATTCACTGTGCTTATTGTCGTCGATGAAGCGTATCGCCCGAATCGTCCGTCCGTTGTTGTTGAACTCTGCAGCGATAATCTCACCGTCAGAGACGTATTTTCCGTCCTGCCATATTTCTTCGAATTGCACGTAGTAGTTGTCGCCCTGTCGAATATCGAGCACGAAGTCGACGTCCCAGGCGAAAATGCCGGCGATATTCATAATTACCTTGTCGGAAACGCCTGCCGCCGCCGCGCTTTCGAATAAAGACGTATCGATGACGCCGTAGGCCATATGTTTTCGAATTTCAATCGGCCGATCGATAATTCTGGCTGCAAATCCGGATTCCTGTCGGTCGATCTCGAGCGCGCTGGTCAGTCCAAGCTCAGAATACAGACTGACTATCTCGCCGTTGTCGTGTGTAACTTCAAAGACGTCGCCAGGCTTGATCCGGCGAAAACGAGTTTTCGCTTCGTCCAGCCTCGCTATCGATATCAGGTCGCCCAGGTTGAGCTTATTTTTCCGAAACAGGGCTTCCATGGTGTCGCCGGAGGCGATGCGAAGAACGAGTTTGTCAAACTCCGGAACAGGTTCCGGCATAAGACTAGCTGCTTCCAGCAGTAAGGCGGCTGAATCAACGGGCGGCACAATGGGTGCCTCATCGACACTGGCGCTCATCGTCAATGCAATGGATTCAAGTTCTCGCGGCGTCGTTTCATCGAGTGAACTGATCAGCGCAATAACGATGAGTGGAATGCCAAGGCCGACCGCAAACCACTGAAGTGCTTTGGATTTCTTGGGACGGCCTGAAGTAGACTGCTTGTAATCGTGTAGTAGTGGACTGACCGGACGATTCAAGTCTGCATCCCCCCGTGGCTGGAAGTCGCTACTCTACCGCGCGCCTTTTTCAAGGTCAAAGAAAAAGTGTTATAACTCATGGTGTTAACCAGACCGGGAATGCTACAGTTTCGCCCCCGCGCCACACAATACTATCGAGCAGGACAGGGATGACAGGCATCAAGGAACAAATCAAAGAGCTGACCCGGGGCGCCGACGAGGTATTGCCCGAGGACGGACTCGCCACCAAATTGAAGGAAGGGCGACCGTTGATCGTCAAAGCCGGTTTCGACCCGACCGCGCCCGATTTGCACATCGGCCATACGGTGCTCATCAACAAAATGCGTCAATTTCAGCAACTCGGCCATGATGTGGTTTTCCTGATCGGCGATTTTACCGGCATGATAGGCGATCCATCGGGGAAGAACGCGACGCGCCCACCGTTATCTGCAGACGAGATTCAGGCGAATGCGGCAACCTACGAAAAGCAGATATTCAAGATTCTGGATGAAGAGAAGACTCGCGTAGAGTTCAATTCAACCTGGATGGGCAAGATGGATGCTGCCGGGCTGATCAAGCTCGCCGCACGCCATACAGTTGCGCGCATGCTCGAGCGCGACGACTTTAACAAGCGTTACACCGGCGGAAAGCCGATCTCGATTCACGAATTCTTGTACCCACTGGTGCAGGGCTACGACTCGGTCGCATTGAAAGCAGACGTCGAACTTGGCGGTACGGACCAGAAGTTCAACTTGCTGGTCGGCCGCCAGTTGCAACAGGAGTTCGGCCAGAAACCGCAGGTTGTAATAACAACACCGTTGCTGGAAGGGCTTGATGGCGTACAGAAGATGTCCAAATCATTGGGCAATTATATCGGCATAACCGATGTGCCGGGCGAGATGTTTGGCAAGATCATGTCGATTTCGGATGAACTCATGTGGCGTTACTTTGAGGTTTTGAGTTTCCGCTCCCTTGAAAATATCAATACTTTAAAGAAGTCCGTCGCCGACGGAATGAATCCTCGCGACGCAAAATTTGAACTTGCAGACGAAATTGTTGCCAGATTTCATAGCAGCAACGATGCAGAAGCCGCCAAGCAGGAGTTCATATCGCGATTTCAGCAAGGCGCAATGCCTGACGAAATTCCGGATGTGACGCTGAAATGCGAGGACGGCAAACTGGGAATCGCACGTTTGTTGTTGAATGCCGGCCTTGTTAGTAGCACGTCAGATGCGTTTAGAATGATTCAACAGGGTGCAGTCAAAATCGACGGCCAGAGAGTTGAGGATCGATCTCTGACTTTGAACGCCGGAACGACTAGTGTTTATCAGGTAGGCAAGAGAAAATTTGCGCGGGTCATCCTTACCTGAGCCTGAATCGTCGCGCATACGGCAGCGGAGTATGGTCTGACGCAAAGGTGTTGATATGAAAATAGCGAAAGCGATAACGACGCTCGTCGCACTCACTATGGTGGTGGCGCCTCTGTTTGCTGCCGACGGTGATAGCAAGGTATTCGAGCAATTTCAGGGTATTGTGGAGGGCATCAACAGCCAGTCATTCCCGCAAATTCAAAGTGCTATCGACAAAACAGATATGAGTAATCGCATCCTGAATGCTCGACTCATTGAGCCGGATGCCAAGCAGGTCCTCAACGAGGACTTTTGGCAGATCGTCGAAGCAGGTTTTAGGCAAAACCTGCCACCTCCCGGGTCAAAAGTTGAGGCGACACTCATCGACTTCGCGTTCGAGAATGGCACGGGGCGGGCGGCTCTCCGATTCAAACAACCGAATTTTGAGTACGCCTATCAAGTGTTCGATCTGCGCCAGGACAGTCGGGGGCGCCTGCAAATAGTCGATTGGTTTGACACCAGTACCGGTCAGATGTTTTCAGCCGACATTGGTGAGGACGTCGCCATACTGATGCCCACCAAAGCCGCGACGCGAAAGCAGATATCGATAGCTAACCCAAGTGATCTTCAACTCTTTCAAGTGACTGAAATTTTCAAAGCCTCGCGGGATCGGCAGGCGGCGCGATTTTTTGAAATATATGACGAGTTCAATGACCAACTCAAGCGCGAGCCGTTCATAGCGAAGTACGCGGTGTTCATGGCCCTCATGCTGAAAGACATGGATCGCTTTGCGCACGCGCTGGACCTATTCGTGGACGTATTCTCGAATGACCCAAACTTTGCGCTCGTGATGTCGGATTTCCAGGTAATGGTTGGTGCTTACGACCAGTCGTATGCCTCATTAAGTCGATTCCATGACAACTTTCCGCTAAAAGAAGGCGCGATTCCGGCGAGGCTGTCAGCACTCGCTCTGGCGTTGGGCGATTTGGAAGATGCCGAGAAGTACGCCGTCGAGGCCACCGAGGATGAACCATCGCTTGAGTTGGGCTGGTGGTCGTTGTTACGGGCCCGGGCGCGCTCTCAAAATCATGCGGGCGCCATTGAGGCGTTGACCTATCTGGAAGACAATTTTGGCCACCG
>BS_KBA_SWE02_21mDRAFT_10001134_pt1 | contig 10145 bp, 7 predicted proteins | sample BalSeasSWE02_21m_FD_9196 | JGI IMG/M metagenome (IMG submission 9196)
AATGGCTGGAGACACCACGTTGCCCACCTCGGCGCCCAGGGTGTAGGGAAGCTTTTCCTCCACCTGCACATTGAGAACGCTCTCCTCCTTTTCAGCACCCGGGCTCAGCCTGGCATTGATCCGTTCGATGCGGGGGTCCTGCTGCAAGACCAGGAGCGATTCTCGCAGTTCAAACACGTTGAGGGGAGGACCGGCGCCCAGCTTGAGCCTTTTTTCCAGGTAACTGTCGCGAAAGTATTTATTCCCGGAGATATCTATTTTTGAGAGAGATCCCTCGACGACGCGCAGGACCAGGATGCCGTCGGTCATCTTCTGATCGGGGATGACCACCCCCGAATTCACATATCCCTTGTCCACATAACATTGGGTCAGCTTGCGCCGAAGCTCTTGCAGCTCTTCCGACGTGATGGCCCGGTTTTCGTAGGGCGCGGTAACGGCGGAGAGTTCCTGCGCCGAAAAAACCGTGTTTCCTTCCAGCTTGAACTGCCGCACAAAAACCTGAGGCATTGCGGAAAGCTGCTCTTCTTGGGTGGGTGGAGCAGAGAGAGTTTCCGGCGCGGCCGCGGCAGGGCAGGGCGGGACAATGGTGAACCACGTGAGGCACAGCACACACATTACAATGGCTTTGCGGATACTTCCTGGAAAAGAATCGGATGTGGGCATGAAAAAACCTGTAGCCGAATCAGGCGGCTGTTGCCGTCCCTGTTCAGGTACGATAAAGGATGGTGGATAATGAGCATTTTGCCAGGAAAACGGATTTTCGACCACGAATCACACGAATTGCACGAATGCAATGAATATTGGTGTATCCGGTTTCTTCCTGCTCTTCATGGTTGCTCCCCGCAACAGAAACGTGGACAGGCTGGAATCTGAATTGACTCTGCTCCTTTTTCCTGTTATACCTCTGCGATCAAAAATCCGCTTTTACTGTTTTACTTTCAAAAAATCAACTAAAACTGGGGGCATCCTTCATTTGATGCTGGAAGTAGTTTACACTTTTTATGGCAGGTTGGATTGATTCATCGCTCCACGTCATTCCCGCCAACGCGGGAATCCAGGATGCCAACACGAAGGTACTGAATTCCGGGTCCTGCCCTGCCCGCCATTGCTGTTTCTCTGAGTCCATACCAGTTACCCTTCGTGAGAGGCGAGGCTGGCTGGCCGGAATGGCGGTGTTTTCATCCGCGGGGGCGGCAAACCCCTTGTCGTATGCATTTGGGTGAGGAGAACTTCATGGGAGTTAAAACAAAAACAATGCCAGGTTCAATCCGTACGGCTGGTCTTCGCGTGGCTGCCGCAGCGTGTATCATCTTTGCCCTTTCCGTGCCGCAACTCTTTGCGCAAGAGGAGTCTACGGCGGTTGATACATTGAAACAGGGGCAAGTTCTTTTGGACCGCGGCGGGTTTGGGAAGGCCGTTTCCCTTTTGGAAGAGGCCGCGGAACGGTTCGGTGGCGAGGGGAAGCCCGGGGCACAGGCCGAAGCCATTCGGGAAGCGGCTGAGGCGTACCAGGCCCTTGGTCTGTACAGGAAGGCTCTGGATCGACTGAACATCTCCCTTTCCCTTGCCGAAGGCCTGGACGACCGGAAAATGACGGCCCTGATCCTGGGCGCCATGGGCAATGCCTCTTTTTTCCTGGGAAAGTCGGATACGGCCTGGGAACAGCTCCGTGCGGGGGAGGGAATCGCACGGGAGCTGAAAGACCCGGAGACGATGGCCGTTCTCAGTGCGCGCGTGGCAAAGATCCATGAAATGCAGGGGCGGTACGGGGATGCCATTGCCGCCTATGAAGAAGGAATCCGATCCGCCGAAACCTTTGGTGATCCTCTCCTTACAGCCGGCATCATGGCGGATGCCGCAACCGCCTTTCTTTTGAACAGGGACCTTTCCAGGGCGCAGGAACTTATGTCTGCTTCATTCAGCCAATACGACAAACTTCCCGATTCCCACAAAAAGGCATACGGACTCATTCTCATCGGCCGAAGCTATGCCGAACTCGCGGCCCTTGTGCCGGAGCAGAAAACGGATCTTATGATCCATGCATACAGGGCCTTTCGGGAAGCGGCCGCAACGGCCGAGGCCATTGGAGATCGGCGGGCCCTCTCCTATGCCTGGGGATATACGGGTGGGCTTTACGAAGGGGAGGGGCGCTATGCCGACGGCCTGGAATGGACACGCCGGGCGAGTTTTGCGGCTCAGGAGATCGACGCACAGGAATGCCTCTATCTATGGGAGTGGCAGACCGGGCGTCTGTTCAAGGGACTGGGGCGCATGAAGGATGCCATCGCTGCCTATAAAAGGGCGATTCAGAGCTTTCAGGCGGTTCGCGGGGCTGCGTCCGCCACGTGCAAATCCTGCGACCGGCAGAACTTTCGGGACCGGGGCGGGGCTATCTTTTTCCAGTTGGCCGATCTGCTACTGAGCTATTCCGATACTCTGACGGACAAGGACCAGGTTGAGCCGTACCTCCGCGACGCCCGCGACACCATCGAAATGCTCAAGGTGGTGGAACTGGAAGACTATTTCGCTGATCCCTGCGTGACCGGTTCCCAGACCGCAAAGACCCGTCTGGAAGATATTGCTGAAGACGCCCTGGTGGTGTACACCATCACCTTCCCGGACCGTCTGGACCTGCTTCTTAGCAGCAGCCAGGGTATCGAGCGGGTGACCGTGCCGGTGGACGCGGAGACACTCAGACGGGAAACCGGGGCGCTCAGACGAAGCCTTGCGAAGCGAACAACCTGGCAGTATATGCCGCACGCCAGGCAGATTTACGACTGGATCATTCTGCCCCTGGAGCCATGGATCACGCGCTATCATGTGAAAACCCTCATTTTTGTGCTGGATGGCCCTCTCCGGACCATCCCCATGGCGGCCCTTCATGACGGAAAGGACTTCATCGTTCGAAGGATGGCCGTGGTGACCACCCCCGGGCTGAACCTGACAGATCCCCGGTCGATCCATCGAACGGGAAATAAAATCCTTCTGGCCGGCTTGAGCAAGGAATCACAGGGATTTTCTCCCCTGTTGAATGTGAAGCAGGAGATCGCCGGGATCGGAGAAATTTATGAAGGCCGGCGTCTGGAGAACGAGGACTTTGTGGCGGCCAATGTGAAAGCGGCCCTGAAGGACAAACCCTATCCGATCGTACACATCGCCACACATGGCCAGTTTGCCGGGGTCGGGTCGGAAAGCTTTCTTTTGACATGGGATGATCGGATCCGGATGGACCAGTTGGACGGATTCATGAAGTTGAGCCGGTTTCGAAAAGACTCGGTGGAACTGCTGACCCTGAGCGCCTGTCAAACGGCTGCGGGCGATGAACGCGCGGCACTTGGTCTTGCGGGGATTGCCGTAAGGGCCGGCGCCAGGAGCGCCCTGGCCACCCTGTGGAATGTGAGCGATCAGGCCGCTTCCATTCTGGTGGTGGAATTCTATCGGAAACTCATGGACCCTTCGGTATCCAAAGCCGATGCCCTTCAGGCTGCCCAGCTTATGCTCCTTACGTCGGGAAGTTACCGTCACCCGTTTTACTGGTCGCCCTATCTACTGATCGGGAACTGGCTGTGAACGGCACATGAAATGGATTTCCAGAGTGATGCAGCGCCCCCTGCCCATGGGGCTGCTGATCGGGATGACCGTGAGCCTGTGCCTCATCTGGCTGCATGATGCGGGGAGACTCCAGTTTCTGGAGCTGATGGTCTATGACTATTATGTGGTTCAGCGCTCGCGGCCGGCACGGACCGATTCCCCCCCCATCGCTCTGATCACGGTGTCCGAGGACGATATTCGACGTTTGGGGCACTGGCCCATAAACGATGCCACGATGGCTCGTATGCTTGAAATCATCCTGGAAAAAAAGCCCCGTGTCATCGGCATCGATATCTACCGGGACATCCCTGTGCCGCCCGGAAGCACAGCCCTTGAAGATGTTTTCAAGGCGCATCAGAACATCGTCACGGTAAAAAAGATGGGCGACGAAGACTCCCAGGGCATTGCCGCTCCTTTCATGGTGGGTGAACGGAACCCGGTGGGTTTCAGCGATCTCCTGCTGGACCCCGGAGGCACTGTACGTCGGGCACTCCTTTTCCTGGACGGCGGCGAGGAAACAAACGTCTCTTTCGCCCTGCTCCTGGCCCTTATTTACCTGGCGCCGGAAGGGATCACGCCTCTTCCCGATCCTTCTGATCCACGGTTCCTGCGGCTGGGCAAGGCTACATTTGCGCCCCTGGGGTCCAATGACGGCGGTTATGCGGGGATGGATGCACGGGGTTATCAGTTTCTTCTGGATTACCGGGACGGCGCCTCTGCTTTCCCTGCCTTCTCCCTAAGCGATGTGCTGGCGGATAAATCTGATCTGTCCGCGATTCGGGAAAGGGTGGTTATAGTCGGGGCTTCGGCGGAAAGCACGAAGGACTTTTTTTCCACCCCCTTCAGCCGGTTTGTCAAGTCCCAGTTGCAGGCGCCCGGAGTGACTATCCATGCGGGCGCTGCGAGCCAATTGATCCGTTCGGCCCTGGGGCAGTCCCGGCCTGTCCGTTTCTGGGACGAAACCCGGGAATGGGGATGGATCATGTTGTGGGGCCTGGCAGGAGCGCTTCTGTGCCTGTGGATACGTTCCCTCCCCGTTTTTCTGGTTTGCGCACTGTTTGCCGTTCCCCTCCTCCTTCTGTTCACTTTCGTGCTTCTCTGGAAGGATTACTGGGTGCCTGTTATCGCGCCTGCTTCAGCGTTTCTGGGTGCGGCAGGGCTTACTGGCCTCAACATGTTTTACCTGGAAAAGGCTCAGAGGGGCCTTTTGATGGGGCTCTTTTCAAGGTATATTTCCGGTGATGTCGTAGATGCCATATGGGAGCAGAGGGACCAGTTTATGGACGGGGGCAGACCCCGTTCGCAGACATTGACGGCTACAGTGCTCTTTACGGACATTCGGGATTTCACCCAAATGGCTGAAAATATGGAAGCCCAGGTCGTCATGGACTGGCTTAACGAATACCTGGGGGCCATGGTGAAACAGGTGGCTGCCGGCAAAGGCATTGTAGATAAATATGTGGGCGACGCCATCATGGCCGTTTTTGGGGTCCCCGTGCCACGCGTCAACGAAGGGGAGTTTATGGAGGATGCGGTCAATGCCGTGCGTTGTGCACTGAACATGGGGCGTGAACTGGAGCGGCTCAACCGGATGTGGCTGGATCAGGCCCGGCCCACGGCCAGGATGCGGGTCGGCATTCACACCGGGCTTGTGAGAGTAGGGAGTTTGGGGAGCGCCGATCGGCTTCAATATACGGTGATAGGCGATACGGTGAACATAGCTTCGAGACTGGAAAGCTTCGACAAGTCCCGGGATTCGGAAAACCCTTGCCGCATTCTGATCAGTAATGCTACGAGAAAATATCTGGGGGAGCGGTTCCGTGTCGAGAGATTGACTCAGGTTCAATTAAAGGGCAAAAGTCAGTGGGTTGAGATACACAGGGTTTTAGGTGAGGGATGAACCCGGGGGCGTTATTTTCTTCAGGTGATGGTGTGTTGAGATATGGACGTAAGGATTGCAGACGTAATATTAAAGGAGGAAATTATGATATTTTTGCGGACCCGTTTTTTCCAGACTTCGGTTGCAGTGATGATCCCCTTGTTTCTCTTTTTTTTCTGCCATGAGGATTCAGTTCGCGGTGCTGATCCAGAAATAGCTCAGTCGAAGGCTTCGGGAAAGAGCGGCAATGAGAAGATTGTGGAAAAAACCGGGGAATTCCGACTGGTGGCATACTCGCCCCCCAAGCGGGGCAAGCCAGGTGGCCGCATCGGAGGGGGCACGCGGGGGAAAGGAGCTGTGTTTCCCGTTGTAAGCGTACTGACGCCCGATCATACAGGGTTAACCACGAAAGCCCAGCCTGAACTCTACTGTTATGTGTCCAATCCCACAAACAAGCCGATTGAATTTACCCTCAATCTGGAGCAGGAGGGAAAGACGATTGCCCACAAGGCTATAAATGGCATACCGGAAGAAGGCATATTGCGCCTCAGTTTGTCTGATCTGGGGGTGAAGCTGTCTCCGGACACGGAGTATACCTGGTTTGTTACTATGGTCCTTGACCCGGATCAACCGTCCACAGACGTATTTTCCGGCGGCTCCATTATGCGGGTGCACCCTTCCGGCACAATCGAGAAAAAGCTGAAAGGGGCAAACGAAATGGCGGTTCCCGGCATCTATGCAGAGGAAGGGATCTGGTATGAGGCCCTGTCTTCCCTTTCGCGGTTGATCGAGGAAGATCCTGGAAACAAGGCGCTACGTCTGCAGCGCGCAAGCCTGCTGGAACAGGCGCAGCTTAAAAGGGAGGCGGTCCCGGACAGGAAGGCTGCTGGAGGCGATGGCGGATCGTGAGGCACGGTTGAATCCCTGGAAGCTGCAGGCTGGACCCGTTTCTATTCCTCCCAGCCGTGAACCCCTACCAGGTTTACAAACCGGCAACCCCCAAGGTCTTCCTGAACAAAACGGCCTTTCGTTTTCGTTATTTTTATCAAGTCCTGGCTGACTTTATTTCCCGTGGGAATGATGAGTCTGCCTCCATCCTGGAGTTGATCAAGAAGCGGCTGGGGGACCTTGGGCGAACCGGCAGTAACGATGATGGCATCATAGGGGGCAAACTCCTTCCAGCCCAGGGTGCCGTCAAAGGCCTTGAACAGAATGTTTCGAAAGCCTATATCCGCAAGAATATTTCTTGCTTTTATCATCAGAGTTCGAATTCGCTCAACCGTATATACCTTGTCTGCAAGCGCCGCTAACACGGCGGTCTGATAGCCGCTTCCCGTGCCGATCTCCAGTACCTTTTCGGTTCCCTTTAATGCCAACGCCTCTGTCATGAGCGCCACAATGTACGGCTGCGATATGGTTTGTTTATTTCCTATGGGCAACGGGTGGTCGTTATAGGCTTCTCCCACCAGAGCCTCCTCAACAAATCGATCCCGAGGGATTGTCCGCATGGCTTCCAGTACGCGAGGGTCTTGAATGCCCCTTGGGATCAGCTGGGTCTTCACCATTTTTTCTCTTGCCAGCCGGTAATCGGGAGTTTGTGCCATGGCGTTTCCTCTGGAAAGGTTATGTTTCAGAAAAAAAATTAGTGGGTTCAGGAAATGTATCGCAAAAACCCCCAGAAACGTTTTCTTGAGAGCTGTATAACATTTCAATGCCCAGGATGTAAATAGGCTGAAAAGCCTGAAAGAAATTGAGGAGGGTATTCTGTTGGCGCAGGAATCTGCTGATCCGATTAAAAATTGGGAGAGGCGAATGATGTCCCACTATCCAGTGTTTTCAGAAAGCCGTTTGAGGGAATAGATGCCATCCAACCCCTTAACAGCTTTCGGGCGCTTCTCATGCCGCGATGAAAAATATCCCCTGGAGTTCCGGTATACTCTGGAAACGAACTCCTTCGTGCCGATAATGCCGCTGTCGATGAAATACCTGGTCCGATAGCGGAATCTGTCCAAAGGAAAACCGACTTTATCTCCCTTTAACTCAAACCTCAATCCCGATCATAATCTCGCATGATGGGACTAAAACTCAAAACTGCTCTTTCTCACCACCAATCTTAGTGCCTGAACGAAAACCTCGAAACTTGAAACGCCCAACATCGTTCATCGATTTATAATCAGTTAAAGTCGTTTTTATTAACCCAAAACTCAAAACCCAAAACTCAAAACCGTGCCTGAACTGGGTTTTCGTTCAGGCACTAACTACTCAGGTCAACAAAGTGCTACAGAGAGATTGAGGGGATGTAGGGCTGCCCGACAACGGCACTGGCAATGGCATCCAAGATATTCCATGCCTGTTTTCTGGCAGTGGAGATATAGCTTCGAATTCGGGCAAACTGTTTAGCGCCTTGCAGAGTGCGAAAGCAGCCTGATATCTTGAGCCGGACTTTGATCATCCGGATATCTTGTTCCGCAAGATTGTTGGAAAAGGGAACATTCTTGTCATGCAGAAAGGCCAGCACAGATGATTCATATTCGCACCTCCGCTCAAGCAAGTTTTGAGATTTCGTTTTTTTTCTGCGCCCACGTTTCTTTTTTACAGGTTCGGGGGGCAATGGGTTGGCCTCCCAGCCCTCCGTGATAATTTTGCGATATCGCTGTATCCAAGGTTCTTTTTGTTGCAAGGTTAATTGTTCATTTTGTTCTTTGGTAAATTTTCTGGCTTCCAGCAGGAAGTCAAACATTTTCTCCGCCCAGGCTTGATCCTGCTGTTCGAAAAGGAATGTCAGCTCCCGCAAATGGTGTGCGTTGCAGAGTCCATGGCAGCATTCGTATGTCAGATAGGGTTTCCAGAAATCATGGATCAGGCAGCCGTTGAATTGAGGAAGAATGTTGAAGGAATCGATGGCCTCTGCGCCACGTTTTTCATGGATGCCATAAAACGTCAGAAACTCGGTACTTGCAACATGAAGCCAGTAAAGCTTTCCTGCAGTACGGGCTCCGCTTTCGTCGACATGCAGGACAGAACTTTTGCAAAGGGCTTGCGTGACAGCAATTTCAAACGGTTCAAGATTNCCATANNTTCTCTTTGCAACGTCAAGGATGGTGGCTTCACAAACCGGGGCGTTATAGAGATCTTGCATCATCTGACTGATGCGATTGACCGGCAGTAACTGCTGATGGTACAGATAGACCAGCAAAGCCCGAAATCGTTCACCGTATTGAACAGGAGCTTTAACCGAGTCGGGGAATATGGCTTTGACTTGTGTGCCACAATCCGGACAGATTTTGATTTCAGCCTTGAATTCCAAAACGTCGAGTTTTGGTTCCGGTAGCTCAAATACCTGGCGCACGTCGTATCCAATGGGCGATATCTGAGACAAATCGGCGTGGCAAGAACAGACGTTAACCGGCAAAACAGTGGATTCATCGGGATGCTCGACTCTCGTCAATGTGTGCCCCTCATGTCCCTCTTGTCCGCCGGACTTTTTTCCGGTGCGTTTACGCAGGCTCTTTGTTTTGGGTTTGGCTGGTCCGTCGGAAGAAGGCGGTTTGCTGCTGTTGGAGCTGTTTTTTCGCAACCGCTGCTCCAATTGCTTGATGTGCTCCGTCAAAGACCAGACCTGTTCCTGAAAATCCAGGATGGTGTCCACGAGTGCTTCAGGATTGTGCTTTGCCAAAAGGAGAAGTTCTTCGCGTGTAAACATCATGAAGCTTCTCCGCACAAAGGCCGTCGGAAATTCCGGCTCAGAGGATACAGAAAGATATCCTTTATGGGAACAATCATTTTACCATGGCGTTCCTGCCTTGATCGTCCTTTGGTTTGACCAACCCGAATCCAATTGGCGGCTTTGTAGCAAGTGCCCTTAAAACGGTGTTTTTCGACAAAGGTCTCCACCATGTAAATGGGCTGGTTGTACTTCTCCAACCAGTATTTTTGAAGATGACGTGTAACCCGGCCGAGGATATGACTGGCCAGATGCGGCACATGAACCCAGGGAAGAATTAAAAACCGAGTGTTGTTGGTCATGAGGTTGATATTGCGGCTGCGCATCTCCGGAGTCCACCCGATAAACGCATCCCGAGGCGCGGTTTGCCAGGCTGCCGAACCGAAAAGCATGCAGGCCAGGTCGCGTGCAAAGCGGTCCTTGATGATAAGTTTCAGATTTTGCCCAACCGTTCGGTGAAATCCGAGGTAATGATATCGGCTCAGGTAATACCCGAAACAGGCCTCTTCGTGTGAACAGGGTTTGGGGACATGAATGGAAAGAGGTAAAAGGTTTTTCAGCGTCTCTGCAAGTGGATGTATGAGTGGTGGCGTGAATCCGTCCGGGAAAGGTGGCCGCAGATTTCGCCGAAAAGTTGTGCGAACCGGCGGTAAATCAATGTATCCTCTTTGCTCAAGCTTATCGATCATGCTTCGAGCGGCAAAGGTTTTGAGCTGTCCGGTTTGAGTGCGCCAGTTCCAGCGATCACAAATCTTTTTGGTAATCTGATGCCGGCTCCAATCTGGGTTGTCGTTTACTATTTCCTTTAACCAGAGGAGTTCTGATTTTTTGATAATTTTGCCTTGACATGTAATGTTTTCATCCATGACAAGAGGCTATATCAGATTTGAAATCGTTAGTCCCGTAAAAAATGATGTGTGTCTAAAAAAAAATGACCTGAGTAGTTACGAA
>BS_KBA_SWE02_21mDRAFT_10001135_pt1 | contig 10138 bp, 8 predicted proteins | sample BalSeasSWE02_21m_FD_9196 | JGI IMG/M metagenome (IMG submission 9196)
TCATAATAAGGGATAGTTTGTGTTAATAGGATGAAAAAAGTTAATACAATCAGCAATAATCATTAAAAAAAAGACAAAAAATTAACAAAGTATAATACTTTTTACCTAAGTGACGATAGCATTAATTTTATTTATCAACACAAAAGAAGAGAAAAAATGAACCTTGCGTAAAGGCTAACCGAGGTGGGGGAAGGCCTTGATCTCTGGGCTATGACTATAGATCTAGGGCCATCGGAAATGAACGATTACCGATTTGTCAGGTTTAACGGTGGTGGTTTTTTTAATAGTCGTGCCCTCTGAATTAGTTCCACTTACCACATAGGTTCCAATGGGGAGATTGATGAACAGCCAAGGTCCGTCGACCTCTTCTCCTGGAATACTCAACAGCTGGCTCCCGTCTTCCTTGGCAATATGAATGGACACCCTAGCTAAAAACGCTCGTTCTCCTTGAACAAAAATCAACTTCAGTGGAAATGGTGGATAGGTCAAACTCCGTTCTTCCTTGCCTAACCCTGCGCTAAAATATTGGATGCCTTGCTGCTCATACAAGGGGAATGTCATGGGTGTTTGGATATTTCCATTCTGAATCGGGATTTCTAATGTCTTAACTTGATGAGGGGAAGATTCAACAGGTGTTGCCGCTGCCAATGATGTGTTAAGTATCGCTCCGCAAAAGAGGCTGACTTGAAATAAAATCGTCAATGAACCTACCCACAGTTTACCCCAACCGTTCCGGTAGAGAACTTGATGGCATTGAGAGCATGCTACGAGTTTGGTGTGCGTTCTTTTCATAAGGTATTTCCTCATTTCTGAAATTCCAGCGGAACGGTTCAATGGGCCTTATTATAACGGGATTGAACCTTGATTAAAAATAGCGCAATTATTTTAATGGTCAAGACCTTATTCCATTCGAGATTAGAGAAATCTCTCTTGGGCGACGGTCACCTTCCGAGGGAATATCAGCCGTGTTCTATCATAAGCGAAGCGTGGCTCCTTGTTGCCTGGAGCGAGGATTTCATATGGACGAGACTCCGTTAAGCTTATGGATCCCTCCTCAACGCAGAGGGAGGCACATTCAGACTTCGGCTTATCAGACCGTGTCTGACGAGAGAGCGAGGGCATAAGGTCTCTACCCGTCGTCTTGTTCAGCCCATTATTTCAGGGCGAGAGGGGAAGATCGTCAGTTGAGGGTGTGCTGTCAGATGGCAGCCTTGGAATTTGTTCAACGGGTTGCAGGTCAGGCATGTCTTTTCGGGTATTCACACCAAGTTCTTTGAATTTTCGAGCAGATGGCAAAATGCGGTTTTCTAATGATGCCACCGTGGCATTGTAAGATTCTACCGTACGGCCTAAGGCGTGGCCCACTTTAGCGAAATGCTCGGCCATCGTGCCCATTCGTTCAGCCAATTCTTGCCCCAAGGTGCTAATGCGTTGCGCCCCTTCCGCGACCTGTTCTTGCCGCCATCCATAGGCAATTGCGCGTAACAAGGCAATGAAGGTGGTGGGTGTCGCAATGACGACTTTTTGAGTTAAGGCGGACTCAATGAGTGACGGATCTTGCTCAGCGGCGGCAGCCAAAAAAGAATCATTGGGAATGAACAAGACGACAAANTCTGGTGCCGCAGGGAATTGATCCCAATATTCTTTTGAGGCGAGTTGGCGAATATGGGTTTTGACCTGTCCAGCATGGCGTTTCAATGCCGTTTCACGGGATTCATCAGTGGTGGCTTCCAAGCTGTCGAGAAATGCGCTGAGTGGCACTTTCGAGTCAACGACCACGTCTCGCCCGGCGGGGAGCTTCACCACCATATCCGGACGCAGTCGCCCCGTTTCGGTTGAAACACTTTCCTGTTCATGAAAGTCGCAGTAGGCTGACATGCCAGCTAATTCTGCCGTCTTGCGCAAGGCAATTTCACCCCATCGGCCTCGCACGTGAGGAGATCGCAAGGCATTCACCAGCTTGGACGTTTCGGCTTGGAGGGTTGACTGCGCGATAGCCAAATATTTCAATTGTTCGCTCACCGAGCTGAACTCACGAAGCCGTTTGTCTTCTAGTGCTTTGGTTTCTTGTTGATAGGTGCGAAGGGATTCGGTGAGTGGGGTCATTAAGGCTTCCAGGGAAGTTTGGCGATGATGGATTTCAATTGATGTTTCGTCTTTGAGGGCTTTGAACTTTTCTTCGGCTAAGGTCAGGAATCCCTGATTATTCCCAGCTAAGGCCTCCGAGGCTAAGGAGCGAAAGGTGTCTGATAGAGTGTGTTTTGCCTCATCCAACATGGCTCGTTGAGATTCGATGTGCTGTTGGGTGTCAGTTAATTTGGTTTCTGCCGAGACTTTCGCCACTTCCATGAGACGAAATTCCTGCCGAAAATGGTCATAATCGTGATGTAGGGCCGTGAGCTGGGTTTGAAGATCTTCGGCATGAATGGTACTTACGGCAAGTTGGGTTTCAATCATCCGAAGTGCTTCTAACCTACGACTTCGATAAAAAAGAGCACTCAGGACCCAGGCGAATCCACCACCGATCATGGTACTGGCGAGAAGCCACCAAACGTCTTGAGCATTTTGCAGAATATTCATGTGTGAGAAGAAACTTGTACCGCAAGTCACTGTTCCGAAGATACTCTAGCCTGGTCAAATTTCGCAGGACATTTCAACGGTTCCTTTCAAAGACCCTCAGAAAAGGAGAAGAATGATTTTCGATGAAGACGACCTACTTGAAGGTTTTTGAAGTGAGTATTGATAGACTAGGTCCGTATTCTTGGGTAGAGTAATACCAGAGCCAGTGGGGTTCAAGGGCACGAGACAACAGGGGGAATCCGTATGGAGAAAAAACAGCGAGTTTCTTTGTGGTATTTCATTGTTGCCTTTTGGGCGCTCATTATTCTTCAGGAAGTCTATGTGGCGTCGCAACATATGGATGAAGTGCCCTATAGCCAATTTAAGGGTTGGGTGCAAGACGATAAGGTCGCGGAAGTCTCCATTACGGAGACGATGATTCATGGAAAGTTGAAACAGGGAGGCGAAAGGGAGAGTTCCACAAAGGAGGGTTCCGCGGGGTTTCGAACTGTGCGGGTAGACGATCCGGATTTGGTTCGGTTGCTTGAGGAAAAGCAAGTTGAGTTTTCCGGCCTGGTCATCAGTACCCTTTGGAAAGATGTGGCTTCCTGGGTCGTGCCGATCTTAGTCTTTGCCGGGATTTGGTTCTGGCTCTTGCGAAAACTCGGGCAGGGTGCCGGAGGCGGATTCATGCGTATTGGTCAATCCAAGGCCAAGGTGTATATGGAAAAGGATATTCCCACGCGCATGAAAGATGTGGCCGGGGTGGATGAAGCCACAGAGGAATTGTTAGAGGTCGTGGAATTTTTACGCACACCGGAAAAATATACTCGAATTGGTGGAAAGATTCCCAAAGGTGTCCTGCTGGTCGGGCCTCCCGGCACGGGGAAAACCTTGCTAGCGAGGGCCATTGCCGGAGAAGCCGGAGTGCCGTTTCTTTCAATCAGCGGGTCAGAATTCGTCGAGATGTTTGTCGGAGTGGGTGCGGCTCGTGTCCGCGATTTGTTTGAGCAAGCGCAAGCGAAGGCGCCCTGTATTATTTTTATCGATGAGCTCGATGCGATAGGGAAGGCCAGGGGATCAGGCCCGATGGCGCATGAGGAACGTGAGCAAACCTTGGGTCAACTGTTGGTCGAAATGGACGGGTTCGATCCTCGCGTCGGGGTGATTATTTTAGCGGCGACGAATCGACCGGAAATTTTAGATCAAGCCTTGCTCCGTGCCGGACGGTTTGATCGGCAAATTTTGGTTGATCGCCCAGATCGGATAGGCCGAGCCGCGATTTTGGCTATTCATGCAAAGGCGATTAAATTGGCTCCTGGCGTGGAATTAGAAAGCCTTGCGGCCATGACGCCTGGAATGGTTGGGGCGGACTTGGCAAATGTTGTCAATGAAGCCGCGTTGCTGGCCATTCGTCGTGGAAGAGAGACCGTGCAACAGGAGGATTTTCAAGAAGCCGTGGAACGGGTTATTGCAGGGCTGGAAAAGAAAAACCGGGTATTGAGCCAAGAGGAACGCCGGCGGGTGGCACATCATGAAGTGGGACATGCGTTGATTGCGCTATCATTGCCTGGATCGGATCCGGTCCATAAGATTTCCATTATTCCCCGGGGCATTGCTGCGCTGGGTTATACCCTCCAATTACCCGCAGAGGATCGCTATTTATTTACTCGAACAGAATTACAAAATCGCATTGCGGTGTTGTTGGGTGGGCGTGCTGCGGAGGAGTTGGTATTTGGGGAAGCTTCAACAGGGGCAATGGATGACTTGCAAAAAGCCACTAACATCGCAAAGCGAATGGTCAAGGATTATGGCATGAGTGAATTATTAGGCACGGTAGCCTTGGATGAATCAGTTAAACCGATCTTTATGCCTACGGCTGAAACCTACTCCGCTGCAACGTATTCTGAGCAAACGGCGCAAGAAATTGATTCAGAAGTGAGACGGTTAATTGATGAACAAGGTCAGCGCGTTAAGGCATTGTTGGTTAACTTGCAGCCGGTGTTGTTGTCTGCAGCTCAGCGATTACTCACGCGGGAAGTGATGACCGGCGAAGAATTAAAGGCGCTCCTCTCTCCTCAGCAAGAAGAACCTATTCTTCAATAAAACAGCAATCCAGAAGTCTTTTCAGTGCTTGCCCTGATGTCGTTGGTCTTCGTGGGTCACATCGTGTTATGCGCCATCCGGCGGTCTCGTGGTTCGTGAAATCCCATTTGAACTGACATGGTTTCGTTGCCAATAACGACCACGTTCCTATCCAAAGAATCCTGCCATACCCTCCCTTCTCTCAATCCTTTCTTCGATAGACGCACGGGAGATTTGAAATGCCTCAGTTGGAGATTTCTACGCTTTAGTAGAATCGGAAAACTTTGATGTTGACGAATCAGGGCGGATGTAAAAGAGGCAATAGCTTTTGCCGATTCCGGCGTTCGTCTCTTGCAAATCAGAGGAGGAGATTGATCGTCCTGGCTGAACGGTTCGGGTTCCCATGCTGGCAAAGGCTTCTTGGGTGTAGAGGGTATTTTTACCAGCCACGATGTTGATTGGCTTTTTTATGTCTTATGTTTGTCTTTCTCGAAATGTTGCGTGCTCGACTGTCTTAAAAAAAGGGAAGGTGCGGTAAGATTTTTGAGCTGGGTGAGTTGATGAGAAAGGGGCCTGACTTATTCAGTCAGGCCCCACGAGTCAGATTGTCTGAGAACCAAGGGAAAACGTTGAGGACGCACGATAAGGGATTATGACTGACTCATTTCTTTGTTCGTATTAAGGAGATGCATCAAGAGTCATTTCCTTCAACTGACTTGACCGTTCNATCGATGTGAAACATCAATGGCCTGAATGCATACTGGGGGACTCTCCATGCTGGTCGCTTTGGATGTCTTGGGTTTCATGAGTCGCTTGGACATCATAGACGGCTCCTTCTTTTTCCAGGACTGCGGTGCCAAATCGATAATTGGGAAACATCGTATTATGGGCCATGCGCCGGTCTATCGGATTCTGAAACTCTATCTTGGTTTTTACTGTTTCGTTGGCTAAGACCACCAATTGCATATTTAAAAATCCTCCCATCCCCGGGTGCCAGGCTACCAGGGAATAGACCCCTTCCGGGACATCGGGAAGGCTGAAATTCCCCTCCGCATCGGTAATGGCGTAATACGGGTTGTCTACCCCGACTCCCCAGCTTTGCATGTACGTGTGAAAGCCGCATTCCAAGTACAAAATTCTACGTCCCTGGGAGAACTGAACCTTGTCCAGCATCGCTTCTCCAGGGTTGTGTTGATGATCCTTGATTCGGTTCTTGGGATGGAACGGGTTGAGCCGGAGTGGGCGATGAAGCATTACTTTTGAGCCAAACGGGGCTGTTTCATAGATTTGTACATCATGAATAATGGGATCCATATTGACGATGTGGAGGGGTTGTTGGTTTTTTACAACTGAGACCCAGGGAGTGAAGAGGCAATCTTCCGCCGTCACTTTGGCTGGGCTGTCTGGGGGGAAGGGTTTGCCTTGAGAAATTCCTTCCAGAAAGACCACGGTATTTTGGAGCCCTCCATCCGGCGCCACTTGAAATTCATCCACCAGACGCCATCCTGTTCCTGTCGAAATACGCCCGCAAAAGTCCGTATCGGGATTGGTAATCAGACTGTACGCCAATGCCGGGGGTTCTTTTCCCGTTAAGGTCACCTTTCCAGTTATGGTGCCTCCGTTAGACACCGTAGTTTCCTTATAGGCTAAGGCTGGCAAAGAAAGGCTAATGGTCAATGCGATGGTGAGAAAAAACCCGAACGCGAATCTCATGGATCAATCCTTTGGTAAATCGAAAAAAAGGTATTCCAAGTAACGTAGAATTTTAAGGAATTCCCAATCCATATATCTAGTCCCCCCCTCTCTCTCTTTCCCAATTAATAATTCGGCAGGAAAAATTTCCTTATTTGGGCCACTCACCCTTAGGAAGAGGGCATGATGAATGTCTTGGGGCATTNGGCGACATCTCCGCCAAGTGTGACTGTCGCGTTTTTCCCCACTCCAAAACCTTTTATCGCATTTGAGAGATGGCATTTCCCCTGTTTTCAAGACTTTCTTGGCTATTTCGGTCTTTATGCAAAAAAGGCATATTTTTTGCCAAATATCTATGGAACAAACTAGAGTAAGGGCAGTCATCAAAGGTAGGAAATTTTTGTCAATGATTGAAATACGTATTCATGGGCGAGGAGGGCAGGGAGTTGTCACTGCTGCCGAGTTGCTCGCATTTGCTGCGTTTCGCGATGGGAAGGTGGCCCAGGCCTTTCCTAGTTTTGGATCTGAACGAACCGGGGCTCCGGTTACCGCATTTTGCCGAATTGATACGAATCCCATTCGTAGCCGTGAGCCGGTGTCTCATCCCGATGTCTTACTCATTCAGGACTCGACGCTGCTACATCAGGCGGATGTTTTTGGGGGGCTCTCTGATCGAGGAATCGTCTTAATGAATTCCACACGAAAAATTGAAGAGCTGGGGCTGAAAGATTGGATGTTCCAACATCCTGGAGTAACGATATATAGTTTTCCAGCATCCGATTTAGCAGAAAGACACGGAGGACGGCCCATGGCCAATGTCGGTATGGTTGCAGGGTTTGCTGCCGTGACCGGAGCTATTACCAAGGCTTCAGTTGAGCAGGCGATTAAGGATAAATTTCCAGGAAAATTGGGTGAGTTGAACGCCGTTATTGCCGCTGAAGCCTTTACATATGTCTCGTCACTCAACATCAAGGTCTAAGTCGCTCATCATGAGGAACCAGTGAAACAACAAATTGAAGGCTCCCAAGCTGTTGCTCATGCCGTGGCCCTNTGTCGCCCAGAAGTCATGGCTTGTTACCCAATTTCTCCCCAAACGCATATTGTGGAAAGCCTGTCCCGGAAAGTGAAGGCTGGAGAAATTGGGAATTGCCAATTTCTGAATGTTGAATCGGAATTTGGGGCGTTGAGTGTACTGATCGGGGCCTCAGCCATGGGAGCGAGGACGTATACGGCGACGACCAGCCAAGGGCTCTTATTTATGGCCGAAGCCGTGTATAACGCGGCGGGATTAGGCTTGCCTATTGTCATGACGATTGCCAATCGTGCGGTGGGCGCGCCCATCAATATTTGGAACGATCATTCTGACAGCATGGCCATGCGTGATGCCGGCTGGCTTCAGTTGTATGCCGAAGACAATCAAGAGGCTGTGGATCTCCACATTCAGGCCTTTCGCTTAGCGGAAGAACTCAGTTGTCCGGTCATGGTATGCATGGATGGGTATATTCTCACCCATGCATTTGAAGCGGTCGACCTACCAGTACAAGAGCAGGTCGATGCCTTCTTGCCGCCCTTTGAGCCCGTTCAAATGTTGGATCCTCAGGATCCGGTATCCATTGGAGCCATGGTTGGTCCTGAGGCCTTTGCAGAAGTGCGCTATCTGGCGCATCACAAGCATGTGAAAGCGTTGGCGGAAATTCCACGAATCAGTCAAGAATTTCAGAAGATCTTTCAGCGCACCTCTGGTGGTTTGTTGAAGCTGTATCATACCGATGAGGCTGAAACCCTTGTGTTGGCCTTGGGCTCGGTAAATGGCACGATTAAAGATGCCGTAGACGATTTGCGAGCGGAGGGCTGGCCCGTGGGATCCATACAACTCTGTTCCTATCGGCCATTTCCCTCGCAAGCGCTTCGCTATGCCATTCAAAATGCCAAGCGGGTTATAGTGATTGAAAAAGATTTGGCAGTAGGTAGAGGAGGGATTGTGTCCGGTGAAGTCAAGATCGCCCTTCAGGGATTACCGACCATTGTGGATACCGTCATTGCCGGACTTGGAGGGCGTGCGATTTCCAAAGCCGCCGTCATTGATACCGTCAAGGCAGCATGTTTGGAAGGGCTGGAAGAGCCGCATTTTCTGGATCTGAATTGGGAGGCGATCAATCGAGAGTTAACCAGACAAGCAGAACAACGACGGTCTGGTCCGACGCCGGAAAATCTTCTTCGTGAGATGGGTCTGTCGGGTGGGAAGATCGTGTAAGGGATAGAGGAAAACACTATGTCCTATCAACGCGTCAAGTTTTATCAAACGGGAACATTCACGGTGGGCAACCGGCTATTGGGTGAAGCTGACCGTACGGTACAAGCCAGGAAGGATCGAACCAATTCCCTGAATTCTGGACATCGTGCCTGCCAGGGTTGTGGGGAAGCCCTCGGTGCCCGGTATGCCTTAGATGCGGTGATGCGTGCCACTCACAATCAGCTTGTGGCGGTCAACGCCACGGGATGTTTGGAGGTGTTTTCCAGTCCCTATCCTGAAAGCGCATGGCAGATTCCCTGGTTGCATTCTTTGTTTGGGAATGCGCCGGCAGTGGCCAGTGGTGTGGCCGCAGCCTTACGCGCCAAAGGGAAGACCGATATTCGAGTGGTGGCACAAGGTGGGGATGGAGCGACGGTGGATATTGGATTCGGGTGTTTGTCAGGGATGTTCGAACGCAATGATGATGTCTTGTATATCTGTTATGACAATGAAGCCTACATGAATACGGGGATCCAGCGGTCAGGTGCCACGCCGGCACGAGCCTGGACCAATACCACGCAAGCCGTGGGGACTGAACCGGGAAATCCCATGGGTGTCGGAAAAAATCTTCCACGTATTGCCATGGCCCATGGTATTCCCTATGTGGCCACGGCGTCTGTTGCAGACCTGCATGATCTGGAAGCCAAAGTGACAAAAGCCATGTTCGTACGCGGTGCCCGTTATATCCATATTCACGTACCCTGTCCGCTCGGATGGAAATCGGATCCGGCCCAAACAATTAAGGTTGCTCGATTGGCCGTGGAAAGTGGTCTGTTCCCGTTGTTTGAAGCGGAATGGGGAGTAGTGACTGACCGAACACCTATTAGGAAACAAGTTCCTGTTGAGCAATATTTAGCCCTTCAAGGGCGGTTCAAGCACCTCTTTAACCCGAGAGATGAGCAGGCGCTTGCGGCCATTCAAGCGATGGCCGATCGAAATATTCACCTGTATGATCTCTTGCCAACTGAGCCGGCGATGGAGTCGTGACATGGAACGCAAACCCTTTGCCATCACCTTAGATCCTGCATCGAGCTTAGCGAATCATACGGGCAATTGGCGCACGATGCGCCCGATCTACGTCGACCATCTGCCACCTTGCAATCAAGGGTGCCCAGCCGGGGAGAATATTCAGGGATGGTTGTATGAAGCAGAAGAAGGAAAATACGAAGAGGCCTGGCGCAAGATTATGGAAGACAATCCCTTCCCCGCGATTCATGGGCGTGCGTGTTATCACCCCTGTGAAACGGTTTGTAATCGCGGCCAGCTGGATGAGGCCGTGAGCATTCATGCCGTAGAACGATTTTTAGGGGATTATGCGATTGAACAGGGCTGGCAGATTGAAGCAGGGGTGGCTTCAGGAAAACGGGTACTCATCATTGGAGCTGGACCCAGCGGACTGTCGGCCGCCTACCATTTGTCTCGGATGGGGCATGCCGTCACGATCTATGAGGCGGGCCCGAAGCCAGGGGGCATGATGCGGTTCGGCATTCCCCAGTACCGCCTGCCTCG
>BS_KBA_SWE02_21mDRAFT_10001136_pt1 | contig 10130 bp, 9 predicted proteins | sample BalSeasSWE02_21m_FD_9196 | JGI IMG/M metagenome (IMG submission 9196)
TCGTTAAATAGTATTGGAACCAATTACAGATTGTGTAAAGGAATTTACGTTGAACCTGCTGCTATAGCATATAAAGGTAAGCAAGAAGTTCGAGATAATTATTTAAAAATACTTGATGTAATGTTTAAAGACGGTAACTATGTTGGAATTGCTACACACGATAAACCGCTGATTGATGCTGCTTATACTCGATTTAAAGAAAAAAATATTCCAAAAGAAAAATTTGAATTTCAAATGCTTCTCGGTGTTCGTGAGGATTTAAGAGATAAAATAAATAGTGACGGGTATAAAATTAGAATTTATGTACCGTTTGGAAAAGATTGGTATGCTTACTCTGTAAGAAGATTAAAAGAAAATCCATCAATGGCAGGACATATTGTTAAAAGCTTTTTAACATTTGGAAGAAGATGATTGTTTTAGGAATTGAAAGTTCTTGCGATGAAACTTCTGTTGCTTTAATAAAAGGTGATGAGTTAACTGCTAACTTAATTTCTTCCCAGGATTTCCATACAAACTACGGCGGCGTTGTTCCTGAGTTATCAAGTCGAGCACATCTACAAATTGTAAATCCTCTTGTAAAATCTGCTTTAAAAAAATCTAATATAGAATTAAATGATGTTGATTTGATTGCTGCAACTGCTGGTCCTGGTTTAATTGGTGCTTTACTTGTTGGGTTGACTTATGCAAAAGGATTAGCCTTCGGATCAAATAAACCTTTTATTGGTGTCAACCATATTGAAGGGCATATTTTTTCAGGATTTTTAATGCCGGTAAAACCTGAGTTTCCATTTCTAAGTTTAGTTGTTTCTGGCGGACATACATTATTACTTCTGGTAAAAAATTTTACAGAAATTTATAAACTCGGCAGTACTGTTGATGATGCAGCAGGCGAAGCGTTTGATAAAGTTGCGAAGCTTTTAGGGTTAGGTTATCCCGGCGGACCAAAAATACAAATCGCTGCGAATCAGGGTGATGAAAGTAAGATTGATTTTCCTGTTTCGGAATTAAAACAAAAATTAAATTTTTCTTTTAGCGGATTAAAAACATCAGTTTTACGTTATGTTCAATCTCAAGGTGGAGTTGATAAATTATCTTTGCAAGATAAGAATGATATCGCTGCATCTTTCCAATTTGCTGCTGTTAAAGCATTAACAAGAAATTTAAAACGTGCTTTGGAAACGTACGATGTTAAATCTATTTCGGTAGTTGGTGGAGTGGCGGCAAACTCATATCTAAAATCTAAAGTTATGAAATTAGCTGATCAATTTGGAAAGGGGATTGTAATTCCTGATTTAGAATTCTGTGGAGATAATGCAGCGATGATTGCATTTAGAGGAAAATCACTTTTTGAAAATGGAGTAAGAGATAATTTATCTTGCAAGCCATTCCCTTCTTTAAGTGAAAAACATTTTCTTGAAATAGAATAGATTTTTATCCTATCTTGGATTATATAAAAACTAATTTATCTAATTAATGAAAACTAGTGTTAAATCTTTATTGAGTAAGAAAGAAATTCTGATTATCCTATTATTTTTTATCGCGCTTATAATAATTGGCTACTCTACTTTTTTTACCTCCAATCATTTCGATAAACCTGCGCCATTTAAATTTGAAATTAAAGATGGTGAATCTTTTTCAAATGTAACAGAAAGACTTTATGAGCATTCTATTATACCAAGCAAGTTTAACTTTAAGGTTGCAGGTTTTTTATACGGCGCGCAAACAAAAGTAAAAGCTGCAAGGTATAAAATTCCCAATGACCTAAGCTATTTAGATTTGCTGGATTTAATTGTAAATGGTCCAGCCGATTATTTAAGGGCGATTAGAATAAATGATGGACAAACATTAAAATGGCTCGGTGCAAAGGTTAGAAGAGACGTTAAGATTGATTCAGCTGCATTTGTAAATCTTGTAATTGATACAGAGTTTATTAGATCATTAGGATTAAATGTATCTACATTAGAAGGTTATTTGTTTTCTAAAACTTATAAGATTTATGAAAATTCTTCACCTGAAGAAGCAATAAAAAAATTCTATGATGCTTTAAATGATTTCTTTGTTGATTCTTTAAAACAAAGAGCAAAAGCAATCGGATTCACTATTCATCAGGTTTTAACGTTAGCATCGATAATAAAAGGGGAAACGGATTTTGTTGATGAAATGCCTACAATATCCGGCGTTTATCACAACAGATTAAGAATTGGTATGCGCCTTCAAGCTGATCCGACAATACAATATTTATTACCCGGTGGTTGGAGAAGATTGACTTATCAGGATCTAAATATTATATCTCCTTACAATACTTATAAATATTCAGGATTACCACCAGGACCAATAAACAATCCTGGTAAGAATGCAATAATGGCTGCACTATATCCGGAAAAGAATAATTATTTGTATTTTGTAGCTAGTGGAAATGGCGGACATAGGTTTGCCAAAACTTATTCAGATCATTTAAAAAATGTAGCTCAGTATAGAAAATGGTTAAAAGAACAGAACAAATAACAACAGAAATATTAAATCAAAATTTAAGCTGTCATCCTGAGCTTGTCGAAGGATGTAACATTCTTAATCAAGTCACACTTACTCCTCGACTTCACTCGGGATGACAGCTCAGTGTGATAATAGGTTTTTACTATTTTCTAACTTGAATAATATTCTCTTAAGTATTTTTCTACTTTCATCACTTTTATTTTTAATGAGTTGTGCAAACCAATTGCCGCCTGGTGGGGGAGAACTTGATACGGTCCCACCTGAAATTATTTTTTCTTATCCGGAAAATGGAACAACAAACTTTAAAGATGATTACATAAAATTTGAATTTTCTGAATATGTTGATAAAAGATCATTTAAAGATGCAGTATTTATTTCACCAGCGATCGATGAACAACTTGAAATTAGTTGGAGTGGAACATCGGTTGAGATTGGATTCCCAACTGGTCTAAAAGACAGTTTAACTTACGTTGTAACAATCGGTACCGATGTTGTTGACGTGAACAACAAAAACAGAATGTCGAATTCATATTCATTTTCATTTGCAACAGGAGATAAGATTGATAAGCGAAGTATCGATGGAAGCGTATATGGTAAAGATGCTGAAGGTACTTTGATATTTGCGTATAAATATTCTGATGATACGACTAAGTATCTTTCTAATAAACCTGATTATCTTTCACAAATCGGAAAAGATGGAACCTATAAACTTAATGGTTTAGTAGAATCTGTTTATCTGGTGTTTGCAGTTAAGGACGAATTCCGTGACTTACTTTATCAAGCTGATAAGGATTTGATTGGAATACCAAGTAAAGAAATTTCGCTGACAAAAACAGACTCATCTTATTCAGGACTAAATTTCATTTTGATGAAAGTTGACACGGTAAAACCAAGAATACTCGGAACTGTTATGACTGATATGAACCATTTAGTTATTACTCTAAGTGAAGAGTGTGATTCATCAACATACCTCGCTGATAATTTTAAGGTAATCGATTCAACTTCTAATCAAATTTATCCTGTTGATTATTTATATCATAGTATATCTAAAAATGAAGAATTTATTCTGATATATAAAAATCAATTGAACAGTGAAAACAATTATTATTTGCTTGCAAAAGAATTGCGTGATTTGGAAGGTAATATTTTTGAAAATGAATTAAGCGGTTTTGTTATTTCAGACAAACCAGATACAACTGCTCTAAATCTTGTTAGAACTGATCCAAACAGGAATGGTTCAATTGATTTTAAGAATTCCGAAATACTATTGTTTTTTGATGATGCTATTGACAATAAAGAAATTAACAATGCGATACAGTTTACTGATACATCAAAAAATAAAATGAATTTTAATGTGGTATTTGTTGATGATGCAACATTATCAATAAAACCTGAAATAGATTTGAAACCCGAAAAGAATTATGAAATAAAAATTGATTTAAAATACTTTCCGGATGCTGCAGGAAATAAAGTTGATTCAATCTACATCCTTAAATTTCAAACTATAACCGGAGTTGAATTTACAGGAATTTCAGGTAAAGTAACTTCAACAAAAAGTAATGTTGTAGTTGTTTTAGAGGATTCCAAGGATGCTAAAAAGTATTTTACTGCTGTCCCAGATAAAACAATGACATATTCTTTTGAAAGAATGGATGCGGGTACTTATTCCTTGTGGATATATTCCGATACGGATAGTAGTAAGACATTTGATAAGGGTTATCCAGAACCATTTAGATATTCAGAGGAATTTTACGTGGTACCTGATACAATAAAACTTCTTCCACGTTGGGGTGTAACTGATTTTAATATTGTGTTTGAATAGAATATCTTTCAGTGATTTTTAGTGCCTTAGAGTCTTAGTGGCAAAAAACAAAAACAATTTGCCACAAAAGCACTAAGAGACAAAGAGGCACAAAATTATTTTTGAAAAATTATTTCACCATCTTTAATTGTATGTGAGAGTAAATTTCTTCCAACATTGTATACTATATCCGCATAATCATTAGTATTAAAAACAGCAAAATCAGCCTTCTTACCAATTTCAATACTACCAGTATATTTTTCAAGATCTAACGCTTTTGCTGCATTTATCGTAACAGCATTTAATATTTCTTCAATTTTCATTTTCATTTTGATTGCTGCAAGACTCATAATTAAATGAAGATTTAATATGTGTGATGAGCCGGGATTGTAATCTGTAGAGAGTGCAACGATTGCATTATTGTCGATAAGATTTCGTGCAGGTGCAAATTGATAATCAAGAAAAAGAGAAACACCAGGCAAAAGCACAGCTACCGTTTCAAGATCTGAAAATTTAGAAAAATCTTTTTCAAGCAAAACCTCGAGATGATCCACACTAGTTGCATTATGTTTTAATGCAACATCCAATCCACCAACATTATTAAACTGCTCTGTGTGAATTTTAATTTTTAATCCGGCTTTTGCAGCGGCGATAAAAATCTTATCAATCTCATCAGAAGTAAATGCAGCTGATTCACAAAATCCATCGCAAAATTCTGCAAGATTATTTTTTGCAATATGCGGGATCATTTTATCAACAATCAAATTAACATAACCAGAATGATTTTCTTTAAATTCAGGCTGGAAAGTATGAGCACCAAGAAAAGTTGAAACAATATCAATCGGAAAAATTTCATTAATTACTGTTATTGCATGCAGTAGTTTAATCTCATTTTCAAAATCCAAACCATAACCGCTTTTTATTTCTAAAGTAGTTACACCTTGTGTAATAAATTCCTGCACTCTTGGTTTCATTAGTTCGACAAGATCCGTAAGTGAAGAATTTCTAACAGCTGTAACAGTTGTATTTATCCCACCGCCATTCTTTGCAATTTCTTCGTAGTGAACTCCGGCTATTTTTTCCTTAAACTCATTTGCACGAGAACCTGCAAAAGCGGTATGCGTGTGGCAATCAATCAATCCAGGCAGAATAACTTTGCCGGATAAATTTATTTTTTCATCAAAAATAATTTTGGATGTTGAATAAGTAGGAATAATGTCTTTAATAATTCCATTTTCACAAAAAATGGCATGGTTTTCCAGAACTCCAAGTTCAGATAATTCTTTACCGCGCTTATAGTTCTTACCATTAGTGTTACACGTAATTATTTGAGATGCATTTGTAAAAAGTTTTTTCATTATTTGTAAATATTAATTTTATCCTTAACAACTTTTGCTTCTTTATATCCTAACTGATTTAATTTAAATCGCATATCATCAGCAGTTTTCTGATTATCATAATCACCTGCTTTAACTTTGTAGAAAGGCGGTTCAAAGTCTATATAAACTTCGTTGGAATTTTGACTAAAGTAAACATCAGCTTTAATCTGATTTGCTTCCTCTATATTATCTGTTGTTAGAACTAGTACTCTATATCCATCACCTGTGCCAACTAAAGTTTTACTCTTTGTTTCAACTTCAGGTGAACCATAATCAAACCATACATTTTGATTTTCACTAACGCTGTTCAACTTTTTTTCCGGAACTATTATTTTTGTTTTGTAAGGAGTAATATCAAAATCCTCTTTAAGTGTAGATGTTTTAATATTCTCATTTTTCCCTTCAGAAGTATTTTTAGATTTCACTTTTTCTTCTTTTTCATATCTGCTCCCGGTTGAAGCTGAGCACGCAGAAATAACTAAAAGTGAGATAAATACTACAAATAACCTTTTTGAGATAAATAATATTCTTTTCATAACTATTCTTTGTTTTGAATTAACTCAAATATAACCTTTTTTAAGAATTCATATCCATTATGAATAATATTATGTAAGTCAATTTTTTGAGAACCAGCGCTTTTTTTCGTATTTTTGCAACATCATTAAAAAAAGAATAACTAAAATGGCTGCAAAAAAACTTAAAATATTATTTGTAACGTCTGAAATAGTACCGTTCGTAAAAACCGGAGGTCTGGCTGACGTTTCTTCTGCGTTACCACAAATGTTATCTGAATTAGGCCACGAAGTAAGAATTGTGGTACCAAAATATGGTGCGGTTGACGATAGAAAATTTAAAATTCACGAAATAGTTAGATTAAAGGATTTAGTAGTAAAAATTGGTGATAAAGATGTTACTTATTCATTAAAATCCTGTTTTTTACCCGGTCCACGTGTTAGAGTACAGATTTATTTTTTGGATAATCAGGAATATTTTGGCAGTCGTAATAGCCTTTATGCTGATCTAAAAACAGGAAAAGATTTTATAGATAATGATGAAAGATTTATTCTACTTAGCCGGTCAGTAATGGAATTAATAATCAAGCTTGGTTGGATTCCAGATGTAATTCACTTAAATGATTGGCAGTGTGGTTTGGTATCTGCATACCTAAAAACTATTTACAAAGATCAGGAATCATTTAATAAGTTTAAAACTTTGTTCACAGTCCATAATTTAGCTTATCAAGGCGAATTTCCTGCAATATCATTTAAGAAAACCGGATTGCCCAAAGAACTTGAATCAGTTTCTAAAGGTATCGTGCACAATGGCAAGGTAAATTTTATGAAAAGTGGTTTGATGTTTGCTGATGTGATTAATACTGTTAGCCAGACTTATGCAAATGAAATTAGGACTAAAGAAGAATATGGTGAAGGCCTAAAGGATGTTTTAGCAAAAAGAAAAGATTCGTTATATGGTATAGTAAACGGAATAGATAAAAATGTTTGGAACCCCGAAAAGGATAAGCAAATTCCAGCAAATTTTTCATCAAAAAATATTGAAGAAAAGTTAGTAAATAAAAAAGAACTTGCTGAAAGATTTGGGCTAGCTTATGATGAAAAAGTTCCGATCATAGGTTTGATATCAAGACTTTATGATTCCAAAGGATTAGACCTGGTACAAAAAGCATTTGGAGATTTGATGAAATTAAATGTACAAATAATCTTACTAGGTACAGGTGATCAGAAGTATCATACATTCTTTGATAAAATGGCTTCAAAGTATTCCAAAAAATTTGCAAGCTATCTTGGTTTTAATGATGAGCTTGCTCATTTAATTGAAGCAGGTGCTGATATGTTTTTGATGCCGTCTAAATATGAACCTTGCGGATTGAATCAGATGTACAGCCTTGTTTATGGTACTGTTCCGATCGTTAGAGAAACCGGTGGTTTAGCAGATACGGTTGTAAAGTTTAATGATAAAACTGAAGAAGGAACCGGCTTCGTATATAAAAAATATGATGCTGTTGATATGCTTAAGGAAATAAAAAGAGCAATAAAGATTTTTGAAGATAAGAAAATCTGGCAAAAGATTATGCGAGCAGGAATGAAATCAGACTTTAGCTGGGATTCATCGGCCAAAAAATATATTGAACTTTACAAGACTATGTTATCCTCCGATTAGTTGATGACGAATAAGGCTGTTTTCTTAGATCGCGATGGTACATTGAATTTTGATCCGGGTTACTTAGGTAATCCAAAAGAATTAAAGTTATTTTCCGATACTGGAAATGTACTTGCCGCTCTCAAGAACAAATATCAATTTAGGCTGTTAGTAATTTCAAATCAGTCTGGTATTGCAAGGGGAATAATTACAGAAGAAGAAGTAGTTTCTGTAAATAATGAATTGAACAAAAAGCTCTTAGAATTTAATGTACAAATTGATGCATTTTATTATTGCCCTTTTCATCCCGATTTTAGCAGTGAAGAAGATTGTCTTTGCAGAAAACCTTCACCAAAAATGATTTTAGAATCAGCAAGAGATTTCAATATCGATTTATCAAAATCTTATTTTATAGGAGATTCTGTTTCCGATATTCAGGCAGGGATATCAGCAGATTTAAAAACAATATTGGTAAAGACGGGTTATGGTGCAGAAAGTATTTCTATCTTGCAAAAGGAAAATAATTTTCCAAGCTTTGTAGCCGAAAATTTAACTGAAGCTTGTAAGTTTATAATTAATGATTCCCGTGGAGTAATGATTAGTGATTAAAAATATTTCTCTTATTTTCTTATCTGCAATTTCTATTTTCTTTATAGTTAGCTGCAATGATGCTCCAACAGATCTTGGAACAGATTTTCTTTCACAAGATGGTGTGGAAGTGCTTAAATTAGATTCTTCAATTGATACTATCAATCAATCATCTTATAGCTTTAAAAATGTTTTTCCTCTTGGTGGTTCATCCCAATTACTTTTAGGAAAAGCAGAGAATATAACTTCACACGCGATGTTAAGATTTGTTTTTGCAATTCCGGATTCTATTAAAGATGAATTAGCTGCCAGAAATTTGACAGTTATTGATTCCTATGTTGAAATGTACCGGAATTATTCATTTGGTGATTCTAATGCCGCGTTTGATTATAATGTTTTCAAAGTAAACGAACAATGGTCATCATCTACCTTTACAGCTGATAGCTTTGCCTTTTTGGACTATGACAATTCAATGGATTTAAGTTTTAACAGAACTACAGAAAATGATACCTTGTATTCCTTTCACTTGGATACAACATTAACTTCGTCCTGGCTGCAAAATTATGTCGATACTTCTGTAGCTTCGAATTATGGCATTTTACTTTCCCCAACAGGTAATACTCAAAATGTTTTGGGATTTACTGCCTTCAATACCAGTGCAGAAAACGACCCAAGGTTAAGAATCGTTGTTCAAAAATCAGGCGCATATATAGATACTCTTATAGGATTTGTCTCTTCTGATATCAGCGTTGTTCTAGGTGAAATACCAAATGTTGAAACTGAAAATATAGTAATCCAATCCAGTTTAACCTCGGAAGCAAAATTATTTTTTGATTTTTCAGTTGTACCTGAGGATGTTGTTATTAATTTAGCTACACTTACATTTACCATTGATACTTTAGCAACAAAAACCGGAAGCAGTTTTACAAATAGATTAAGTGTTTATCTTTTAGACGATTCAGCTTCAAATGAATTAAATCCCAATTACATTTATACTCTTGACAGGAGTGGTGCAACTTTTACTGGGGATATAACAAATATTCTTAGGGCTTGGAACAACAGAGTAGAAAATCAAGGAATATTAATTAAATCAACTTTAGAATTTTGGGGTTTAGAAATTTTTGCACTCAAAGGTAGTAATGCACCTTTTATTGAACAAAGACCAAAGCTTGAGATTGTTTATTCTAGAGGTAAAAACCACTAATGAAAAACCTAATTCTTTTTTGTTTTTTAATCTTAGCTTTTACATCTATTGTAATTGGACAAAGTAATTCAGTTTATACGCGAGCCGGAATTGGTGATCTTGAGTACGGGTATTCTGCTAAAATGATTGGTATTGGAAATATAGGAACAACTCAATTAGATCCTGACCATTTGATGGTTACAAATCCCGCAAGTTGGTCTGTGCTATCCAGAACAAGAATTGAATTTGGCATTGGATACAGAGGAGCACTTATATCTGATAATCAACAAGAAAATTATACAAGTGAAACAGAGTTTAAGGGAGTTACTTTTGGAATTCCAGTAAGCAGGGAATATGGCGTTGGTGTCGTAATGGGTTTAGTGCCTTATTCAAGGATAAGTTATAGTGCAGAAAAATTTTATCCAACTGATGATATCATTCCTGCATACAAATTATTTTATGAAGGTAAAGGTGGATTATCAAAATTATTTCTGGGGTCATCCTTTTTCTTACCTTTAGGTTTTGCTGC
>BS_KBA_SWE02_21mDRAFT_10001137_pt1 | contig 10128 bp, 10 predicted proteins | sample BalSeasSWE02_21m_FD_9196 | JGI IMG/M metagenome (IMG submission 9196)
TCACTAAAAAGGTTTGACGAATCTTTAACAATCCAACCTTTGAAATGAATTTCTATAAGGTCACCATTTTTCGCTTCAGCACCCGTTCCAGCTTTTACTTCATTGTATTTAACTCCTGATTTAAGAGTAATAGAATCTGGGCTGTTAGAACAGCCAAAAATGAACATAACACTAAAAAGTGCGATAAGAATACTTTTCATGAATTTTCCTTTAAATTGAGGGTCGAATATATCCATTTATTCAAATAAAACATAGATAATTTCTACTATGAAATTTTTGTTAATAATAATTTATTTGTTTATCCAGACTACTAATAACCAAAGTGGTATTGATAAAGCCCAAGATAAAACTGAAATAATTATAGACTGCAATTACACTTTTAATGAGGCAATAAAGGGAATTGAAATTCCCAATTCAATAACTGAACAACTTACTCTAGTTAATGTTGAATATTATTCCTTTGATGAAAAACTTCACAAGGGCCAGATTGTCATTAATAAAAAGACTTCTAAAGACGTTAAGGCGATATTTGAAATTATTAAAGAAACGAGATTCCCAATTGCTAAGGTTATTCCTATTGTAAAATATAAATGGAACGACGAAGCATCAATGAATGATAATAACACTGCTTCATTTAATTACAGAAAAGTAGAAGGAACAAAGGTGCTGTCTGCTCATTCTAACGGAATGGCAATTGATATTAATCCATTGCAAAACCCACAAATAAAAGGTACGGTTGTTAAACCTCAAACAGCTAGATATGATCCGAAAGTAAAAGGAACAATTTTGCGTGATTCTAAACTTGTAAATGAATTTGTCAAACGAGGCTGGCAGTGGGGCGGCAGATGGAGAAGTTCAAAAGATTATCAGCACTTTGAAAAAAAGAATTAAAATTTATTTTTTTTTTGGAAACAAAAACTCCAGGAACCTGTAAACTCTTTTAGCCCAGGCAGATTCGTTATGTTCTGCAGAAGAATCTTTGAAATAAAGTAAATCACTATCTTCAACGAAACCTTTTTCTTTAAGTGCAGCAATCATCTCATCAATCCCAGGCTGAAGTTCCTCCTCCAAACCAATACCGCCATTATCGATATAAATTTTAATATTCTTTTTTGCTCCCAGATAATTCATTACGGGAGCAATATAGTCAATCTTTTGTATTTTAAAAGCCGGTGATAAACAAGCAGCTTTTGAGAAGATATCAGGATATTCCCAAAGAATCATAAATGAAATCAATCCTCCAGTAGATGATCCACAAATAGCAGTGTTATTTTTATCAGGTAAAGTTCTATAACACTTGTCAATAAAAGGCTTTAACTCTTCTATTATGAAGTTTATATAAGTATGACCAAATTTTGTATTGCTATATTCAAGCCCACGCTCGGCTGTATTATAAATTCCTACGAATATGATGTCTTGAATTGAATTAGCTTTGATCAGGCTATCTGCCACTTCATCTATTTGCCAGTCAATTCCAAACGAAGAAGTCGAAGGATCAAAGACATTTTGCCCATCTTGCATATAGAGTACAGGGTAATATTTATCAGCTAAAGAACCATAACTCGGAGGAAGCCAGACAATTATATCTCGAGGTAAAACTCTTCTTCCCTCAAAATTTTTATGATAACGAACATTACCTGTAATCTGCCCGGTTATAATTGATCGCGAATTACCCCAAGCTTCGATCTTAAACACTAGTGTAGTATCATTTGATATTTTAAGGACTTTATTAGATGATATTTTTCCAAACTCATCAAGGGCTTCTTCATCCCAGCTTCCTTTTGTAAACTTGAACTCAATCGTTTCGCTAATCTTAAATTCAAAAACTTTAGACCAGGTTGAATCGTTGATTTTATTGAGTGAGATTTTATCCGGATTCCAATTTCCTAATTCAAGTTTATTACCGGTAATAAATACTTTATGATCTTGCGATAGGGATGAGATTACTTGTACTTCAATTCTACTTTGAGAAAATATTGTTGGTTGAATACAAGATATAATACATAATACTGTAAATAATATTTTCATTAAAATTGCTTTTATTTTCTTCGAGTAAATATAGTAAATTAGGATAGAGTTTTTTTTCAATGCGAACTGAGATAACAACTCTATAGAAGTTATGCTCAAATCAGTGAATAAATTTTTAAAGAATTTATAATTATGAATATTAACTTCGAAAAGTATCAAATTAGAGATTTTCAACGAAGCGATGTTGATTCATTGGTGAAGTACGCAAACAATTATTATGTTTCAAAGTATTTGCGCGATGCATTCCCTTTTCCCTACACACACAAAGATGCGATACGATGGATAGATTTTGTAATGCAAGATAAATTTAATCTGGCATTCGCAATCGCGGATGAGAAAGAATTAATTGGGGGAATAGGAGCAATGCCGAATCAAGATGTTAATAGATTCACAGCAGAAATTGGCTACTGGCTTGCTGAGCCATTCTGGAACAAGGGAATAATCTCAAAAGCAGTTCCGACTTTTTGCAGTTATCTTTTCAATAATTACAATTTTAATCATTTAACTGCTTCAATTCATGAAGGTAATGATGCCTCTATGAGAGTTGTGCAGAAAGCTGGTTTCGTTCTTGAGGGTACTTTACGGAAAAATGTTTACAAAGAAAATAAATTTTTAGATCAATACATATACGGATTACTAAAGGAAGACTTTAAATTATGATCGCTAATCATCTTAAACTTGATCTTATCAGGAATATATTTATAGAATGGAATGGTAGCAAAGCTGACTTTATACAGAAGCTTCCGCAAACGGCTTCTTACAGAGAGTATTACAGAATCTCATTTAAAAATAATACTGTGATTGGTGTTTATAATGAGGACTTAAAAGAGAATGAAGCATTTATTTCCTTCACAAAAATTTTTAATGATTTGAATATTAATGTTCCAAAAATATTACTTACTGATCTTGATAATAATGTTTATCTGCTTAGCGATCTTGGTGATACAACATTGTATTCAATCATTTATGAAAAAAAACACGATTATAACTCTTCACCGGAACTAATTGATCTTTATAAAAAATCACTAGAACAATTACAAAAATTTCAAATAGTTGCAGATAAGAAAATTAATTATAAGGCTTGTTATCCGCGCGCAAAGTTTGATAGGCAATCAATTTTGTGGGATTTAAATTATTTTAAATATGATTTTCTAAAACTTGGAAGAATTGGTTTTGATGAGCAATTATTAGAAAATGACTTTCATAAATTTTCTGAGTTCGTTGCATCTGTTAATACTGATTACTTTCTTTATCGTGATTTTCAATCACGCAACATAATGGTTAAAAATGATGAGATTTATTTTATTGATTATCAGGGCGGCAGAAAAGGTGCTTTGCAATATGATGTAGCTTCCCTTTTGTATGATGCAAAAGCAGAAATTCCAAATCAATTAAGAGAAGAATTGTTAAACCATTATCTTAATAAACTTGAAACTGATTACAATTTAAGCCGTGCAGAGTTTATGAAATCTTATTACGCATTTGTGCTAATAAGAATTATGCAAGCGATGGGAGCTTACGGATTTAGAGGTTTGTTCGAAAAGAAAGTTCATCTGATAAAAAGTATTTTGCCTGCAAGAAAAAACCTTAAGTACTTGTTGGAAAACGGCAGACTTGATTTTGGCATTCCACATTTGCACCACGTATTTGAAAATATAATTACATCCGATGAATTCAATATTTATGAAAACCAAACCTTACCGAACGATAAACTTTCCGTTACTGTTACAAGTTTTTCATACAAGCGTGAAATTCCTATAGACCTTGCAGATAATGGCGGCGGATATGTTTTTGATTGCAGAGGTTTGAATAATCCCGGCAGACTTTTAGATTTTAAACTTCTAAACGGTCGAAATAGTAAAGTAATAAATTTTTTAAGAAAGAATTCCAAAGTAGATGATTATATGTCCCACATTTACCCGCTTGTTGATTCCACAATCGAAACATATCTTAAACGAGGGTTTAAAAATTTGATGGTTAATTTTGGATGTACCGGCGGTCAGCATAGATCTGTTTACTGTGCAGATGAAATGTTTAAGTATCTTAATAATAAATACGATATCAATATATTTCTATCACATATAGAACAAGGAATTAAAGAAGAGGTAATCAAATAATGCAGGCAATGATTCTTGCTGCAGGATTAGGAACGCGGCTAAAACCCGTCACCAATGAACTACCAAAAGCTCTGGTTGAAGTGAATGGAAGCACCTTGCTTGAGATTGCAATCAGGAATCTTATTGATAATGATTTTAGAAGAATTATAATTAATGTACATCACTTTGCGGATAAGGTTAAAGATTTTATTAATAAAAGTACGTTTGCAGCAGATATTTTTATTTCCGATGAATCTGATTTACTACTTGATACCGGCGGAGGAATAAAACACGCGCAAAAGTTTTTTGATGATTCCCCTGTTCTTGTTCACAATGTAGATATCATTTCTAACCTTAATCTTAAAGAGTTTTATAATTTTCATTTAAGTGATGATGCGCTTGCCTCTCTTGTTGTTAGTAATAGAGAAAGTAACCGCTACCTGCTTTTCAATGATAACAATGTTCTCTGCGGCTGGCAGGATGTTAAAAAGGATGAAAAAATAATTGTAAGAGATGATGTTAAATTAAACCAATTAGCGTTTAGCGGAATACATATTCTTAATCCGCATTTAATTGATTTATTTCCCAAAGAAAAAGTTTTTTCAGTTATAAAAGCATATCTTAAAATTGCGGGCACAGAAGACATTCACGCTTTTGTTAGCAACGATTTAAAATGGATTGATGTAGGCAAGATTGATAGTTTGCAGAGGGCAGAATCGCTACTTAAATCTTTTAAATTGTCACCCTGAACTCTTTTCAGGGTCTCTTGTTATAAAATCAAAGATGCTGAAATAAATTCAGCATTACTTATGTTTACGAATACCTATCCAACTTAAACTTCTCACCCAAATAAAGTTTTCTTACTTCTTCATCATTAGCAAGTTCATCGGCAGTGCCCTGTTTAAATATTACACCGTTAATAAGAATATAACCTTTATCAACAATGCTTAAAGTTTCGTGTACATTGTGATCCGTAACCAAAACACCAATACCGCGGTTTTTAAGATTGGAAACAATATTCATAATATCTTCCACAGCAATCGGGTCAACTCCTGCAAATGGTTCATCCAGCAAAATAAAACTTGGATCAGTTGCAAGAGCGCGTGCAATTTCAGTTCTTCTTCTTTCGCCGCCGCTTAATTGGAATCCTAAGCTTTTTCTAATCTGTGATATGGTAAGCTCTTCAAGCAATGAATCGCATTTTTCTTTGCGCTGCTTTGCATTAAGTTTTGTCATTTCCAAAACTGCAAGAAGGTTATCTTCAACAGATAAAGTCCTGAATATAGAAGCTTCCTGTGGTAAGTATCCAATTCCCATTCTCGCACGTTTGTACATTGGTACTTTAGTTATATCTGCATCATCAAGAAAAACTTTGCCGGATTCAGGTTTAATCATTCCTGTTATCATATAAAAAGTAGTTGTTTTGCCTGCGCCGTTTGGCCCAAGCAATCCAACAATTTCTCCTTTAGAAACCTGAACTGAAGTTTTATTAACAACAGCACGTTTCTTATAAATTTTTACAAGATTTTCACTTCTTAAAGTTGTGCTCATAATTTTTATCTAAGTTCATTTAAAAGTATATACATTTCTGCTTTAGTAGGTTTGTTTTGCAAAACAACAAAGCGCGGCAAAAGATACGATTTTTCATTTCCATTTACCTGCTTTTCAGGATAGTATTCACTTGCAGGATTTCTATAAAGTTTAACCTCAGCAACTTCATTATTTTCAAATATAACTGTAGCTTCTGCCGAGTTTGATTTTGTTAATCCATTGGCTGTTTCTTTATCATACATATAGTAGATAGAGTAAACATTTCCATAAAACTGTGCCTGGCTAATTTTATTATCCTTAAAAAATATTTTAATCTGTACACTGGATGTCTGGTTATATCTTTCTAAGTGATTAGAATTTTGCGAAAGCATAAACGAAGTTCCATCAACATCAAGCTGCTTAATATTATTATCATTTAGATAGATAGTAATGGAATCTCCTGTAAGCTGAGAATCTTCCTGCCAAAGTATTGGCTGCCTAGATGCTTCATTTATTTTTGTTGTAATGATCTTATCATCCTGTCTATAAAATATCGTAAGATCATTTTGAGAAGCAAATTTACTTTTTAAAATACTTACAGAATCTATTGCAAAAAATCTTTGCGATGAATCTCGATATGCTTCCATGATTTTTGATTTGATAAACAAAGTATCAACTTGTATTTCTTTTGTACTGTCTTCACGTTCAACGTAAATAGTATCAACCTGAATGAATAATGGTTTGACATCTATTAAAGAATATCCTCGTTCACGATAATCTTCAAGGTGTTCGCCGTAAATCTCAGAATTATTTTTTAGATTGATCAATCTAACTTTACTAAAAGCAAAAGTAATTTTTGTATTACGAAAATGTTCGAGAGTGTCAGCAATAATTTCATTCTCACCATCGAATATCACAACATCACCAATTGCAATTGCTCTATTCTGTTGTTGAAAGTATGTAAGTTCGTTTGAAGTAAGCGTGGTTGTTGTATCATATAATCTTACCTTGGATTCAAAGAATGCACGATCTTCATTAAAGAAATATTCGCCGCTATCAGCAGTCAATATAACTTTTTTATCGTCAAGGTAAATACCTGAATTACTTTTGGTTTTGCCAAGATTACCGTAATAAAATCCATGCGGAGTTTTTATCGTTAGCGTATCTCTTTTTACAATTACGTTTCCAATTAACTCTGCATCATTCCTAGATATAAATTGAATTGCTTTATCACAAGTGATGACAACATCACCCTGAGTTAAAACAACATTTCCATACACTTCGCGAGTGGATTCTCCATTAACCATTTTACCAACAAGTGAATCACCAATAACTGTTATGAGTTGATTTTGTTGTGCAAACGAAGACCCAGAATTGAGAAGAATCAGGACTAATAAAAATAATTCGAATGCTGTAATAAACTTATATCCATAAGCCATTTCGAAGGAATCTTCGACTGAAAAATCTTTAATCTTTTGATGTGAAAGATTTCTCCCAGAGTTTATCCCGCTTTTTACGGGAGTCGAAATGACATTTTGAATATTTTTCAAACAAATATTCATTCAATAGTATCCGAACTTGTAACATAAGTAATGTTGTAAATAACATAATTCTTTAAACCCTGATCGGATTCAAAACCATATCCCTGAATTTTTTCTTTTGGTGAGATAACAGTTACAAATTTATCAGATACAATTTTTTGATCTTTATTTCTCCACATCATTTCATCTGTTTTGATTGTAACACTATCGCTGGATACAACGACACTATCAATTGCATAAAGATTATTTGTTGTTTCATCAACTCTTCCATTAATTGAAGTTAAAGTTGTTGTATGTATTTCCTGTTGATCATAAAAATCTATTTTTATGTTCTTATCAAGAAATGTTTCCCTTTTATCATCAAATTTTCTTAGATGACCAGCATAAAGAATTGCACTAATTTTTCCCGAATCTGAAAAAGTAACGACTGAGTTCCAACTTTCCTGAGATGGCAATTCTTCTATACTTAGATTACCATCTATTGAAGGGTTTACTCGCTTAGACGAACAGAATGGGAAAAGAATAAGTATTGATAAGATGAGAACAAAATATTTCATCTACTTTGGAGCCCAAGATTAATTAAATCATGCAGATGAATTATTCCAGCCGGTTGATTTTGATCATCCACAATAACAAGACTGGTTATCTTAAAGTTTTCCATTTGCTGAAGTGCAAATGAAGCGAGATATTCACTATTCAAAACCTTTGGTTTAGTTGTCATAACATCCACAGCTTTTAGCCCCGTAATATCAAGAGTTATTTCAAGTAATCTTCGTAAATCACCATCAGTAATAATTCCTGCGAGATTTCCATTTTCATCCAAAACGCATGTTGTTCCAAGTCTTTTGCTCGTTATTTCAATAATCACATCCTTAATTGAAGTATCAGTATTTACTTTTGGAATTTTATCACCGGTTATCATTACTTCTTTTATTTTTAGTGACAGGCGTTTTCCTAAACTTCCACCAGGATGGAGGAATGCAAAATCATTAGGAGTAAAATTTCTTTTCTTAAGTAATGATACTGAAAGAGCATCGCCTAAAGCTAATGTAGCAGTTGTTGATGCAGTAGGAGCAAGATCATAGGGGCAAGCTTCTTCTTTGACTGAAATGTTAAGAAAAATATCGCATTCCTTTGCAAGTTTGGATTCACTTTTTCCGCTCATTGCAATAAGTTTTACATTCAATCTCTTCAACATCGGAAGAAGATTTGAAATTTCTTCTGTCTCGCCACTTTTCGAAATTAGAATTACAACATCTTCGCTGCGTACCATTCCAAGATCGCCATGAAGGGCATCTGTCGGATGAAGATAAATTGCCGCTGTTCCAGTGGAGTTAAATGTTGCAACAATTTTTCGAGCGATTAATCCGGATTTTCCCATTCCAGTTAAAACAACTCTGCCGCTTGAAGCAAAGATAGTTTCAACAGCCTCCACAAAATTTTCATTGATACTTTCTTGAAGACCGGCAACTGCTTCAGCTTCAATTCTAATTACTTCTTTGCCATTTTTTATTATTTCATTCAATCCAAATTTTCCTTTTAGAATCAATTATAATTTTTTGTGATTTGATCAATCTTTTTCAATTCTATTAGTAGTTCTTTCAATTCCGAAAGTGGTAACTGACTTGCTGCATCACTTAACGCATTTTTTGGATCAGGATGAACTTCAAGAAATAATGCATCAATTCCAACAGCCATAGCAGCACGTGCAAGTGGTTTTATAAATCTAGGTTGTCCGCCGCTAATTAAATCTTTGCTTGGAAGTTGAACAGCATGAGTTGCATCCATTACAACTGGATATCCAAGTTCTCTCATAATAACTAGTGAACGCATATCCACTACAAGATTATGATAACCAAAGGTAGTGCCTCGTTCTGTTACCATAATTTTATTATTACCTGTTGAAGAAACTTTATCTGCGGCGTGTTTCATATCTTCTGGTGCAAGGAATTGCCCCTTTTTTATATTAACAACTTTTCCTGATTTTCCTGCTGCAATTAATAGATCCGTTTGTCGTGATAAGAAAGCGGGAATCTGTAAAATATCAACAGCGTCCCCAATAATATCTATATCGGATTCAGTATGAATATCAGTAACAACAGATAATTTGAGCTGATCTTTGACTTTTTTAAGAATTGCGATTGATTCTACATCACCCAATCCAGTAAAAGATTTTAAGTTTGTTCTGTTAGCTTTTTTAAAACTTGATTTGAAAATGAAAGGGATACCTAATTCAGCAGTAATTTTTCTTATTGCTTCTGCGATTTCCAGAATCATTTTTTCATTTTCAACAACACAAGGTCCGGCAATAAGAACAAAGGGTCTGTTATCGCCGATTACTATTTCATTTAATGTTACAGCCATAGGATTTTTTCTTTAATTACTTGTGAAAATATAAAAAATATAGGTCTTAATGAATAAGAAAATCAGGAATGATTTCTTTATTAAAGACTTCAAACACATCAATTAGCTGTTCAAACATTTTATCTTGGATATTTAGCCTTATTGTGCTATAATCGGAACAACTTTTTGTCGATTATCTAACAAACGAAATAATTTATGAAACTAAAATCCTTATTGCTGTTTTGTAGTATCTCCTATCAAATCCTTTTTGCTCAACCTAAATCATCATACAGTTCATCAGAAGTAAAACTAGCATTGGAAAAGTTAGATGTACTTGGCAGTGTCTTGTATATCGCCGCACATCCTGATGATGAAAACACTTCCTTAATTTCTTACTTAGCAAATCGCAAGCTAACGAGAACCGGTTATCTTTCAATGACTCGTGGCGATGGCGGACAAAATTTAATCGGAACGGAACAATCTGATCAACTTGGAGTATTAAGAACACAAGAATTACTCGAAGCAAGAAAACGTGATGGCGGAGAACAGTTTTTTACCCGCGCAATAGATTTTGGATACTCTAAATCACC
>BS_KBA_SWE02_21mDRAFT_10001138_pt1 | contig 10122 bp, 12 predicted proteins | sample BalSeasSWE02_21m_FD_9196 | JGI IMG/M metagenome (IMG submission 9196)
TCTTAATAGTCTTTTTGTGAAAACGGCTTGGAATATTTTCATAGAAATTTTATCAATGTTGAAAAATACATACTGGCTTGTACGGTTTTCGTTAGAAAATTCATCTACGTGGACTTTGAAATTTTCCATTTAATTACCATCATACAATCTGAATTTGCTAGATGTGGCAATTTTAAAATTCTAAAAGTTATAGTGTTATATAGATCGATTAAAATTATGAATTTGTTGAATCGTACAAACCAAAGCACGATAATTAAAGAAGCAATTAATTCTTATCTCGACAAAGGGGTGACCGACAAACAGGATATTTACACCAAAGTAGTTGATGAACTTGGTGTTCCAAGACCAACTGTGAGAAGAGTTGCAAGAGATTTAAGAACTGAACTATTGCAAAAAATTCAAATCTTACAATCAGATATGCCAAAAGTAACTGTTACTACCTCTGAAGAAGACGAATAAATTCGGCTCTTTTTTCTTTTTAATTATATTATTTTGTGATTTTGAGCATTACTGTTATAAATAATGAGATTTTTAAATGATTATGGGATATCTTGGTAACCATTTAGCCACACTGGTAACCGGAGTTTTTGCAGCAGTATTGACCGGACTTTGGCCTTATTTTGTTGACTTTGCACCGATACTAAATGTGGTATTCATAATAGCAGTTCCAATTACATGGTTCTTGACATTCACATGCTGGATTTCACAAAAAAGTACCGACTATATGCATAATCACGCACCATCTCATATTGAAAAAAAAAGCTTGAATAACACAAAAACCATTCAAACCACAACAACAGGATCACAAGTCAGTGTTTCAGAAATCAAACAAATCCAAAATGAACTATCCCTTGAACTAAATAATGTAAAAGAATCTGTTAAACTCAAAGACAGTGAAATTGAAAGATTAAATCAAGAAATTTCAAATCTTGAAACTCTTGTTCAGATAGAGTCATTAAAAACCGAATTAGCTAATCTCAAAATGTTGGCATCTGGAAGTAAAACTAAGGGCAAATAGATCTAATCTTTGCAATGACAACAAACTTCACCGTGATTTTCTTTACAACCAGGACAACTAACCGCACCCCCAAAATGGCACTTGCATGAACATAATTCAGTTGGATCCTTTTTCAAATTCAATGGTACAATTCCTGTGCGGTGTTGATATTTGACTTTTGCATTTTAAATAGTATGGATTTTTTATTGAACTTCAAATCGTGATTATCTCCTAAATTTGCATTTTTTACAAGCATGACGAATATGTCCTCTCAATCAAGGTATTGCCAATGAAAATAAAATTACAGAAGCATTTGATTTGTAAATCAAAAACCGTGATGATTGATTTTTTAGAATTATGAATCAATTATGCCAATAAAAGTTTCATATGGACAATAAATTTTGATGGAGCCTTGTTGAATTAATAGAATGGACTCTTTTCCGTTTGTCGAGTTTACCTAATGACTAGAATCTTTGTTTAGAAATTCACAAAAATTTTCTTTAATGAATTATTGCGTCTTTTATCTGTGAATTTAGAATATTGAATTCTAATTGATATCCAACTGAGGCTAATTTTGATGTAGTTTAGAGGCCATCTCTAAAGTTTCATCTACCATTTCTCTTAGTTTGCTTTTAGCATCTTCATCAGATACTGAGTTTTCTTTTATGGATTCTGTGGTCAAAAATACAGCCTTTGTGTTTGTTATCACTCTGAAATATGACATCAACTGTGTGATTAATGTCTGGACGTTGATAAAACCGATATTTCCTGCAGCCAGAATTGTAATCCCGGCAACTTTTCCTGCAGTTTTTTTGTAATTTACATATTCAAATAGATTTTTCAATGCCGAGCTAAAAAACGAATTATAGATTGGTGAGCCAATCAGCCATACATCTGCATCCATGATATCATCAGCAGCAGCTTTTGTTGTATCATTGTATTCTACGTCTGGTCCTCTATAGTATTCGATTTGATTATCGGATAGATTGATTAATTTTGTCTCTTGATTTTTTGATTTGGCATATTCAAAAACATATTTCATTATGACTTGCGTATTTGCATTTTTTCTTGGGCTGCCAGAAATTACAACAATTTTCATATCTTCAGCCGTTTGTCTTTGTATTTAAATTCCATGAGATGTATGGAATTGAACGGGCTTGGAGGGCTTCGATCCCTCGACCTGTAACTTAGGAGGCTACTGCGCTATCCATGTTGCGCGTCATATTGACTCTGCGCTACAAGCCCAGCGAAAAAAACATTCTTAATTATTTAAGCGTAATCTAGATTATCTTTGATCATTGTTTGAATTTTTTCCCAATTTTTGTTTTCTTTGTCGTCCCATTTTTCAAAAAATACGACATCTTTCAATTCTAGTCTTGGTAACCACCCTTTAGTTTCAAGATCTGGCTTCTCTGCAAATTCATCGACATATCCCAAGCACAAGTATGCAACAGGAATAACATGTTCAGGCAAATCTAAAGTTTCTTTCAATGTGTCATTTGACAGGATGCTTACCCAGCCTAGACCCACTCCTTCTGTTCTAGCTGATAGCCACAAATTCTGAATTGCACAGCATACACTATAGAGCCCCGCTTCAGGAATACTTGATCTACCAATTACGAAGGGCCCAAATTTTCTAGGATCATACGTTACACAAAGATTAACGGGAGATTCCAAAATACCCTCTAATTTGAATGAAAGATATTTTGATTTTTTTGGATCTTCAATTAATTGTGAAGAACGATCTCTTTCTTCCTCAAAAGATTCCTTTATTTTCTTTTTTGTATCGATATCTTTAATTAAAATAAAATTCCACGGTTGAGAAAATCCTACTGAAGGTGCATGGTGTGCTGCGTTAAGAATTTTTGATAAAACCTCGTCCTCTATTGGCTTTGAGATGAAGTGGGATCTTACGTCCCTTCTTGAATAAATTGCCTTGTAGAAGCCTCTTTTTTCTTCATCAGTAAAATCCTCTGTCATCTATTTTGTACCTTCTTTCTTTCTTTTGTTAAACGTTAATAATGTCAATTGTTTGATTTATTTTTCAATGGGCCTGTAGTCTAGCCGGTTAGGATACTGCCTCGACATGGCAGTGATCATGAGTTCGAATCTCATTAGGCCCACTTTTTAATTATAACTCGTTTTGAAATCTTTGTCAGCTTCGCTCCATGCAGTCTGAGTGGTGATTTTTCCTTCAGCAGAAAAACCNGCAATTCTCTCAGTAATGGCATCTTCATAAATTTCTGAATCGATTTCAGACTTGTTCAGAATAAATGTATTTTTTAAGGGAACTTCTGCACCTGGATAAAATAAGGCTCTCCCTGGCAATGCAATATCTGTTGTAGAATACAATCCAGAACCTAACAATTTGCCATCGCCGTATAGTTTGTAATCGATGACTGAGACTGTCAATGTCTTGTTACTGGGATTTTTTATCAAAAATGTAACTTGAAACTTTGCTTGATTATCAACCGTGTTTACATCTAGTAGTTCCACACCTGTTAATTTGATCTCAACTTGATCAAGTTCAGCATTATCTAGACTGGCATAGAAAACAATTCCTCCCATTAGTGCAAAAACTCCCGCAAGAGCTAGATACACCGTTGTCTTGCTTTGAAGTGCCATTTCACTGATTCCAGATTTGTACAACTAAAAAAGGTTGTCAAGATCCAAATACATAATATTTGATTTAAAATATCATAAGATATGACCGCAATAGAGCAGGCAATTATCACTTGGATTCATCTTATAGCTGCTGCAATTTGGGTTGGCGGTTCTTTGTTTATTGGAATCGTGTTTTCTCCACTTTTAAAAACAATGACAAGTTCTGTTGAAGAACGAATGCAAATTATGATTCGTGTTGGTAAACGATTTAACAAAATCGCCGTCCCTTCATTGATTATTTTGATGGCAACTGGTTTGTATACTTCAAACGCATTAATTGCTAATCCTGATCTTCTTGTTTCAACAAGCTATGGGAAATTTTTAATCATCAAAATAATTCTTGTAATTGCATTAATTGTTACATATGCTGTTCATGTTAGAGTAATTCGCAAAGATGTTGAAGAAAAAATCATGTCAAATAAAATGCCAGAGCCTGAAATTCAAAAATTAAGAAAAAAAATTATCATCCTTGGGGAGATTACAGTGGTTTTGTCTGTGGCAATTCTATTTTTTGCTTCATTGCTTGATGCTGGGGTTTGAGATTCCCTCAATTATCACTTCAAACCCATCACTCGTTTTTCCGATGCCATATTTACAACCTGTAATTTTAGATGTTACAAACAAATTTGTCTCTAAATGTTTTGTAATTTCTTTAACTGGCAAAATTGTTTTTCCATCAGCTAAACTTGCAGGAACTATTAGCATATCTGCTAAGTTGTCGTCAATTGCATAATTTTTAATAAAATTATCCGTGTCTAAATCAAATTTACTGGTTTTGTTATTGTATAACGCATCAATTCCTATGGTGGAATCATCATCAATACTGTAAATTAACAAGGATGCTCCTGAATCCAATGCTTCCTCGGATTTAATCTCTGCATCAACAACAAAACCTGCATCAGTTAATTTCATTATGATCTCGTTAACTTTCTTGCCAATTTCATCATCTGCTAATTTTGAAAATGAACAAATTAATTTCACTTCTTTGGTCTTTCTTTTAGAGAATGATGTTGATTTTATATTGGATGGATTGACTTGCAATTTAATTTCCCCACCACCTTTTGGATAATAACCCCGTTTCATTAATTCTAACGAAAAATTAATTCCCATTCTTGAGTATGCTTCTTTTAGTACATACTGGGTGTAATCAATAGTGGGACTCCAAAGTACATCTGTCCCACCTTTAATTTTCAAATTGAGACGTTTTTTTGAAATTGCAATTACGGGAATCAAAACTTGTAAAATTAATGGAATACTTCCTGCTGTACCGACATCTTCGACTAGATCTAGGTTTTCAATATCACCTGGAGTGAATTTTATTTCTGTGGATCCTACTTCTGCTCCTACAACTTTGGCGTTTGAAATTTTTTGAAGAATGTTAATCGCTGTTAGATGCTGTGGTCTTAATCCAGAAATTTTTCTGTTTTTTCTTATGTTTTCCAAGTGGATTGGTTGTTTTGTAATGCATGATAACGCGATTGCTGAACGGATAATCTGCCCTCCGCCCTCACCATGACCTCCATCAATTTTTAGAAAATCCATGATTCTTTCTAATATCTACTCTTTATGATAGTTTTTTAAAAAGAAATTTTCTACAGTTTGTATGGACGGTTTGTTGATAGGACGATTCCAACCTTTTCATCTGGGTCATCTGGATGCGTTGAAATTTGCATTATCAAAAGTTGATAAATTGTGGGTGGGCTTGGGCAGCTCTAACAAGCCTGTAGAAAAAAACAATCCATTTACAGCCGAACAACGAAAAGAAATGATTCTATCATCTGTTGACGATTCGATGAAAGAAAAGATTTCAATCTATTTTATTCCTGATTTGGACAATCACGTTAAATGGATAGAAAAAATAGATACTATTGTACCTAAATTCGATGTAATTTTTTCAAATGACAACTTGACAAAGNATCTGTATTCAAAAAGAGACGTTCAAATTATTTCAATTCCTTTTCTAAATAGGGAATCGTTATCCGGAACCAANATTCGCGATCTTATAATTCGCGATCAGAAATGGGATGATCTCGTACCTGAGGGAACTAGAAATTTTTTGCAAAACGCTAATGCTAAAGATCATTTGAAAAATCTCTAATTATAAATAAACCCCAAACGAACTGTTCTCAGATAACACATGGAATATCTTTCAATGCTTCCCGGTCCAACAAACGTACCTAATAGAGTAATGAGGGCAATGCTAGCACCAATGATCAATCACAGAAGCGATGATTTTGTGGAATTATACACTGACGTAGTTGATAAGACTCAGCAAGTATTTGAAACGAAAAACGACATTGTAGCATTATCTGCATCTGGAACTGGTGCTGTGGAAGCCGGTGTTGTAAATTTAGTTAAAAAAGGCGATAAGATCATTATTCCTGTAAATGGAGAGTTCAGTGGCAGATTAGCTTCATTGATTGAAGCTCAAGGAGCTAACGTTGTAAAACTTCAAACTCCACCTGGAGAGAATACAACTTTTGATAAAATTAAAGAAGCGTTTGATAATAACAAAGATGTTAAAGCATTCTACGTTGTTCACAACGAAACTTCAACGGGAACGATGGTAAATTATCTTGACAAGGTATCTGACTTGACTTCAAGAAACGATGCATTCTACGTTGTAGATTCTGTTTCATTACTTGGCGGTGCTCCACTGCCTGTTGATAAATGGAATATTGACGTATGTATGACTGGTGCGCAAAAAGCAATCGCTGCCCCTCCAGGAATTTCACCAATATCTGTTAGTGCTAAAGCCAAAAAATACATGATTGAAAATCCACCAAATACAATGTATTTCAATTTAGCAAGATATTTCAAATATTACGACGAGGAAAAACACACTCCTTTCACACCTGCACTCCCATTACTTTATGCATATAGAGAAGCATTGTCTATAATGTTGGAAGAAGGATTACAAAATGTCTTTAAACGTCACAAAGTTTGTTCAGATGCATTATACGCTGGATTAAGTGCAATGGGTCTTTCTCCATTTGTAAAGAAAGAAGAAGATCGTTCGATCTCAATTGTTGCGTTAAACTATTTGGATGGTTTACAAGACAAAACTTTCAGAAGTACGCTAGCTGACAAATTCAAAGTGTTGGTTGCAGGCGGATTTGGTGATCTTAAAGGTAAAGTGTTTAGAGTTGGATGTATGGGGGAAGTTAGTCCATATCATGTAATGAGAACTATTTCTGCAATTTCATCCACATTAGCAATGATGGGATATGATATTGATGCTCAAGCAGGACTCAAAACTGCGGAAGAAAAATTAAAAGTTCTGTAAACCCTGTTAACTTAATATAAGGAAATTCGAAACCGATCACATTGACTTTCAATAAAGGCTCTTTAATTCTAGTTGATTACACCGCAAAGGTAAAAGACACTGAAGATGTTTTTGATACAACAATTGAAGGGGATGCAAAAAAGTATTCTATTTACGAAGAAAATTTCAAGTATCAGCCAAAACTAGTTTCTATCGGCGAAGTCGCTTATCCTGTTCTAAAAGGACTTGATGAAGCACTTGCAAAAACAGCCGTTGGTGACAAACTTACAATTGAAGTAACTCCAGACAAAGGTTTTGGTGAAAGAGATGCTGGCAAAGTCAGAATGATTCCTATTAGAAAACTAGGTGAAGACGCAGAAAAAGTTACAGTAGGCGATTCGATTGAAGTTGATAATAAAAAAGGAATAATTCGTTATATCGGTTCTGGCAGAGTTCAAGTAGATTACAATCACAGATATGCCGGAAAAACAATTCTGTTTGATGTCAATGTCATCAAATCACTGGATACTCCAAGTGATAAAATTGACAGTATTCTCAAGAACAGATTGCCTGTTGAAGATACAAAAATTGCATTTGACTTGAAGGATAAAGAAGTTAACATTACGATTCCTGAGGAAATTTTACGTGCTGATGGATTGCAAATCATGAAACACTTTATCCAGCTAGATGTTTTCAAATTCGTTCCAACTTTAGAAAAAGTAAGTTTTGTTGAAACACATGTGAATAAACAAGTTCAGGAAAAGAAACCTGAAGTAAAAGAAAAATCTTCTGAACCAAAAACCGCTTAAATTACTCCGGCACTCTTTGCAAGATTTTTCGCTCTTCTCTCTGTCATCTGTATTTCTTTTAGAATTGTATATCTTTCAGGTCTCAAATCCTGTGCAATCATTAATGCATTAACAACCTGCTCTTCTGTTATTCCAATCTGTTTAGCAGTTGTGGGAGCTCCTACATCTTTTAACGTCTTGACAATCTTCTTCCAATCTTGACCTTGAAGTTTTGTAATCATTATTGCGCCTATCCCACACTTTTCTCCGTGCAATCCCTTCCCTGGCGCAATTTTATCTAATGCATGTGAAAACAGATGTTCGGCACCAGAGCACGGTCTACTGCTACCAGCTATACAAGATGCGACTCCCGCACTGATGAGAGCTTCAACTATGACTCTTGCGTCAATTCCTTTTTTGGCATACTGGTTTGATTTTGCCATTACGATCTTTGCACTCATAATTGCCAAATTTGCCGAATACCTTCCATAGTACTCGCCTGTCTTATCTCGTCCCAACTTCCAATCTTTTACAGCGCTGATGTTTGCTACTAAATCACCACACCCGCTTGCAAGCAGTCTGGATGGCGCTTTTTTAATAATATCAATATCGACAAAAACTCCTAGGGGAGCAGTGGCGACAATCGAATGAGGTTTGTCGCTCTTTATTGATACAAAAGGACTAGCCATTCCATCATGAGATGCTGCTGTGGGTAGACTGACAAATGGAATATCTAAATTGAAAGCAATTAATTTTGCAGTATCTACGGAGCGACCTCCCCCGATGCCTGCTATTATGTCACTATGATCTTTTTTCACATCTGTCTGAATTTTTTTTAGATCGCTAATTCGATTATCTTTTGATATATGCCAGACAAATCTGATTTTCTTGGTTTTCAATGATTTTTCAATTCTTTGTTTGAGAATTTTTTTTACATGAATTCCAACGATTAAGGACACTTTTTTCGGTTTAGTCAATTTGTGAAGAAATTCTCCAAATTCATTGATGTTCTTTTCTCCTATCTCGATGAGCCTGGGTAATTCCATTCTGTGTGATTCCATGCGATCATGATTTTTTATCATTATTTATGATTTCAAGGGATCAAAAAGTTATTTAAAAGGGAGAGATCCCCTTTACTTTATCTTAATAGGTGTATTTTGTCAAATAACGTTGAAGAAAAAATTCTGCATGGGACTACCACAGTAGGTATCAAGGCTAAAGACGGTGTCGTATTATGCGCCGACATGAGAGCCAGCGCAGGCTATTTCATTGCAAATAACAATACTATGAAGATTCAACAAATCGATTTACATGCAGGACTAACCCTGGCAGGCGGTGTTGCAGACGCACAAAACATTGTTGATATTTTACGCTATCATTCCAATCTTCACAGAGTTGACAAACAGAATTCCATCTCAATTCACTCACTTGCAAGACTTTGCTCATTGATATTTCATCAAAACAGGGGTTATCCATTCATGGCTGATATCCTGCTTGGCGGATATGACGCAAATGGTCCTTCATTATTTAATGTCGATATGTTTGGTTCAGTAGAAGAGAAATCATATGTAACAACTGGCAGCGGTTCTCCAGTAGCATATGGTTTACTTGAAGAAGAGTACAGAGAAGACCTTACAATTGAAGAAGCGAAACAAATAGCTCTAAGAGCTGTTAAAGCCGCAATAACTAGAAACATTGGCACGGGCGATGGAATCAACATCGCAGTTATGGACAAAAACGGTTTTCGTCTATTAACAGACGAGCAAAAGAAAGCCGTCATTGAACTTTAGTGATTTAATGCAACGAAAATATCAAGAAAAAGAATTACCTCCTAGTAGCCAGAATATAATGGCAACCATACTGCAAAGTATGCCTAAAGAGGCAAGCATAACAAAAATAGAATACGAGGGACCAAGAATTGCACTTTACACAAATTCTCCACGTTACTTGATAGAAAACAACGATACAATTTCCAATCTTGTAAACATAATTAAAAAAAGAATTGTTGTTAGGACTGATGAATCAATCAGAAAACCAGAAGCTGAAGCAAGAAAAATTCTGGCAGACTGTGTTCCAAAAGAAGCTAACCTGCAAGGAACTATTTTTGATATCACNACCGGTGAAGTATCAATTGAAGTAAAGAGACCTTGGTTGTTACAAAGAGATGCAAAAGAATTCAATCANGCCGAAGTAACTGAGAAGACGGGTTGGAGACTACGAATAAGAAAATCTACAACCATCCCTTCACGTACAATTCAAACAATCAATGCAACTCTAAAACAAGCCTCTGATGAAAGAAGCAAACAGCTAAAACAAGTAGGCGATGAAATTTTCAGACCTCGTTTGTCTCAAAGAACCGAAGTGTCACTTCACACTCTTGGCGGATTTGGCCAAGTGGGACGATCTTC
>BS_KBA_SWE02_21mDRAFT_10001139_pt1 | contig 10118 bp, 7 predicted proteins | sample BalSeasSWE02_21m_FD_9196 | JGI IMG/M metagenome (IMG submission 9196)
GCCGGCTGGAAATTCTCCTCCTGGGCTTTCCGTAATCACTAAAAAAATCGGATAAGTGGAGTTCTCATTGTTATAAAAATGAATGCTTTTCGTCACCAAATCAGCAGTATTCGCATCAATCTCCCCATTGAGTTCAATCCGACGGTCGCTAATAAAGAGTTTCCCATCCACCAAGGGTTCAGAGAGATACTTAGGTTTGACCAGTTGTTTCAACTCAGTTTTCAGTTCTTCTCGTCTAAGAAGTTGTTCCATCTGTCCATTCTTTGCAGTTAGTTTAGCGACTTGTGCATCGAGTAGTTCAGTTTCTTGCTTGAGTCGTGATATGTCCTTTTGACGCGCTTGTGCCTTGGGGTCAAGTTGGTCATCGTCGCTATCTGCTTTATCATCAGCCTCCTCGTCATCGGAGTTTGGCGTGTTTTTGCGCGTGGAAAATTTAAGAGTGAAGGCGTTATCCGTCGCAATGGTCGTAGGAGTAGCCATTTCTAACTGAATAACACAATCTTCGCATTCGACGGCGATATTTGCAGCAACGGCTTCAGCCACTATGAAACGTAACGCCAAGAGGGGGATTGACAGTTCTTGACTATGGAATGTGATGACTGCCAGTAGGGTTAACCAAAAAATGAGTTTATATAAAGTGTATTTCATATAATGTTAAAGTTAATGGATGTGGTTGTTAATCAAAATCAGTATAATCTTTTGGTCTATGGTTGGCAAGTGGCATGACCGAATTTGGTAGTTCCCATCAACACATGAAATATTAAAATTCAGAACGGATCGACGCGAAAAGCCAGTTCAAACTCGTTAAAAAAGATTGATGAGATTTTTAAAAAAGGTTAACATTAATATGAATCTATCCCAAAAAGGAAAAACTGCTGGACTAGAGGCTTCAGCCGCACTGCCATTAAGTTAAGCTAAAGTTACGGCGTTAGAGTCCAAATCTTCAGCTTTGGAAACGCCGTCTTACCTTGACTAAATCTGCTCCAAATCTGAAGGTTTGGACTCCAACGCGGCTTAACTTAATGGTAGTGAGGCTTCAACTGCACTGCCATTAAGTTAAGCTCAAATTACGGCGTTGGAGTCCAAAGCTTCAGCTTTGGCAACGCCGTCTCACCTTAACCAATCTCGTCCAAATCTGAAGGTTTGGACTCCAATGCGGCTTAACTTAATGGTAGTGAGGCTTCAGCCGGTGGGGACTGGCGCACGACCGAAGGGATTACCCCCGCCACCGGCTGAAGCGTCAATGCCATTAAGTTAAGGAATCCCCCCGGTCAGGTTTTAACCTTGAAGGTCTGGTTTTAGACCTTCAAGGTTTTTTTGGCAGGCTTAACTTAATGGCATTGCGGCTGAAGCCTCTACTCCAACGGTGCCTGTTTGGAATAGGTTTATAATTCACTTTACGCATTTTTCTCGTTCTTACTTCGAACCTGGTAACGAGGTTAACTTTAATTATTAATTTTGCATTATGTCCTCTGCTACTGCACTATCTTATTACACTCTCGCCCAAACACTAGAAGGTCAACACCAATGGGAGCGGGCGATTGAACATTATCAACAGGCCCTCCGGCTGGCACCTGATTATATCGAAGCTTACGGTAGTTTAGGTAATTTATGGCAACAACAAAATCAGTTAGAAGCCGCTTTAACCTGTTATCAACAAATATTACGAATTTGTCCAACCAGTGCGCCGGCTTATGGTAATATGGGAAATATTTATGCCACTAAACAGCAATGGGAATTGGCCGCTACCTGTTATCGGCGTGTGTTACAACTCTGGCCCGAAGATGTCAACACCTATCATCGTCTGGCTTCCGTGTTACAGGCGCAACAGCAATGGTCCACGGTTATCGACTGTTACCAAGCGCTTTTACGCTTACAACCTCAGATCGTAAATAACTATGTCAAATTAAGTGAAGCGTATTTAATTTTAGGTCATCCAATCGCTGCCGTGGCCTGCTATCAACCGGCCTTGCAATGGCAGCCGCCTTCAGCTGCTCTGCATTTTCAATATGCGTTACTGTTATTAAAGTTAGGACGTTTCCAAGAAGGTTGGGCAGAATATGAATGGCGACTGCAAAGTGCCGCCATTGATTATCGTTTACCGCGTCCACCCTGGGACGGCAGCCCCTTAGCTGGCCGACGTTTATTAGTACATTGGGAACAAGGTTGGGGGGATACCATTCAATTCGTGCGTTACCTCTCTTTAATCCAAGGCGGTCAGGTGATTTTAGCTAGTCAGCCGGAGTTAGCGAATTTATTGCGAGGGGTGGCGGGAGTTGATGAATTGATAGTCAATGAATCCGATCATCTCCCTAATGTCGAGTATGAAGTTTGGATTTCGTTACTCAGTTTGCCCAGAATATTTACCACGAGTTTAGCTGATATTCCAGTTCCGGTGCCCTACCTTTATCCGGCTCCTCACCAACAAGAAAAATGGCGAGCACGGTTGAAACAATTTAACCCCAGCACCTTTAAGATAGGTCTGGTCTGGGCCGGCAGTCCTACCCATGAAAACGATTCGAATCGCTCTTGCCCTCTCTCTCGGTGGGCACCATTAGCGCACTTAGCTCAACCAATCACTTGGTTCAGTTTACAAAAAGGTCCTGCGGTATCTCAACCAGCACCGCCTGGTTTATCTCTCCAATTTTTACACGACGAATTAATTGATTTTAGTGATACCGCGGCAGTCATTGCGGAATTAGATTTAGTGATTTCAGTCGACACGGCGGTGGCTCATTTAGCTGGTGCCATGGGCAAGCCGGTATGGGTGTTATTACCTTTTATCAATGATTGGCGCTGGTTAATAAATCGTGCTGATAGTCCATGGTACCCGACTATGAAATTATTTCGGCAACCCCGTGCTGGTGATTGGCAAAGTGTATTGGCGAAAGTGAAGGAGGAATTAGCTGGGACTTGGTTTCGTCAGTACTGAAATCAGGGCCATCAGGTACCAGGTAGAGCTAAACCGCGCAGAGCACCCACGAAGTTTGGCGCCGAAGTGCTCATTCCCCCCCCCGAATGGTGCGTGGAACGTACCTTAACTTAATGACATTGACCGTATATGGAGGGGCAATGCCACTATAAGCTAAGTCGCACTGGGGTCCAAAGCTTCAGCTTTGGAACAGCGTTGCCAAGCCAAAGCTGAAGCATTGGACTCCAACGCCGTAACATTCCTTAACTTAATGGCAGTGACCTCTCCCAGAGGGAGAGGGGCGAAAGAACATAAGTACTGAAGTATAAATTCGGCGGTATTTTCCCTCACCCCCGTCCCCTCTCCCAAAGGGCGAGGGGCGAAAGAACATACGAGAAAATTTCTGCTTCAGTACTTATTCTCACCGGCAAACTTATTTAAGTGGCTTAACCGGTTCCAATTCCAGAGGAGAATTATCATGGCACCTCAATACTGGGCCTCTAATGAACCCGTACCGCACCATTTGGAGACCGAGGTCTGACTAAACGTTTGGTCTCATTATTAAAGCAGTTAAGAGATCATCCCGCAGAAAGTATTCCTGGGGTCTGTAATGGTTCAATGCCATTAAGTTAAGCCGGCCAAAAAAACCTTGAAGGTCTAAAACCAGACCTTCAAGGTTAACACCTGACCGGGGGATTCCTTAACTTAATGGCATTGCCTGTAATGGTTGGGCTGAAACCATCGCCGCTTATCGTTTTTTCGATAATGACAAAGTGACCTTTGAGACCGTGTTGGCCAGTCATCGAGAAGCCAGTTTGGCCAGTTTGGAACGACTTCGCGAATATCCAGTGGTACTCTTGATTCAAGATACGACTTCGCTTAAATATACTCACACCCCGGTTGCCAACGGATTGGGTACCCTAAGTACGCTCGATTCTGAAAAATTTTGCCTCACCCGACCTTAGCGGTTACTCTTCAACGAGTAGCTTTGGGCGTGTTAGGTGGTGAAGTTTGGCAACGGTTAGAAACCAGTCCTCGTCAGGAACGTCGGCGGAAAGGAGTTGACGAGAAGGAGAGTCGTCGGTGGGTGGCCGGTTATCAATTGGCCGGTGAGGTGAGTAGTTTAGTAGAAGGGACTTTGATAGTCAACCTTGCTGATGCCGAAAGAGACATTTATGAGTGGTTTGCAGAAACTTTGGAATATTCACCACGAACTCGGGCGGAATGGATTGGTTAAAGACCGGTGCCTAGCCACCGCCGCAACATCCCGCCAACTGCGCGAAAAACTGAATCATACACCTCTCCTAGATAAGGTTGCCGTGACTTTACCAGCCAAGGGAACACAAGAGGCTCGAACCGCAATTTTACAAGTACGAGCGACTCGTGCGACCCTGAAAGCGCCAACACGAATTGGTGTTCGTCGGCCTAACCTGGAGATTTATTCGGTTCTCGCCAGGGAGGAGAATCCTCCCGCTGGTTAGCGTCACTGCCATTAAGTTAAGCCGCGTTGGAGTCCAAACCTTCAGCTTTGGACGAGATTGGTTAAGGTAAGACGGCGTTGCCAAAGCTGAAGCTGTGGACTTCAACGCCGTAATTTTAGCTTAATTAATGGCATTGCCGGTCAGCGTGCCATCGATTGGATGCTATTAACCTCTCTGCCGATGACCTCCATGGAGGAGGCCGTACAAATAATGGTATAGTTGTCGCTGGGAACTTGAAGTCTTCTTCGGGGTCTTTAAAAGTGGGTGCCATGTGGAATAATTACCATTAGAAACCGCTGATCGCCGCGACCCGTGTTTAGCTCTTTATCTCTTCATCGCCTGGCGAATTTTGTTTGCTACTCATCTCGGTTGGGAGGTGCCTCAGCAAAGTTGCGAAATCGTGTTTACTCGTGACGAATGGCAAGCTGCTCATCTCCTTCATGATCTCCCAGTTCCCGCCGCACCGCCCTCCTTGGGAAAGATGCTCAACCTGGTAGCGCGATTCGGCGGTTATTTAAATTGTTCCCTTGATGGTTCACCTGGTCCTCAAGCCATTTGGAAAGGACTCCGACGAGTACGGAGGTGCCGTCTGGCTCCTTCAGGTGTTGAAAAGAACTGGCATACCTCAATGATTTCGGTACTGAAATCACTTGTGTATAAGGCTGACCGCGCCAGCGTCTCTTTCCCGCAACGTCGGTGCGTGAGAACGAAATAACAAATAATCAAACCCTAAACTTTTGGCGGCCAGGAAGTGGCGGCCACAAATGCGTCAAAATGAGGTTTATTGGCCGCGGTTAAAAAATCTTTTAATCGGATACACTCTCGAGTATAATCTTCTTGACTTAAACGTCCTCGAATCAATTGAAACCGTAGAAAAATTAGATACGTGTTGAGGACATCCGTTTCACAGTATTGACGAATGCGTTGAATCCCGCCTGCTTGACGATAAACTTCCCAAACTTTATCGCCACTCATGCCTAACTTGCCAGGTAACCCCAATAAAATGGCGATAGCATCTAATGAAGCAAAGGCTTGTGGTTGATAGGCCGCTAACACATCCATTAAATCAGTATGACGTTCATGGTAACGGTTTAGATAATTGTTATACTGGAATTTTTCACCGAAAGGGTCTTGGCCGTGGATGCTCCAATAACGTGGGCAAACGACTCCATGGAGTAGGGCCCGATAGTGCAAAACGGGGAGGTCAAAACTGCCTCCATTCCACGAGACCAGTGTGGGGGTAATACGTTGAATAAGGTCAAAAAAGCGTTGGATTAACTCTTTTTCCGTAGTCTCTGGCTCACAGAGGGAACCGACCTTATAAAGGTTGCCAGAAATTAAGACGGCGGAGATGGCGACGATTTTCTGCAAATGATGACGTAGCATTTCACTTTTGCCCTCGGTTTCTTGAAGACGTTGTTGAAACATAATTCGCGCGACTTCTTCATCACTGAGTTGATCCAGGTCAGCACGGTGCTGTCCATATAATCGTCGTCCAGTTTCTACGTCAGGAATGGTCTCTATATCAAATACCAATACGTTCATAATAAGGTTTACTAATAAGTAGTGGGTCAGGGTTAACGTGCAATTTAGAATGTTGGAGTAGAGGCTAATGTTGGAGTAGAGGCTTTAGCCGGTAGGTGGTCGAGGCCGGCTCACCGGCTAAAGCCTCTACTCCAACAGGTTTGCTCTTTCGAATGTTGGAGTAGAGGCTTTAGCCGGTAGGTGGTCGAGGCCGGCTCACCGGCTAAAGCCTCTACTCCAACAGGTTTGCTCTTAACTTCAACGTTATTGAGGGTCAACGTGGTTGCCAATCGCCGTTGGCATTTTGATACCACCAGCCCGCCGTGGCGCGGTCGATCCAACGTTTAGCAAAGGTGGCACGAATATTCGCTTCCCATTCCGGGTGAGCGTTGGCGACGGCAATTTCACGGTAAAGTTTTAAGCGGTCTTGGTTTTCTTGGGCGACTAGGCTTTTTATTTCATTACGCAATTTCAAGGGCACTTGGTTGGGGTCGCGCAGTGTAATCAAAGCATCATTGGTTAGCCCGAGGGCGCCGCTATTGTAATGCGGCAACAATTTTTGATGTCGGGCCGTCATATTGGCCGTTAAAGTCTGGATCGTGGGGGTGGATATATCCAGGTTGGCTTGCGCTAAGGCGGGGGTGATGAAAAAATCGGCGATTGGCATTAGCCAAACGGTAGTAGATTGGTTTGACGATTCTGGGTTAATCTGACTTGTCGTTGGCGGGGCCGTTGGCGGTGTTGATGAGGGTGGAGTGGTGTCGTTACCGTAAACTTTATTGATAATACGGTCTGCCGCTTCTTGGGCCGCGGCGGCGGGGAAATAGACGTTGATAGTCACACAGGCGTTGACTAGGCAGACTAATAGGATTAATGCTTGATAACGGCGTAAGTTTGGTTTCAGTTTTATCATAATTTTCTCTTCATAATTTTGGGGTAGGAGGAGTCCAAAACAGGTTTTGGACTCCACAGATTTTATTTTATCACCGGTGCGTCCACCTGTGAAATCCGTTTTAAGCGACTTAATAACTCATTCCAATCGACTTGAGTATTATAGCCAATCACATCAATTCTGGGCAAACCTCCTCCTTGTACAATATAATAGCCATCTTTGGTCTTTTCTACGCCCCGCATTTGACAAATACCATTCCGCAGGAGACATCCCCAGCCAATACGACGGTAAGAAAAGTTTTCAAAGATACGCAACATACTTTTAGAAATGGTATTCACTACCCCGCCACCGCCTAAACTAGATAGATTATCAATAGCTTTCTGGCTAATAGTCTTTGGCAGACTATTATCCTCTGGTGTGGCCAAGTATGCGTCAAAGGACACGGGTTGCCAGTTGATGAGATGAAGCTGGCGAATATAACCCGACAAATGTCCTTGAATTTCACCAAATTTCGTAATTTTGGTCAAAGTTTTCAAATTAATTTTATCAAATTCGATACCGGTATGCAATTCCGCCACTTCACCCCATAATAGTTTTAAAGTCTTAATAATCACATTACCATCAAAGAGTTGGAGACGTAAAACCTGTGCCAAAGATAATTGGTGATTTTGATAAATTAAAGGGGGAATGTCGGCTGAAAGTTGTCCATTTAATGTCGGTCCACCTAAAGCAACGCTTAAACTTTGCATGGTAATAGGGGTTAATTTTCCACTTAATTCCCAGCGTAAATTCTCTTGTCCCCAATTCTCTAAATTGAATTGCTTGACGGTAATGGCGCCGTCTAAAATGGGTTGTTGCCAGGGTTTAAGTAATTTAAATTGAGTGCCGGTAAAACTGGCAGTGATTTCGCTCGGTTTTAATTTTAAGGTCCAAAGTGAGGCTTGTGACCAGCGTAAATGGGAGGGTAATTCGGTGCTTTGATTATGCCATTGGAGGAGTCCATTGAGGTCTTGAATTTGAAAACGTTGTTGTTTATCAATAAGATTAGCATGAAATAAGTTTATTTGCCAATAGTGTTTACGTTGACTCCATTCTAAGCGACCATCGGCCAAACCGGAAATGCTTTGATTATCTCCTAACCAGGTTTGTAAGTAGCGAGGGTAAAATTCTGCTAAATGGCCGTCAGTAAGTTGGATGGTCAATTGATTAAGTGCAAATTCTGGGGCTAACTGAATATGACAGATTCCTTTTAAAATCATTATATTAGGATGCGTATAAGTAAAGGAATGAATATCTAAAGTGGTCGCTTGCCAGCTTAATTCGGTAGTAAGTTGTACGGCTGGGTCAGGGTATTTAATATCGACATAAATCGGGTCGCTGTAAATTTCGCCGCGCTGCATAGTCAAGGTGGATTGTAGGTGCCAAGGCGGCGGCGGGGAGTTGGTATTAGTAGAAATCGGTTGTTGCGCTTGAAGAGTGAGTTGAGCCACTAAATTTTCGCCGGCTTGAGTGCCCGTGCTGTTTGAATATTTAAACCTGTTGAGAGTGCCGGTTAGATTGACCGTCATCACTTGGGTGGTGGTTAACACGGTGAGCTGTAATGAAGTGTCGCCCGCTACCGTGAAGTCTGTGGGTAGGTCAATGAAGGTGGCGAGTTGAGTAAGTAATTGCTCTAAATTCAATTGATTGACTTTGATTTCGGCTTGCCATTGGGTGAGGTTGGAGATAACTTGAGCCGTGAGGTTGCCGCCAGCCAGAGAAAATGGTTGAATCTGAAATTCTAGTCGTTGTGGTTGAATCAGGTAGGTAAATGACAACGTTACTAGGGTCGTAGCAGAAATTTTTCGAGCCGTATTGTTTACCTCTGAGTCCTTATATAACTGGGCTTGTGGACAAGCGAATTGGTTAGGATTAGATTGCAACCGTGGGCATTCCAGACGCAGTTGAGTAAGCGGCAATTTTAGATTAGGCAGAATGAGTTTAGCCACCCGTAAACTTAACGCCATCGTTTGCTGGTCCCGCCATTGTAATTGCGCTACTACATTTTCGGCTTGCCATCCTGGCATGGTGACGCTACCTAATTCCAGGGTGATACGGTCGAGCGCACAGAGGTTGGAATGCCAACTAATAAGGAGGAGTAGAAATAATTGGTGTTTCATAGTGGTGTAGAGTTGATTTGACAACTCTTCGAGAGTTGTCAAATCTTAGTTCGAGTTTCAGATTTGACAACTTTTCGAAAGTTGTCAAATCTTAGTTCGAGATTTGACAACTTTTCGAAAGTTGTCAAATCTTAACTGAGAATAGCTTTATGTATTCTCCGGTCCCCAGCGGCGATGACTTGACCGGTAGAATGTAATCCTAATGGTTGTCCTTGCCAGTCAGTAATAATGCCACCCGCATTTTCGATGACCGGGACCAGGGCACAGTAGTCATAAGGTGCGAGTGAGGCTTCTATCACTAAGTCAACAAAGCCAGAGGCTAAAAGGGCGTAAGCATAACAATCGCAACCGTATAAGGTTAATTTCACCTGATTTCGTACTTGGTTAAAAAAGTTTTCTTCTGGACCTGGTTTAAACATCTGTGGTGAAGTGGCATATAAAATGGCTTGAGTTAAATCTGGACACTGGCGCACGCGAGCGGGTTGCCCATTCAAAGTAGTGGGGACTCCGTTGCCGCCGATCCAACGCTCCTTCAAAATCGGTTGGTCAATCACGCCGAGGATAGGAGTACCTTGATACAATAAAGCAATCAAAGTGCCGAATAAGGGTTTGCCGGTAATAAATGATTTGGTGCCATCGATAGGGTCGAGGATCCAAACATAATCAGCCTGGAGGTTACTGGTGCCGGTCTCTTCTCCCAAAATACCATGCGTTGGATAGGTTTGCATAATCAATTCGCGCATGGCAGTTTCTGCCAGTTTATCAGCAATGGTAACGGGACTGGTATCATTTTTCTCTTCGACCACCAGGGAAGTGCGAAAGTAGCGGCGAATAAGGGGACCACTGGTATTTGCTAGATGGTGAGCAAATTCTACGAGTTTAGGGGATAGCGTGTGTTTGGTGTACATATTCGTGTGGTAACGGGGATAACACCCCCTCGAAGGCGTGTTATCCCTCAATTGATTATAAAAATGGCTCTGGTTTAGCAATTCCGTAGCCTTGAGCAAAATCTACGCCGATACTATTTAATAAGTTTAAGGTCTCTGCATTTTCTACCCATTCGGCAATCGTTTTTAAATTCATGACATGACCAATTTGGTTAATCGATTCCACAATGGCGCGGTCAATGGGGTCGGCGACCATGTCTTTGA
>BS_KBA_SWE02_21mDRAFT_10001140_pt1 | contig 10118 bp, 21 predicted proteins | sample BalSeasSWE02_21m_FD_9196 | JGI IMG/M metagenome (IMG submission 9196)
ATGTAAGAAATAAATCTTTTCTATTTTATTCATTATCTTTCCTCATTTCTAATTTATTAAGACAATCCAATAAGGTGTCATCTTCAATAAAATATGGATCACTGTTCATAGATAACGCATTCATTAATAATTGTGTTAATCTTAATTCAGGATTCTTTTTCCATAGTTTTTCAATAATTTCTAATATTGGTTTGATTCGCTTTGGATCTCTCATAGTTGTTCCTTTCAAGTAAATATCTGAATAGTTCTGAATTTTTAATTTCTATTCCCATTCTAATTAACTTTTCTTTTCTTGCTTTACTAACATTGTTATTTGGTATATAAGCTATTTTCTTTCTAGAATCTTTTATTTTTTCAAATCTTTTAATTAAATCATTAGTACCTTTAGTTGAATCAAATGTAAAGTCTATGATATATTCTTCATTACAAAAATCTGGAAATATTCCATTTATTTTTTCTTTATTTAATTTACCATAAAATTGTTCTAACACTAAAGATAATTCGTTTTCATAATAAGAAAACGATAGATTTGCTTTTTCCCAATTAGAATTTTCTCCTAAAATAATAGGAAGACAATCATCACAATATAATCTCCCACTAATTGTATTAACTCCACATTTCAAACATGTTTTTTCTTCTGAAGCAATACCTTTACCGTTTAATGATTTACTTATTTTTCTTTTAGTTTCAATTGTATGTTTTCTACCAGGAACTGATTGTAATGCATAACATCTGCTAGAGCAATAAGTATTTTCTTTAGCCTTAATTGGTTCATTACATTGAGGACATAATCTAATATTAATAGGATTTAAATAACAAGTTTCTTGATGTTTTTTCATTCCTGAATAAGCAAAATAATTATTACAATATTTACATTCAACTTTTATATTTGCTATATTTGTTTTTGGATCAGGAATTCCTTTATTTCTTATTATAGGGCAACTTCTATGATTTTTAGAACAGCATTTTTTTCCATTCTTAAAAAAATATTTAGCTTCTTGCCCACAACCGTAATCACATAAATTTTCCATTAATAACTTTCCTTTTTATATATGTTCTATATAAATTAGAAGGTCAGTGCTAATGAAGTTAAAGTATGGTCGGGATGAGAGGATTCGAACCTCCGAATTTCTGATACCCAAAACCAGCGTCTTAGCCAGACTAGACGACATCCCGATATTTATTTATATCTGTTTCTTATACTTTCTATAACAACATTTCTTGAAAGATTTAAGACTACCACAAATACAATCTCCTTTTTTCATAAGAAATTTTCTCTTACGATTAGATAAGGGTTTTAAATTTTTTGCTTGTTTTTCTGTTAATGGTACAAGTTTTGTATTTAAATCAACTTCTAATTTTTTCAAATGGTCTTCATTTTCAACTTCATATATTTTCCCAGTATTAATATCCATTATTCACATCTCCATAATAATTTGTTTAACCACATTACCATCAACCCCTTTAAAATGTTCCATTATAGGTTTCATAGCTTGCATTTTATTTTTATAATCTAAAAGATTAATATTACAAGAAATCCATTTTTTAATTTCAGTTTCATTAACTTGTTCAGGTAAATAAGATGTTGCAATTTTAATTTTCATAGAAGTTAGATCATCCCCTAATTCATTAATCTTTTCTTTTGTTAAAGAAGATAATTCTTTAGAAGATAATCCGATAACTTTAGTTCCAGTTAAAAAATTCTGTAAATATAATTCCCTGGTTTTTTCAATAGTTATATATTTTTTAAGAAGTTGTATTACATGTTCATCAGTTGCCTGATCTGGTTTTATACCTATTTCAGGAAACATTGAAATAATTGATCTCGCTACGTCTTTTACAGAAATAGCTGCTTCATATATTACACCAAAACATATTTCATCTTTTCTCATTGAAACTTCAAGTTTCATTGCCTTTGTTAAATCACGCTTCAATTCTTTTAAAAGTTCTGACATTTAAATTCTCCTTATATTAATATGCAAATACTAATTATGTTATGTATATTAATATATATAGATTATTATTCTTTAATTATTCAACAAAAGATGTAATATTTATTTATCCATGATACTATGCCTCTTCTATATATATAAATAACTATATAAAGAAGTTTGTTCTCATGTTCTGTCTTGTCCTGTTCTACTTTTTGAATACTGTCAATCGCAATCTTACTCAATACTTTAAATGTGTCTTAATTAAAGTTCGATAGTATGATGTGTTTTTTATAAACATAGATTGATTCCGTCTTTAGCGGACCTTTGAAAAAATAACAGACAATTTATTAGTCTGTTATTTTTTTGTAATCTTTTTTTATCTGCAACCATGACAAGATGAACATTGTCTGCATGTTTGTTTTAATTTTTTCTTTTTTATACCATCAAACATAAAAGTCATCTTTGTTTCTAGTTTGTATTTAGGTTTTATATATTTTTTCTTCATATAATAATCCTTTCTTTAAAAATATTAAATGGGGTGATTGATGGGAATCGAACCCACACGCTATTTAAAGCACAAGGACCACAACCTTGCGTGTCTACCTAGTTTCACCACAACCACCATATTTACAATAATTTATTATATCTTTCATTACATATCTCACATCTTGATAATAATTCAACTTGAGATCTTTCTTTATCAATTTCCCAATATTGCTGCTCATTTCTTAAATTTAGAATACATTCACAATCTACTTCTTCAAGAGGACTTTTGTGATTATAGCCTCTTCTTAGCATTTCAACAGCAAGCATTTTATGTCTTTCATAAATAGATCTTGGTTCAAGTAAATTATTTTTTAAATAACCATCTATTTTGATGCCTTTTTTAATAGTACCAATTGTCATATGTAATTCTACATGTTCTCCACATAAATGTTTCTGACACATAATTTTAGGATCAACTAACCATTGTCTCATATTTTAACCCTTTAAATAAATCTTCTTATATTCTTTTAATATTTTTTTCAAATAAAAATAAGTCATTCTGGCAATATCATGACCATTTTTGCCTTGAGTATTGCCAGCTATATTTAAAATACTTGGTTTAACCAATACTAAAAATTCAATAACTTCTTGAGGAGATTTTGGATCTAATAGATTAATATCAATCCAGGGTTTTTTAAAATAATTAATAGCATCCATTGTACATTTTTCACCAGGACTATCAAAATCTACTGCTAGTCTAATAGTAGCATTAGAATCTCTAACATTCTCCCAAGTCCTGCCTTGATAGTCATTTTCAGATTCAATGAGTCCAAAACTTTCTAATAGTTTTTGTTGAGGACCATTAGATGTTTTCCAACCCTTTGGAGCCCATCCGCCAGTTTCAAAACCAAGTTCTTTAGCTAAAGAAATACCACTAAAATCAGCACCTGTCTGTCCACCTGAAATAATTTTCATCTTTTCACCTTGTTTCACGTTGTTATTAATACTTGGTGCATGGAGTAGGATTTGAACCTACAAAGCCGAAGCCACGATTTTACAGACCGCTTATCTCACCAATGATTGTCCATGCATACATTATACATTATTTAACATAATCTATTCTACAAACTTTTTCTGTATTTTCATCTAAAATAAAATCTCTTGGCCAGTTATCAAAATGATTCATATTATTAAATTTTTGTTTATACCCACCAACGTAGTAAGCTAATGAAATAAGAGTACTACAAAATAATGGAGTTTGTAAAGCTTTTAATTGTTCTTTGTCTAAAGTTTTATCTTTAAAAAATGGAAAAAACTTCCTGTTAGTAAATCTATCCCACGTTGATTTAAGTAAATCTGAATCTGCATATGATAAACCAANTTTAGATTTAACCCAATTTACCGCTTTTTTCTTTACTGCTAAAGAAGTGTTAACCCTAATTAAAGCTANTTCTGATCTTTCTCGAACAGCAAGAGCTATTGGAACTTTTTCAACTACATTATCAGGATTACCACCTGATGTTGATATTCCATACCCTCCTACATAATTAGAATCCAAAACTAGTTTGCTAGATGTGTATGGACTTCCTTGAAATGCAGCTAATACTTTGGCAAACATAGAAGCACCAAATTTATCTTTAAGATCTTTATCAGCTGTAAAAGCAACCATTATATCACCAGGTTGAGATCTTAAAATTAATTCTTTTTTTGTCACTCTTGGTATTATATCTAATACCTGTTGAATGTTTTTTGAAACATAAAAAGACATTTCATTAACTGTAATTTCTTCAGTAGGTTTTGATAAATTTTCTACTAAATATTTTAAATATTCTTCCATAATATATTCCTTTGTTAAATAATAATCTTTTAAATATGTTCTTATTATATTATGGTGATTCCACGGGGAGTCGAACCCACGCTTCTCTGATCGAAAATCAGATGTCCTGCCGATAGACGATGGAACCAAAAATAAAGAGTGGTGGCTGCTAATTGCAAGGGTAAGGTGTCCTCTATTTAACTAACGTAGCAATTTAGCAGTAACCTTATATGTTTTTACCACCACTCTTTAAAGTGGTGCCAAGTATGGGATCTGACCCCACCTGTCCAGACTTATGAGATCTGGCTATTCTCCTATGATCCTTGGCATTTATGGGGGAGCTGCGAAAGGAGTTGAACCTTTATCTGTAGCTTATGAGACTACCGAATTACCATTTTTCCACGCAGCATATTATATTTCTTTCATTTTTGATGGTGTGAAAAGGTCTTGAACCTTTACCTGCATCTCCCTTTGCCCTGCACGTTGAGCCCCGGTACTTCTTTTAAGATGCCGAACTACCAGCTTATTCGATCACACCTATGTTTTGGCGGAGAAGCCGAGAGTCGAACTCAGACAGGGGATTAGCCTGGATGCCGTAGCAAAGCATTGTGATTCCATTACACCACTTCTCCATATCATTTATATTATGTTCTGTTTATTTAAAATAGTTTCTCGAATTTAAGTTTAAAACTAAATCCATTATAGTACAGAATACTATATATATTATTAACTAGTATATAAAAGATTATTGAAATCTTCTATTGAAAAATCTGTCTATGTTAGTGCCCTCCTGGGTATTCTAACAAGATCTATCTATCTTTTTTATACCCTTAAGCGCCAACAAATATCTAGTTTAGCCGCAATTGTGGTTTTGATGTTTAAAATAAAATTAAACATTGATTTCCCTATATATGGCTATGAAGGCAAAACTGCCAAATACTAGAGGCGCTTAAAATTTATACATATTTGTTGAGCTGGTAGTATTACAGCTACACACAAAAAAGAAGTTGTCGATCTCTCACGACGTTAATAAAATAGAGAGTCATATTGGCCGCTGTGACTATAAATATTACGGTACAGTCATTGCTATCTTGAAAGACTCAAAACTAGATAGCATTAAATACTGAATATTTATTAATTTATTTATTCAGTATTTTTTTGTACAAATTTTATGGTGTCCCCTGAGAGATTTGAACTCTCAATCTATGCCTTAAAAGGGCATTGCATTATCCAGTTATGCTAAGGAGACACATGGTGAGAATGGTCGGAATCGAACCGACGACGCGTAACATTTCACGCTACCGCTACTACCTGGCTGAGCTACATTCTCATTATAAATTTGGAGCACCTGAGAGGATTTGAACCCCATAACAAGATTACAAAACTTGCATTCTACCATTGAATTACAGGTGCAATTCTTTTTCAAATTCTTTTTTGTTTTTTGTTTTTAATAATTTTAATAATTTTGGTTCTCTTATAAATTTAATACGTCTTTTAAGAGAAGGGTTTTGAGAGAATATAGCTTTCATTTTTTCTTTAGCATCACCCCACCAATATCCTTTAACCTCAAAAAATATATTATATTCTGGTAAATAAAAATCTGGATTATATAATCTATTTTTATTATCTAAATTAAAAGATATTGGAGTTTTAGATGGTTTAATCCAATCAATATTAAAATCGCACATTTTTTTAGCTATATCTCTTTCATAAGTTCCTTGTAATCTAACTCCATTTACTGTATGCCATTTACACCAACCACCACTTGGATTAGTAGATTTAGCTTTTGACATTTTAGAACGTATTTCATCAGTTACAATATATCTACTAACTACATATGTTCCATTTTTAACTTTTTCTTTTAAAGTTTTAGATATATTTTCAGCATTCTTTTTAACAATTTCATTGGTGTCTTTAGTTAAACCTTTATTCCATGCAATATGTTTTTTAACTTTAAAAGATTTACCTTTTTCAGTATGAACTCTCCAATGATGTGCTCGTAAAGCATAATCACTTTTTAATTCTTTATTGCATATTGGACATTTCATAAATTTCCTTTTTTTTAAATTGGAGGACAAGGAGAGACTTGAACTCTCAACATGCTGGTTAACGGCCAGCTGCTCTACATTGGAGCTACTCGTCCAAAATTTTTATCATTTAAATTTAGTGCGCTCCGATGGGTGGATTCGAACCACCAGGACCACAAAGGGTTGCTGATTAACAGTCAGTTAGGATGCCAGTTCCCTACACATCGGATTATTAGCGCTTATATAAGTTGGCGATGGCGACGGGACTCGGACCCGCATATTGTCTGGCAGACAACCAGATGGGTAACCAATTACCCTACGCCACCGGAAAAAACTCATAGCTCATTATTTTTTTATTATTATTTAGATTTTATTACAGAGGGTTTTGAGCTGTTTTCCCTCTTTTATAATTCCAAAGAAGGACAGCGATTAGATGCTTAGTGCCTTCTATGCGGAATATAATTATCATGTTCTGGATAACTATTATTAGCAACGGGTGCTGTAATAGCGGTAAAATCCATACTAAATGTAAAGCTATGTTTTATGCAATACGTATTAGTTTTCATTTTACACTCCAGATTGATTTATAGTTTATATTATGTTCTTATTAGTTTAACACATTAGAATTGATTTCTAACTGCACCCATAATCATCATCAGGGTCTTGATATTTAACTACAGGTTGCGGAGTTCCATCACCTAATATATAACTTATAATAGCTCTACTATTTACAAAAATATTCATACCACTTTTATTAAATTTAAATATACAACCATTTGAAATACCTTTATTAAAATCTTCAATACTTAAATTACTTCCTAATCCAGGGATTGAAATTGAATGATAATCAAATGTTTCACGAGTTCCATTTGAAAAGTTGATTGTTATTGTTTCCATATCTTTTATAGATTCCATAGATTAGCTCCAGTTTCCTTTACTTTTTCTATTTTTTATTTCATTAAATATTTCTGTTTTTAATTTAACTAAACAAGGATAGTTAATAGCTCCAAACTTAAATCCGGAACTAGATAAATAACTAGCAATTATTTTTAATTTATTATTTGTCCAAGAACCACCCAAAAATCTTCTAATTTTAAAACAACACCAATCAGGTTTACATATCCACATGTTTAACATTTGTTTTCTAAGTTGTTGCCATTCAGGATCTTTAATTAAATCTACTAAAAATTTATTATGTTGTTCTTTTGTAACATTATTATTAGGATACATAAAATATACTCTCTTTATACAATTGATTTATCGGATTTATCATTCAAGTATCCATTTACCTTTCTCATCTTTAACTTCAAATTTTAAATTTTCAGGGTTCATCGCTTCTTCAACTTGCTGCTCAATAGTTATGCCTGCCTCAATTTCATTAACTCGTCTCGAAACCCATATTTTAAATTTTCCAGATTTTACTAATCTTTCAAAAGCTATTTTTTTATTACGATGTTGACTTCTATCATCACGACTCAAACCAACTGCTCCAGATTCTTTATGAGTTATTCTAACTCCAGAATCTGTAGTATTTTGATGTTGACCACCTTTACCACCGGATTTAAAAGTCTGAATTATAAGATCATTTTTAGTTACTGAAAATAATAGGTCTCGTTTACTCATTTTTTGTATTTCCCATATTTAATTAGTTTTTCTTGCATGAAACTATCTGTAAATATATCTAAACATACCGGGTCTTCTAAGTCATAATAATTATTACAATGTTTAAAATACCTTGGAGATTTGTCTCTGAATTTATCTTCATAAATCCTTTCATACAATAAAATGTCTCCGTAATTTATTTCAATCAAGGTGGTTAAAACTCTATCTAAATTTTTATCAATACAAATTTCATGTTTTTTAATGTATTCCAAAAAATCATAAAAAATCATAGATTCAAATAGTTTTTTCCAATATGGAAAAGTATATTTTAATATACCTCGCAATGCTGGTCTTGTTTGAAAGCAAGTATCACGTCTATTTGGGAATAAATTAGATAACCAAGTAGCAGGGATTTTGCATATTTTATTAGGACTATTATTCATTTTTCATATTCCTCTGGGTATACATCACCATTCTCTTTAATCTTTTTGTCTTCATATGGAATTGCTACTCGTCTATAAAACTCTTTTGTAGCTCCAGATAATGCTCCTAAAATATCATTTATTGTTCTATAACATAAACCTTTTTGTTTAATATAACAAAGAAGTAATTTAGTTATACAATAATTTAATTCACCAACATTAACTGGGTCTGCTCCATTATCTAAATTTTTACGATATTGTTTCTTTATATATGGCATTTAAATTTTCCTTAGTTAAATAACGTTCCGTCTGGAACAGTATCATTTATTATAGGGGTTTGATCAAATATTGTTATTGGTTCACTGTTTGGTAATTGATCTTTAATTGCTTTAATCACACCATAAAAAGCATTTTTACTATGTTCATCACCTATATTTAAAACCATAGATTCAGACCAGGCACATATTAATCTAAGTTCAAACCAGTTGATGTTAATATTTATATCACCTTTAGTAAGCATAGTAGGTCCTTGATAACCACAAATAGGACACCCATTATTATTTTTAAGTTCTTTATGATCAAATAATGTTCTGCAAACTATACATCTAATCTCTTTCATCATTGTCCTCAATTAATTTAATTCCACAAAATGGGCAATAAATAGGTTCAAAAACATAATTGTCATAATCAGTAAATCCCATAAGTTTTTCAACTATAACATATTTATATTCGTATATATTTTTATTTTTTTGACAATTACATCTAATATCTTTCATATATCTTTAAATCCTTCTAACCATTCTTTAAATAAATTTTTAGGATATAATTTTTGAACATTTTTTAAAACTCTTTTTCTTTCAATTGGATGACTTATTGAATTTTTTGTTATGTAAAAACACATTGCTGCCATAGGTATAATAGTAACAGCTACTATAGGTATCCATATAATTCTTAAAAAATGATTAAGATAATTTATAGTCTTCATGGCAATTTCCCTATATGTACAACTATAATTGATTGACCTTTTGGTTGACTTATATAACAAGATTCTTTAATTAAGAAGAAGGGATCAATGATTCTTTCCCATTCCTTGATTGGTTTTAATTCTTGAGTTATAGGTAAGAGACGAAACCCTTGTTGCCTTATAACTCGATTAGACCCCCATTTAACTAGTTTTATTATGTTCCATATATACCATATCTCAATAAGTAAATAGTTGTGGAATATGCTAAATTTCGTGTCTTTTATTTCTTTATGAGGTATTTTCATAATTCGCCTTTTTTAATATGGTAGCCGAGAGGAGAGTCGAACTCCTACACCATATAAGATATGTGATCTTAAATCACATGCGCCTACCAATTACGCCACTCGGCCACATTATATTTTAATGCATTAATTCATCATATCCATAACTTTTTAAATCTTTTGGTCTATTCCTAAACTGTTTTTCTGTCATTATAAATTGATCAATACTTATATTTAATTGATTTTCTTCATTAAGATGCATTAGAGATAATTCTATTTCTCTAAGCAATTGACTTTTTGTTGTTACAGGACTATGCATTCCTGAAGATATCCAAGTTACCCTGTAGTAATCATTATATTTTTCAGACATGTAAGTTACCCTTTTTTATGGTGGAGACGCCGTGAATCAAACACGGGTCTGAAGTTATTATTTGGCGGAAGATAGACGAATCGAACGCCCAGTGCTACTAACACCGCCCGTGGGTTCAAACCACGTTGCCGACCATTCAGCGGTACCTTCCTTTTAAAAAACTATGAAATTACTGCAAACAAATAATTAATTTTTAAATCCTTTACAAATCTTTTA
>BS_KBA_SWE02_21mDRAFT_10001141_pt1 | contig 10114 bp, 8 predicted proteins | sample BalSeasSWE02_21m_FD_9196 | JGI IMG/M metagenome (IMG submission 9196)
GTATCGAGTTTCACCTGCCAGTAAAAATGCCAGACGCCCACGATGGCAATGACGTATACCAGTCGATGCAGTTTTTGCCAGCCTTTACCAAGCCGGCGCATCATGCCCCTGGTTGAGGTGACCGCCAGCGGGATCAACATCAATAAACCTGCCATACCGAGTGTGATGTAAGGACGTTTGAGGACATCCTCGATGATGGCTGCGAAGTCCAGACCCTGGTCCAGAATGGCGTAGACAATAAAGTGCAGCACAACATAAAAAAACGCAAACAAACCCAACATACGCCGGAATCCAATCAACCAGTTCCAACCGGTCCAGCGCCGCACGGGTGTTATGGCCAGNGTGAGAAGCAGGAATTTCAACCCCCAACGTCCAAGTTCATGTAACAGCTCCTCGATGGGGTTGGCGCCCAATCCAAGGCCTGCCACTGCAAACGCTCGCGCCAACAGTACCGCCAGCGGTAGCAGGCAGATCAAAAAAACCACCGGCTTGGTCAGACGGTAAAATTGTTTTGAACCGGGTTTCAGCGGCCAAAAACCAAGCTTCACTTGCTTAGTAATTTTTCCGCAAATCCAGGCCGGCATACAAGGAGGCAACCTGGTCTCCATAGCCATTAAACATCAATGTCGGTTTCTTACCGGCAAAGACATTGCCGCCGATGGGCCGTTCCTTTGCCTGGCTCCAGCGCGGGTGCGAGACCTCAGGGTTCACATTGGCATAAAAACCATATTCATCCGGGATCGACTGCTCCCAACTGCCACGCGGACGTTTGCTTGTAAAACTGATCTCAACGATCGCCTTGATGCTTTTGAAACCGTATTTCCAGGGCACGACCAAACGCATTGGCGCACCGTTCTGGTTGGGTAATTCGCGACCGTAAAGCCCCACTGCCATCAATGTCAAAGGATGCATGGCTTCTTCAATCGTCAGACCTTCCACATACGGCCAGTCAAGCGTTCGCCGCTGCTGACCAGGCATACGTTGTGGATCATACAGCGTCTTGAACCGCACATATTTTGCCTTTGAATTGGGTTCAAACTGCTTGAGCAGGCCGGCCATGGGAATACCTACCCAGGGGATCACCATGGACCAGGCTTCTACACAACGAAGCCGGTAAATTCGTTCCTCCAGAACCTGCGCTGACACCAGGTCCTCATAGTTGTAGCTTCCCGGCTTGTCACATTCGCCATTGACGGCAACGCTCCAGGGACGTGGCTTGAAATTAACCGCATAACGCGCCGGATCTTCTTTGCCGGTGCCAAACTCATAATAGTTGTTGTAGGTGGTCACGTCTGTCCACGAGTTTTGCGGTTCATCCGTGCTGTATGGGCTCTGCAAAACACCCGTTAATTCGGGACCACTGGGGCCTGGTTCTGCGGCAGAAGCCAACACCGAATGACCGGCCAGTACACCTGCCGTAACCAGACCCGCAGCCTTCAGCAATTCCCGGCGATTTAAATAGATGGCTTCATGCGTAATTTCGGAAGGCAAAATATCATTTGGGCGCTTTATCAACATCGATTCATTTACTCCACATCAGTATCTTTGACATTACAGGATCATTGACCGGCGAGAAGGGGTTTTTATTTCCATAAATATCACCCGGGATTCAAATCATCGTTATTATAGCCTTTGCGCCGTCATATGATCCCTGACCATGCAGGCAGATGCATTAAATCAACAAGCAAAATATCCTCACCGGACCATCACGGCGATTGCGTTCCCGGCCATTCTGGCCAACTCATCTGCGCCGCTGGTTGGTCTGGTTGATACCTGGGCTATTGGCCACCTGGCCGACCCCGCTTACCTGGCCGCGATCGGTCTTGCCAGCGTAATATTCAATTTTATCTTCTGGGCTTTCGGATTCCTGCGTATGGGCACCACGGGTATTATTGCCCAGGCCAACGGTCGGAATGATAGCGAATTGTTGATAGCCGGTATTTGGCGCAGTGCTGCTTTAGCACTCGGTCTCGGCGCCGTGTTATTACTTTTGCAGGATCTCATACTGTTCCTGGCCATTAAAGCTCTGGCACCGCCGGAGAGCGTCACTCAACTGGCAACCGGGTACTTCCACATCCGTATCTGGGCGGCCCCCGCCAGCCTGCTTGTCTATGCGGTCTCAGGCGTTCTGTTTGGCCTGGCCAGAACAGGATTGGTTTTGGTGCAACAACTGGTTTTGAATATCACCAACGCCATACTGAATGTGGTTTTTGTGGTCATGCTTGGACTAGGGGTGGCCGGTGTAGCCTGGGGAACCTTGATTGCACAGTACCTTGCTGCATTGGTGGGACTGTGGTTACTGGTTCGAATTTTTGGAGTGAATAGCTTATTGGCCGGTTTAAAAAATACCCGAACGTGGCTGCTGTCCGGTTTCAAGAAGTTGATTGCCATTAATGGTTATATATTTATCCGCACCATTCTTCTGATGACGGCCCTGTCCCTGGTCATGCGCGTAGCCGGTGCGCTGGGTGAGGTAGAAATGGCTGCCAGCCACGTAGTCATGCAATACATGCTTCTGATATCCCTGGGCCTGGATGGCTTTGCTCACGCCACCGAAGCGCTGGCCGGATCCGCATGGGGTGAAGGAAAAGCCCGTCTGTTTCACCACTGGGTTAAACTGACCGGTATCTGGGCGCTGGCCGCCAGTGTGGCTTACGCCCTTGCGTTCTGGCTAGCTGGCACAGGCCTGACTGCGTTACTGACGGACCTGTCCGCCGTTCGCCTGGCCGTGGGTACCCTAATGCCGGTGGTGATCGCCTTACCCATTGTGGCGGTGGCGTGTTACCAGTTTGACGGAGTTTATATCGCCGCAACGGCGGGTGCCGCGATGATGATGACCATGGCGATTGCTTTCCTGATCTACGTCCTTTTACTAAATCCGATGTCGACAGCCTGGGGGCTTGAAGGCTTATGGGGTGCTGTTTTGATCTTCATGGCAGTACGGGGTATCGCCCAGGCCGTTTGGTACCCAAAATTGAAATCGCAACTGAGCTGAATTCAACAGGGCAAGATTGGCTACTAAAATGTTTTTCATACAATTTTCCTTGCCTTTACTCTTGTTACCCTTGCCGTTGGTCACTCATTTGGATTGCCGCTATAATGCCGAATAACGCGGCGACTATTTCTATCACCATGGTACATTTGAATTCCGTTCGATATGAAGCAAATCCCTTAGGAGGTTTTTCCGACAAATGGATAGTTGCAGGTGTCTGCAACCATTAACAGGAATCTTCCAGATCAGATAGGTGAAGTCCGCATCCGGGAAAAGTTAGGCGAAGGTGGTCGCAGCATTGTTTATGGAGGTGAGTGGCGGGGACAACAGGTTGCCCTGAAGGTCTATAAACCCGAAAGGATCATAACCCACACCAGGCGGCACGCCTTAAATATTGCCGAGTTCGAGTTTCAACGTAACAAAACCATTTATGAAATCCCGGGACTTTCCGATTATATTGCAAAGCCACTTTACTACTGGGCCAATCCGGATGTCTGTGCCATGGCTCAGGAACGTTTGTTCGGGCCTTTGTACTACTTCTATTATCTGGATAATAAAAGCCAGGTCGCACCTGCTTTTAAGCAACACCTGCGAATTATCATCGATTTGGCCCATAATGCCAGTTTTTATGATGTGGACATACACGCTTTCAATGTCATTGTTGACGAGTCCAGAGGTGAACCCATACCAAAATTGTTTGACTTTAACCTGATTCCATTTCACGAGCGCCCCGGTCTTTCGATGTCAAAATTACTGTTGAAACTTGGTCTGACAGACAAGACCTCGAGGGATGAACGATTACTCAGAAATTTCGATAAAATTGCGAGACGAGAAAAAAAGTTGATAAAGTACTTTGAATAACAAATCCGGTACGCACATATATTTTGGGACCGTAATCAGGGCAGCACCAATCAGCAAGGGTGGCAGTTTGTTCAAGCTTGATTGGGACCAAAAAACCATTCTCAAGGAGGCTCCCATTGCACCTGCTGAGCCGTCCGTGGAACANGATCCCAATGCACGAGGAAATGCTCGCGGATGTCGGGGCATTGGCATTTTTAACGACCAGATCATCGCTGCCGATTACCACAGCCTGAATTTTTATGACCGGGACTTGATCCTGAAACGAAAAATGACACATGGCCTAATGATTGGTTTACACGAATCCCAGGTTGTGGGTTCATCTATTTGGGTTACGTCCACGACTGTTGATGCCGCTCTGAAATTCCGGTTGGACGATGGCACATTGGAAAACTCGTACTGGCCAAGGGAAATGCCTGAATTCCAGAACACTCTCAATCTTGAACCACTGGCCATTGACAAGACCATTGACAATCGTCTGAGATTTCTAAGAACGGACTCTTTCAGAGGGCCGTCGCATCTGCACGTGAACGCCGTGTGTGAATTCCGTGGAGAAGTCTACGCACTGTTTCATGCAAAATGTGTTGTAGCCAATTTGAGCAAAGGAACCATCGTCATACAGCACGATAATCTGAAACATGCTCACAACCTGATCATAGAAGAACCAGGCATGGTTTACATCAATGACACACATCGCACGACTGTACGCCAATACGACCTTGAAAGTGGTAAAGAAATTCGTGCCATTGATATTAAAAAAATGCGTGGAATCAAACCCTTACTTTTGAGGACCGTAGCCCGGGCCATTAAGGAAACCGGGATATCACTTTTTGGCAGTAATGCCAAGGCCACGGCCAGGCCATTATATCTTCGTGGCCTGGCACTACATCCGGATTATATTTTTGCCGGTTTTTCACCTGCTACCATTGTGTGTATAGACAAAATTTCGGGCAAACTGGTGGATTATTACTTCCACAGTACAGATATGCGGGTTTGTATTCATGGTCTGACTTGTGACCAGAATCCTTAATAAGAAGCTTGTGGATAGATGAAAGAATGACCTGCAGCGTGGGTGAGTGCCTGCAATAACCGGGCCGATTTATGGATAAGGTAAAGTTTTGATGATCAGATATTGGCTGGTTCTGCTATATCACTCGTTACGCTATGTCAGAGCAAAACGAAGGAATAGGACATTACGATTAAAAATTGACGACTTTACGTTATTTTCAGCCAATTTACGTACGATGGAGATTCCAATTGTTGTGCTTAGATGGTGGGATGCAATCCCACTGACAACTGACGAAAAAAAGCAGTACAAGGATGATGTTGATTGCCTTATTAATGAAAACGACATTTGGCCCATTATCAAACTGGCGGCCAAGCACCCCGGGGGTATTAAAGTAGATCTGTATGGTATCTGTGGAAGAAATGGAACGAGCTATAAAGGCTTGCCGTACTACCCTCCAACCCTGGCACAAAAAATTTACCAGTCAAGAATCTGGAACAATGGATTCTTCATTCCTTCCGGGGATGTATACAAATTAAGTTTTATCTACCACGTCGTATATCATAAGGGTACCGATGCCGGGATAAGCTTCGATCAATCTGACACCGCACAACAATCAAATAAATTCCATAAAGAGTTGTTAAAACTTGGCGAATCAGATTTGTCATTGAAAAGCGCCGGCCTGACATTGCTTGACATGCATGAGTATCTTAAAAAACATGGTTGGTCCATGCCTGTAGATCTGATGTCAAGATGGAGGGGAAACAAAGAGGTAATAGCACAATTCAAATGTTTGGAAGAAGATAAACTCTCCAAATTAGCTAAAAAACTAAAAGGGCTGGTGGTGTTCATTATCCGCGAGGATGCCTATATTGGCAACTCCATAGATCTCATAAGATCAATGCTTGCTGAGCGATTCAACATCTTGCTTGAGCATCAATTATCGACGAGTCAATCCGATGCAATTATGACTAACACCCGGGGCGGGAACTGGATAGAAAAGAGAAAAAAACTTGCTACAAAACCTACCGAGCTTTGGGTCTGTAAGCCAAAGACTAAAACTGCTTATGTATCTAAAAAAATGAACCGGAAGTATCCTTTAATTGATAACTTTGAAGTTTTGATAAAGCGTGAAATCAGGCAAAGGGTAAATGGAATTGATGACGTCAAACGCGTGGTAATACACGCAAGTGATAATGATATTGAGTCCGCCATTATTTTTAATAGCGCCTTTAACGAAAAAATTGATGATGAGCTACGCAAATTGCAGCTATTGTCGTAATTCTGCATTCCAGAAGCGAGAACAGATTAGGGGGTTTTTCTATCGATCAGAATCCCCCTTACCGAGAGGAGGTAAAAATGAGGCCAGGAGTTCTAGCCCGCATATTGCATATTAAACCCTCACCTTTAAGAAAGGGTCCCAACGGTCAATTTATATTTATTCATATCACCAAAACGGCGGGCACCAGTATTGGCAATGCAATCGGCCTACCCGTTAAACATCACCTCACCGCCAGGGAAGTCATAGCAAAAATCGGTAAACAAAAATGGAATGCAGCGTATAAATTCACTTTTGTCAGAAACCCGTGGGACAAAGTAGTCTCGCTTTATGAGTACCGGCGTAGAAAAGACAAAACAAAAATAACCAGTAGAAATATACCGTTCACAGAATGGGTTAAATTGACGCTCGGTCCGCAAAGCGATCCGTTTTATTACAATAACATCAAGTCTTTTCAACCACAGGTTGAGTGGTTAAAAGACGACGAAGGCGTTATAGCCATTGATTTCATTGGTAAATTTGAATCCATTCGTACTGATTTTGAACAGATAAGACAAACCATTGGAACCAGTGCGGAATTACCCCACCTCAATGCCACTGATCGTAGCAACTATAGAGATTACTACACCGATGAAACCAGCCAGATCGTAGCCGATTGGTATCACGAAGATATCGAGGCATTTGGTTATACCTTTGACTGAGACACACCGCAAGACTACATAAACGACAGGATCGGGTAGGAGGCGGGATTGCTCCCGCCGTCCTCCCACACCACCGGGCATACGGTTCCGTACCACGGCGGTTCCTGTCAACAATACTTTCATTGTCAAACGTCGCCTGATCTCCATTAAGCGCCCAACCTTATCTAACGGATACTGTCCGCTACTTCCGGTTGCAGGCCCCATACGGGCATCTGCTCTGAAAATACAGAGATCGTCAACATCGCGTCGTTCACAGGTTCAGCCCTTCAGTTGCCGGTTAACAACCTACTATGGCCTCTGCTGACTTCTGATAAACCATCCCACCACCTTACGATGCTGGTAGCCAAAGGCAGATCATCAGATATCCCAGGGTAATGCACGTGACCTTCACACTTATGCCCGCCGCATCTACGTCCACAGGTTCCGTACAAGTACCGGGCTTTGAAGATATTGGACTTCTCACCCACTGTGACCGCCTTATATGCAATTTCTGTTCGTCGAGCCAGTGCTTTGCCTAAAGCTTCCTTCAGATTCCACCTCGCGATGGACACCCTCGCCTAAGGGCGCCTACTTTTGGTGCCGTTCGGCTAACCGTTCCCCTTGTCGGGCCGGTAGCGGACTTTCACCGCCAAGTCATCCAGTCACCACCACAGTGACCGGAACAGCGCCCGTCAAGGCGCTACGCGCCATGCCTGGCGCACCAAAAAAAACCCGGCAGCGAATACTGCCGGGTTCCAATACTTAATGTCATACAGAGACTAGTGCCGCAACTCAACGCGACGATTCTGGGCACGGCCTGCATCTGTATCATTACTTGTTACAGGTTCGGACTCACCATAACCTTTCACAGTAATGTTGGCGGCCGTTGCACCGTGGCCAATCAGGTAGTCGGCTACAGCCTGAGCCCGACGCTTTGATAAACCCATATTGTAGGCATCACTACCCACGCTGTCGGTATGCCCGGCAATTTCAACTTTCAGGTCAGAATGACGTTTCAGAATCAACACTGCATCATCCAGACTGGTGGTTGAACTTGAGGTCAACTTGGCAGAATCAAACTCGAAGTTCACGTGCTCAAGCGCGTACTTCTCTTGAAGGGTACAACCGTAATTATCAACGGCTACGCCTTTCGGGGTATCAGGACATTTGTCCTTGCTATTCACAATGCCGTCACCATCATCGTCCAGCTCACAACCGTTCGCGTCAACTTTTGCACCGGCCGGAGTATTCGGGCATTTATCACGGCTGTTACCAACGCCGTCGCCATCACTATCAAGCTCACATCCACGGTCATTGACCTGGACACCAGCTGGTGTTCCCGGGCACTCGTCCAGACGATCAACGACGCCGTCGCCATCACTATCCAGCTCACAACCATGTTCATCAACAATTCCGCCCGCTACCGTTCCTGGGCACTTGTCTTTGTAGTTCTTGACGCCGTCAGCATCGGTATCGCCGTACGCGCAGATTGCGCCGCCAATCAGAAAACCACCGACCGCGCCAGCCGCTGCGGCATCAAAGTCATCGGTCGCTCCCACAGCTATACCAGCTGCTGCGCCCGCTGCCGCACATGCGCCCCACTGGTCATACCAGGCGGATTTGCCCGGTGCACCTGTGGCACAGGCATTGAGCAACAACGCCAGCGTGATCGAAACAATGCCTAATTTAAAATTTTTCACTAACTCATCCTCCAAATGGTAAAAAATACTCTCTCGCCTTCACCGGTATTATATATGACTATGTGCGACAAACTCACCCCTTGTTAAATAATTGTTGGTTTTTAAATAAAATAGCGCTAGCCGGACTATTTTTATAAATTGAAACCTGCAGATTCAATCATTCCTGGGAATTCTAGCCACCGGATACAAAAGATATTGCCCGTCATAAAATGGTGTTTGTTCATAGAACCACATCAACCGGAGGTACTGACTACCGGCAAAGGTTTCATCACTCGCTAATTTTTGTTCAAATCGGATTTTCAAATCTGCATCGTTATCCAGCATTTTTTGTGCCAGTGGTTCCAATACATAAGCTTCCGCATATTCAGTGCGGGTGAATATTTCAAGGAAAAAACCCCACTGTAAGAAAGAATCCGGTGCCTGCGGCTCCAGCATCAGCACCAGCAGCTCACCCAACGGTTGATCAGTGCTGATATAGTAACTACCTGCAGGAAAAGTGGTTTCAATCTCCTCTTTCACCGGTTCACCCGGATCAATCCGAATATGACCTTCGAATGGATTGGGAGTCCATTCAGAGGGTTTTGCAATACCAGCGCCAGGCAGGCGGTATACCTCGGCACGAGTTGTCAGCGGTTCCTTGATCTGTTCCACTTTGATCCCATGCAAAGCTATTCGCTCAACAATGTCAGACCAGGCCTGGGGAATAATATAAGCAGCTGGAAATTCAACTGAAATTGTGGGTTTACTAATAAGAATCGCTGGAATTATCTCGGTAACGGGTTGCCCCGTCCAACGAACTACTTCGGCGCCGGATACCGGGCCCTGGTAACGTTCCGAACTGATGCCCTTAAACGGCACACGTTCTGCGACCAATGTTGGATCACGCTCGAAACCCAGTGGTATCGACTGCGGTCGTCGCTGCTGATCTTTCTCCACCGCCTTGTGCAATGACATTTTCTCCCTTGCCAGCAAATCCAGGGTCTCCGCCAACAGCACATAAGTGCCCAACACCCGGCGCTTATAAGGTTTCAGGGAATGGTTTTCCACCAGGATGGTCGGTAAGTGAACGGCATCCCCATAACCGTTTGAAAAACGGGGGTCACCCAGCCAGGCCAAAAATCCATCCTGCATATCATTTCCATTGGCTGCAAATATCAAACTGCCAGGGACGTGTCCGTTCTCACTCAGGGCTGCATTGATCGCCGGCCGATAAACATCTTCAATCCAGTTTCCAATGGCTGGTGACCACGCACCGCGGCCATTACCGCCGAACGTGATGTCATACTGGTAATCCGCTCCGTCCGTAACATGCAGGTCCAAATAAAGATCAGGTTGCCACTGCCTGAATACCCTGATCAAGGCACGGACACCCTCGGTATCCAGCTTGGTGAAATCACGATTCAGGTTCTGATTGCGGGCATTGGTACGCCAACCCATTTCCACCGGACCGCGCTGATTAATCCGGTTGTATGCAGACCTGCGCTCGTGACCATCGACATTCAGAATCGGGATAAAGAGAAAATTGGTTTTTTCCAATAATTCTTTACGCCTGCCTGCCACTGTCATGTCACGTAACAACATCAGGCCCGCATCCTTGCC
>BS_KBA_SWE02_21mDRAFT_10001142_pt1 | contig 10114 bp, 8 predicted proteins | sample BalSeasSWE02_21m_FD_9196 | JGI IMG/M metagenome (IMG submission 9196)
GCGGCTGGCCTGGGTCAGCATGCCATACATGGATGAAAAATCCTCCACCATCCAGGCATCCATAAAGACCTGCATGGCGCTTTCCACGCTGGGAGCCGGGGTGACCCCCACCTGGGGAGGCAGAGGGGTATTCACATCTCCACCATTTTGCGGCGAGCAGGCCACCAGCAAGACCAGTATCAAGACAATATTTAACCAGATCGATTTTTTCATTCAGTACCTTTCAAAACTGCCTTCGCATAAACAGGTTCATCCAAACGGTTCTTCCAATAAAATCGTACGCCAGACCGGGCAATCATAATCCAGGGCAGACTGACATTCGGCCGGAATATCCACCTGCGCTTCAATGCCCATTTTTTTAATGCTGCGAGCCAGGTGGCATAAAGGCAACCCCATCACACTGGCGAAACAACCGGTGATATTTTCGACAGGATGAAAATCAGGGTGTTGAATGGCATAAGCTCCGGCTTTATCAAGCGGATCACCGCTGGTGATATAGGCCAGCATGTCTTCATCCGAGTAATTACGCATGGGGACATCTGTAATACACAGGTCGGTTACCGGGTTATCTGCCCGCGAGCGGCAGACTGCCAGGCCGGTGTAGACCTGGTGGGTGTGCCCGCGCAGTCCACGCAACATGGAAGCCGCCTCGGCAGCATCAACAGGTTTGCCCAGGATGGCATCCGCATCCACCACGGTGGTATCTGCAGCCAGGATGATACCGGAGCCTCCGGCCATGCGGGCCACTTCACGGGCTTTGCTCTCAGCCAGGCGCAGGACATAGTCACCCGGTTGTTCAGCAGGCAACAGGTCTTCATTTATATCCGCAGGTTGAACATCAAAATCCCAACCTGTCAGTGCCAGCAGTTGCTTGCGGCGCGGGGAATTGGATGCCAGGATCAATTTAGGCACATTGCTCATGAGAAGATTCTAACACAACCTCCCGAATTTAAAATGAAGGCTGTATGAAATTTTACCTTTTTTGGTTACAGGATCCAAATTGGGATATTTATAACCAGTGGACATAGCGAAGCTGTGTCCCTACACGTTTCTGAGTGAAAAGCATAAACCACTGGCATGTTCAGACAGGCCGTTGTACAATGAATATACCCATTTAACAAAATCCAGGAGGCGCACTTTGGAAGAGCTTAAACAACGTATTTTAAAGGATGGCCGCAATCTCGGCAGAGGTATTCTCAAGGTGGATGGATTCATCAACCACCAGGTCGACCCGGCTCTGATGGACGCTTGCGGACGAGAATTTGCACGCAGTTTTAAGAATGTGGGCGCCACCAAAGTGCTGACCGCCGAAATTTCCGGGATCGCCCCGGCTATTGCCACCGCCCTGCATCTGGGCTTGCCAGTGGTATACGCCCGCAAAACCAAACCGATCACCATGCCCGACCAGGTTTTTCTGACCCTGGCGCCCTCGCATACCAAGGGTGTCATGACTGAGTTGATCGTATCCCCGGAGTACTTGCGAAGTGGAGAAAGGGTGTTGATCATTGATGACTTTCTGGCAAGCGGTGCCACCATAATGGGACTGGTACGCCTTGCCCAAACCGCCGGGTCCAGTCTGGTAGGCATCGGTGCCCTGGTTGAAAAAAGTTTTGAAGGCGGGCGTGACCTGCTGAGGCCGCTTGGCGTTCCCATAGAATCACTGGCCTGCATCAGCTCGATGGAAGGGGACCAGATCATTTTTGGTGAATGTAATTGATATTCTCTATTGGTTTTCCAGGACGCACCCTGGAAGTGCGTTGACAGCCTGGTTATTCAGAACCATGAATTTCGTTTTGCCTCTCGAACGCTTGCATGAAACGGATTCCCTGCTGGCTTTTTATCACCCAAAGCCAACTTACCCATTTCACGTTTTGCTGGTACCCAAGAAACAGGTGACTCGCTGGAAACTCTTTCAATCGACGATAATCAATTTCTGGAAGATGTTTTTGCCACCGTTAAGCAGTTGGTACGCACATTTAAATTGGAGAAAGGTGGGTATCGTCTGATCGTAAATGGCGGCAAGTATCAGGAGTTTGGATTATTGCATTTTCATTTGATATCTGATGAAAGACTTGAGCTAAATTGACAATGGATTCAATCGCAATTCTCGATTTCGGTTCGCAATATGCACAGTTGATCGCCCGGCGAGTGCGTGAAGCCCATGTTTACTGTGAGCTGTTCCCGTGGGATACGGAAGCTGCAAAAGTGCTCGCCATTCAACCCCGGGGCTTCATCCTGTCCGGCGGACCGGCCTCGGTCTATGCACAGGCTGCACCCTATATCCAGGATTATGTCCTGGCCTCTGGTGTACCCATTTTGGGGATCTGCTACGGCATGCAGGCCCTGACCCAGGCGCTGGGCGGGCGCGTCGACCCTTCGAACGAACGTGAATTCGGCCCGGCAACGGTCACGCCGCTGCCAGATAGTACCCTGCTGCCCGGTCAGCCTTTCCCGGTCTGGATGTCACATGGTGACCGCCTGACACAGCTTGCCCCGGGATTTTCCAGCCTGGCCAGCTCAGACAACAGTCCCTATGCTGCCATAGGGGATAATTCCCGAAAGTATTACGGCATGCAGTTCCATCCCGAGGTGCGTCATACGCCGGATGGTGCTGAGATCCTGCGTCGCTTTGTAGTAGACATCTGCCAGGCCAGACCGGATTGGACGCCGGAATCCATCATTGAAGAAAGCGTAAAACGCATCCGTGCCCAGGTCGGGGAAGAGCGCGTCCTGGCGGCTGTCAGTGGCGGGGTGGACTCATCCGTGGCAACTGCGCTGGTACACCGCGCCGTTGGTGACCAGTTGGTAGCCATGTTCGTGAATACCGGCTTGATGCGCAAGGGCGAACCCGAACAGGTCACCGCCACCCTGCAGAAGATGCTGGGCCCGGAACTGGTGACAGTGGAAGCTTCCGATGAATTCCTGGGGGCATTGGCTGGTGTGACCGACCCGGAAGAAAAACGCCGCATTGTTGGCGAGAAGTTCATCCGGATTTTTGAGAAGCAAGCGAAGGGTCTTGGACAGCCCGGCTTCCTGGTGCAAGGCACCATTTATCCGGATGTGGTTGAATCCTCAGCCCCCGACCGAAACAAAGCTGACCGCATCAAAACACACCATAATGTTGGCGGTCTGCCAAAGGATATGGATTTTAAACTGGTGGAACCTCTGCGCTACCTCTTCAAAGACGAGGTACGGGCAGTAGGTGAAGCCCTGGGTTTACCCGAAGCGATGGTCTGGCGCCAGCCCTTTCCGGGACCGGGCTTGACAGTACGCTGCCTGGGCGAAGTCACACCCAAACGGGTGGAACGACTGCAGGCTGCGGATGCCATCCTGACCCAGGAACTGGCTGAGGCTGGTTTGATCGGCAAGGGTGCTGAAACCTCACAGGCGTTTGTAGTGCTTCTGCCGGTGCGCTCAGTGGGCGTGATGGGGGATGTGCGCACTTACCAGGAAACAGCCGCCATTCGCGCCGTCATTACAGATGATTTTATGACCGCCGATTGGGTGCGCCTGCCCTATGATCTGCTGGGACGGGTCGCCAACCGTATCGTTAATGAAGTAAATGGTATCAACCGGGTGGTGTACGATATCACCAGCAAACCACCCGCTACGATCGAGTGGGAATAATGAAAAAAAACACCTTTCGCAATTTTCTTCAACTTCTTTGTGTTTTATTTTTTCTCCTGCCGCAATCCGCACAAGCACAGGATATCCCGCGCGGCAAACTTTACAACTTGAAGACAGCTTCCTTTCCGGTTTTCAAGGTTTCTGTGGATGTATACGATGGCGCTGGAAATTCGATCTCCGGACTGACCGAATCCGATTTCACAATATTGGAAGACGGGCTGGAACGACCGCTGGATGCAATGGAAAGTATTGACCCGGGATTGGAATTCGTAGCTGCCATCAATCCGGGTTATAGTTTTTCCATTCTGGATGATCAGGCCAGATCCCGATACGACAAGATCGCCATAGAGCTGGGTGCCTGGTCCCGAAATCTACCCGGCACTGGCAACAATGCTTACAGCCTGGTAACGGCGGGAGGACCAAGCGCCTTTCATGTCAGCGATCCCAAGTCCTGGTTGATCAGCCTGGAAGCCTACCAGCCAGATGCCAAAAAACTGGTTCCTTCGCTAGACATCCTGTCACAGGCCATCGACCTGGCTTCCACCTCCCTGCTGCAACCCGGCGCAAGGCGGGCTATATTGTTTGTCACCCCGATGGCAGGTATGGAGGACCTTTCCACCCTGCAAAGCCTGGCATTGCGCGCCATCCAATTGGATGTGCATGTGTTTGTATGGGTGGTGGCCCCAGCAGATTCGCCGCTTGCGCCCGGTTACCAGGCCCTGATAGACCTGGCCGAACAGACCGGGGGAAAGATGTTCCTGTATTCCGGCAGCGAGGCACTTCCCAGCCTGGCGGAATACCTGGCTCCTTTGCAGAACAGCTATCAATTAACCTATACTACCGGATTGACCACTTCCGGCAACCATACACTGGCAGTGCAAGTCACCGCCCCGGACGGGCAGGTCGACCTGGGTCCACTTGGTTTCGAGATGGATATCCAACCCCCCAACCCCATCCTGGTCTCGCCTCCCGTCCAGATATTAAGGCAATATCCTGTACCGGGGAACTATGATGCCACCAGTCTGGCTCCTGCATCTCAGAACCTCGAATTGATCATCGAGTTTCCGGATGGTAAACCGCGCCCACTGACAAGCACCAGTCTGTTGGTGAATGGTCAGAGTGTGGCGACGAACACATCTGAACCTTTTGATGTGTTCACGTGGGACTTAAGCGAATATATCAGCAGCGGCAGGTATGAAATACAGGTGATGGTCGTGGATGTGTTTGGCCTGCAAAAAACCAGCATTTCCATCCCCATCACGGTGAACATCGCCGAGACGCCAGACAAATTGACTATTTTTCTGGAACATTATGGGCAATGGCTGGTATTGGGTGCAGCCATACTGGCAAGCCTGGGGTTGGCCTGGTTGTTGATAAGCATAAGCCGGAGAAGGCGGGCCAGAAGACAAGCAAGCAAGATGGCGTTTAAAACCAATGTCATCCCAATTGACGATAAACAGACCATCCTGCCAGGACGTTCAAAACAAAGTTTTGCCTACCTCGAGCCCATTCCGCAAATTGGCCAGATGTCAGGCGGAGGAATCCTGCAACTGCCAGCCAGAGAAGTCTCCTTTGGATCGGATGCCACAAGATCTGCTTACGTGCTGGATGATGCTTCGGTTGAGGCGCTGCACGCCATCATCTGCAGGACCGATGATATTTTTACCATCCAGGACCAGGGTTCGATAGCTGGAACCTGGGTAAATTATGAGATGCTGATCGGCGAAGACGAACATCGTCTCAAACACGGGGATATTATCCATTTTGGGCAACTGGCCTATCGATTTAAATTGAGAACCCCCCCGGAACGTACGGGACCGCACATTGCTCCTGATAATCCCAGGTCATAACCCACAGATCAACTGCACCTTTTTATGCATGCATCCGCCATGTGGGAGAGAAATCCGGCATACCTGTTTTGAAACCTGCCCGGTCAGGCTGCGTACATATTAAACAGAATATTGATCCTACTGCAACAAACCCTTTTCAGCAGATGATCATATTGAATGGTAATCAACAGATAGAAGTGTAATTAGGAGAACCAAATGACCGAGAATAAACATCACACCCACTGGCTGTTATGGCCTTTTATTGCTCTTTGGAAACTTGTGGCGGGTATCATTGGCCTGACAGGGCGCCTGGTGGCCGCCATATTGGGGCTGGTTCTGATGATCGTTGGCGTAGTTGTCAGCCTGACCATTATTGGAGCCATTGTAGGTATCCCCCTGATCATTTTTGGGTTCCTGCTTATCCTGCGTGGTTTTTTCTAAGCGAGGTATAAAGTGGGGATATGTATAAATAGGGTAATGAATACCCTAAAATATGCTATTGACTATCGCCAATAACTCAGTAGAATAGAGTATGAAGTCGGGAACTTTTTTTTGATGTTAAGCGTCTACTAATCATTGTCTGCAATAGATCAGGCAAAGGAGAATATTATGCGTACTTCAAGTAAATTCCTTATCCCACTACTCTTAACCACCATTCTTTTGCTCGTCACAGCTTGTGGTCCTTCCGGCACTCCCAACGCGGTTGCAACCTTCAATCCCATGGTTACAGCTGCCGCCCAAACCATGGAAGCGCTGCTGACCCAGGCTGCCAACCAGACAGGAGGCCAGCCTACAGCTACCCAATCATCAGGTGCAATTACGCTGCCNACTTTAACAACAGCGCCAACCTCAACGGGTTTCGTACTACCGGTGGTAACTCCATTTCCGACTTCCACCCCCCCCGCACCCACTGCCATCACGCGCTGTGATTGGGTCTCGTTTGTTTCTGACGTGAGTGTGCCGGATGGAACAAAATATGCCCCGGGTTCATCTTTTATCAAGACCTGGCGCTTGAAAAATATAGGCACCTGCACCTGGACTTCATCTTACTCTCTGGTATTCGCAAATGGCGATCAGATGGGTGGGACAGCAGTAATTGCCCTGCCTGGTAATGTTGCGCCCAATCAGACCGTAGATGTCAGTGTTAGCCTGATCGCCCCTGCGACCGAAAAAGCATACACCGGAAATTGGATGCTACGAAATGCTACCGGTTCAGTCTTTGGTGTTGGTGCCTCGGCTAACAGCGCTTTCTGGGTAAAGATCTCTGTAACCAACCCGGATGTTTCAGCAATTTTCTATGACTTTGTAGACAATTACGCCTCAGCTAATTGGCTTTGCGGAGTTGACACGACAACCTCAGCTTGTGGGGCGTCAGGCGATAAAGTAACCGGGTTTGTGGACAAATTGACATCACCAAAAATTGAAAACAATACCACTGTTTTCGAACCAGGGATTTGGACCCGTCCGAAGGGTGTAACTGATGGTTACATCACCGGCACTTATCCAGTAATTAAATTACAGAGTGGTGATCGCTTCCAAGCCAAGATTGGCTGCCAATACGGCACAACACCGTCAGGTTGCCTCGTAGGCTTCCGCCTGGATTATTATTTGGAAGGTGATTCGTCGAATGTCAAGAACCTGGGACAATGGGATGAAAAATATGATACCCAATATACCACGGTGAATGTGGATCTCACTTCATTGGCAGGCAAATCGGTTGTCTTTATACTGAAAGTAAAATCACTTGGTACACCTACAGATGATGATGCCATCTGGTCTGGAGCTCGCATCGTGCGCACCACACCCGTATCCACCACGGGTTCCTGTGCACTGGTTTCGCAAACCCCTGCCAACAACACTTCCTTTGTCAAAAATGCTGATTTTGACACCACCTGGACCGTCAAGAACACCGGAACCTTCGACTGGATTAAAACCGGTGTGGATTTTGTATACGTCTACGGAACCAAAATGCATAAAGCCACCTATGGCGATGTGAGAGACCTGCCATTGGATGTGGTCAAGAACGGGAGTATCGCCCTGGCGGTTGACATGTTGGCCCCTGCCATCGGTGGCACTTACTCTGAAACATGGGCATTGATGGATGGCAGCAACACGATCTGCACCATGTCTTTGACCATCAAGGTAGCTCCGTAAAGATTTTTCAACGAATATAAATAATCAGGGGAATGGGGTGTGTGCTTTGAAAAAAAAGCGCACACCCCGGGTTTCATTAATTATAGAAATTGCGTATTTGGTAAGGATTCAGTAATGTATTGGACAAAAATTAGGAGTAATGGATTTAATAAAAGACCATTCTGATAAGATATAATATTGATTGAAGGTTCAAGTGAAGAGGCAGAAAAGATCACATCCAAGTGATATCTCGATCTACCTTCTTCGCGAACATATAAAAAACATCAAGATTCCGGAGAAACATCCGGTATAACTGTTGCTTGCATAAATAATAAGATCTTTATTGTCATATCCTCACAACTGACAAAACGCAGCAATATTATTTACAAAGCAGCATGCATAAATGGAGAAGATTGTCATGATCCGTCGAAATAAAACCACCTGGATAACCTCTGCAGTGCTCGTTCTGGTTTTAAGTGCCTGTGGGGCTAAAACTTCCACACCAGATGCTGCCAGCGTGGACGCCATCTATACCCAGGCAGCCGCTACCGTTGGAGCAAAACTTACCCAGACTGCCAGTATGTTCACAAAAACACCGGAATCCACACCAACTTCCAGCGAGCTTCCAACCCTGTCTGCCACACAGACACCTCTGATAACCAACACACCTGAATTTACTGCCACAACGCTGCTCGTAAACACGCAAGTGCCGCCCACCCAGGTTTCATGCGACAACATGGCGTATGTGGATGATGTCACCATTCCGGATAACTCCCCAGTTGCGCCCGGCTCCAAATTTGTTAAAACCTGGAAAGTCCGCAACAACGGGCAGTGCACCTGGACTACAAGCTATCGCCTGATCTACGGATGGGCAGCCAATTGGCCAGAGATCGTGCAGGCGCCCCCTGGCTATGTGGTTCTAACAAAAGCGGTCGAACCTGGTGCAGAGTATGAAGTATCGGTCACCCTGACAGCTCCAGTCAAAAGCGGAGTCTACCTGGCCGCTTTCCGGTTGCAAAACGACAAAGGCTACAACTTTGGAACCATCCTGTTCGTACAATTCCAGGTTAATGGCACTGCAACCCCATAATCGTGAGGCAATCGCTCACCCAATTTGTTAAAACCGAAGCCCATCGCCTGGGCTTCAACCTGGCAGGTGTAACCTCGCCTGATCCACCGCCCCATCTGTCAACCTATGAAAACTGGTTGACACTGGGGCGGCATGCTGATATGGACTACCTGGCAACAGAGCGCTCACGGGAACGCCGGGCAGACGCATACCGCATCCTGCCTGAGTGCCGCTCGATACTGGCTCTCGGAGTTCGGTACCCTGCTCCAGTCCTGGTTGCTCCTGCACAGGAAGACAGCCCGACCGGACGGATCGCAGCTTATGCCCGGGGAACGGATTATCACCTGGTTTTACCCGAAATGATGGAAGCACTGGTTAATGCCATTCAAACCCATCTCGGACGACCTTTTCCATACCTGTGTTATACGGATACCGGGCCTGTTTTGGAGCGCGACCTGGCACAACGCGCTGGATTAGGTTGGATCGGCAAGAACACCTGTCTCATCCACCCTCGCCAGGGATCTTATTTTCTTCTGGCGGAGATCCTGCTGGGGATAGAGCTTGATTTGGATGCGCCCTTTGAAGCTGACCGCTGTGGAAGCTGCACCCGCTGTATCCAGGCCTGCCCGACCGGCTGCATCCTGCCCGATCGCACATTGGATGCCGGGCGGTGTATCTCGTATCTGAGCATTGAGATGAAGTCATCCATACCCGAAGAATTGCGCCCATACATGGAGAATTGGGTTTTTGGCTGTGATATCTGCCAGATGGTGTGCCCGTGGAACCACTTTGCAACCCCTGAGGGTGAGCCTTTTATTCACAAAGAAATTTGGATGGCAACCCCAACCTGCTCGAAGAATTGGCGCTGGATGTGCATGCGTTTAACCAAAAATATAAAGATAGCGCCCTGATGCGCACCCGCCGCAACCGCTACTTGCGCAATGTGATCGTGGCACTGGTCAACAGCGGTTATTCCGTAGCAAACCACCGGGCTATGAAACTGATGCTGGACGACCCCAATCCTCTCATTAAGGAGCATGTTGCCTGGGCAATGGCACAATGGACATGAAAAAATTACTCCTGGCTACAAACAATTATGGCAAAGTGGAAGAAATGCGCGCCATCCTGACCCACCTGAATCTCCAACTTCTGACCCCATCTGAAATAGGGCTTGATCTGCAGGTGAGTGAGGATGGCACCACCTATGCAGAAAATGCCATCCTGAAAGCTGTGGCATTTGCAAAAGCCAGCGGTTTGACTTCCCTGGCAGATGATTCCGGGCTGGAGGTGTATGCTCTGGACGGCCTGCCAGGGCTACACTCGCATCGCTTTGCCTCCTGGCCCGAGGCCACAGATGCAGACCGGCGCAATTATCTACTAAAAATGCTGCAGGGCAAAGAGCGACCCTGGCTGGCCCGCTTCCAGGCCACTGTGGCACTGGCACATCCTGCTGGCG
>BS_KBA_SWE02_21mDRAFT_10001143_pt1 | contig 10114 bp, 7 predicted proteins | sample BalSeasSWE02_21m_FD_9196 | JGI IMG/M metagenome (IMG submission 9196)
ACAAACCGGAGACCTGAGGCGTCTTTCTGCTTCGCTGCCAGAGACGACGGTAGCCATTTCCACAATCGCAGGGGCAAGCACTGGGTGAATGGTTGTTCCGCCACGCACATGTTTTAATGTATTGGTTAATCCTGCATGGCATTCATGCAAGGGGGCAGTCATTCCAAAATCCTGGGCGCTCACCATTGGCCAGAAAAAGCTGACCACAGAAAGAGCGTCGCTGACACGTGCCATCATGGCCACATCTGCTTTACGGGAGGCGCGTTTTTCACGGNTTTCCAGATCAACGACATGCACGCCACACCCATCTGTTGTCAGGTAGGATGTTTTTCCATCCAGTGTGAGATCAAAACGCTCTTCACGGCCTCCCAACACGAAGCTGCGCGGAGCAAAACTCATGGCTTTTTTGACCAGGTCTGGCGGGATCTTTACGATCTGACTGTCCCAATCCACATTGGCGCCGTGGTCGGCAAATATCGTCAGAGCTTTCTGGCTGGGGAAATACACGCCAACATCGGATAACAGCTGCAATGTGCCATTCTTTAACGTTTCCAGCTCAACGGTGCTCAAGACATCGATCTTGTGATGTGATGAAATGGAAATAATATCCGGCGTCTCAGAATACATTTTGTTCATTCTCCTGTTATGCCCAGCTTAATTACAGCCTATTATGTTTTTAGCTAAAACTTGCGTGACCACTCTTTTGGCCAACGCTCAATGACAACCTTCTTCTGGGTGAAGAACTCAACTGCATCCGAACCCTGGCCATGCATATCTCCGAAGAAAGAGTCCTTCCATCCGCTAAAGGGGAAGAACGCCATTGGTGCAGCCACGCCTATATTTATACCGATGTTTCCAGCATCCACTTCATAACGGAACTTTCGGGCTGCTGCCCCGCTTGATGTAAACAGACTGGCCTGGTTGCCATAAACATGGCTATTAGCCAACTTTATCGCATCCTCGATCGTGTTGACATGCATCATGCTCAACACTGGTCCGAAAATTTCCGTCTTCCAGATCTCACTATCCGGCTGCACATCGGCCAAGACTGTCGGGCGGACAAACGCCCCATTTTCGTAGCCTTTGACCGTTGTTCCGCGCCCATCCACCAAAGCAGATGCACCTTCTTTCGCTCCCAGCCCGATCAATTGTTCAACACGATGCTTGCTGACCTGGCTGATGAGCGGACCCATCTGCACGCCATCATCAAGTCCATAGCCAACTGTGCGGGTGGAAGCGGCATCACAGATCAATTCGGTAAATGAATTGCGTGCTTCAGCCACCGTCACTGCCAGGGATACAGCAAGGCAGCGCTGCCCGGCACATCCAAAAGCCGAGTCCGCAATAATATTGGTTGCCATGGCCATATCTGCATCCGGCATGATGATGACAGGGTTCTTGGCTCCGCCCTGGGCCTGCACCCGTTTCCCATTCTCTGCAGCGCGGCGATAGATATATTTGGCTACATTGGTCGAGCCGACAAATGTAATCGCTCGAATTTCAGGATGGTCAAGTAGAGCATCCACAGCATCTTTCGAGCCATGCACCATATTGACCACACCCTTCGGGAAGCCAACCTGCTCGATCAACTCGAAGATAAACTGCATGGTCATTGAGACGCGTTCAGATGGTTTTACTATATACGTATTACCTGTTGCCAGTGCATATGGCAGATACCAGAATGGGATCATGCCTGGGAAGTTGAAGGGTGCGATCGTAGCACATACGCCCAACGGTTGGCGCAGCATGATCTCATCTATTCCGGGGGCGATGTCTTCTGCGATCTCGCCTTTCATCATCATTGGCATCCCGCAAGCCACTTCCACATTTTCGATGGCGCGTACCATTTCTGCTTTGGCTTCTCCAAAGGTCTTGCCGCATTCTTCTGTGATGATGCGTCCAATTTCATCGTGATTATCTTTGAGCAGATCGCGTAATTTAAATAGATATTGGACGCGGTCCTGCACTGGTGTTTGTCGCCAGGCTGGAAAAGCTTCTGCTGCAGCCTGTGTGGCTGCAGCCACTTCCGCTTTGCCGCACAGGGGAGTCCTGGCGATGACTTCGCCCGTTGCCGGGTTGACAACATCAGTATAGGCACTGACCTTTGGTTCCACCCACTCATTATTAATAAAATTCATTATTTTCTTCATGTTATTTCACCTTTCTATCAGCAACTTCCAGAGCTTTCTCAACCAGAGCCAAACCTTCATCCATTTGTTCTTTTGTGATGCACAAAGGCGGAACGACGAATACCATTGTGCCAATATCTTTCACCAAGATGAAAGTGAACAACCCACTATCCAGTAATGCATTCTTGACGTCAGCCATTACTGCGGCCGGGAAGGGCTCTTTCGTCTCACGATCGATCACCATCTCAATTGTTGAAAATAAACCGATATAGCGCACATCACCCACGGAAGGATGACGCTCTTTAATATCTTCCAAACACTTACCAAGATATTTGCCAAGTGTGGCAGCATTCTCGATCAGGCCATCGTCAACATAGACATCTATGGTAGCCAGTGCAGCAGCACACGCCAGGGCATGTCCGCTGTAGGTCAGGCCGGCGAACAGATATTTGTCATCAAAATAATTGGCGATCTCTTCAGAGACGATCACCGCACCCAGCGGGATATACCCGGATGTGATTCCCTTTGCGGTCGTTATGATATCCGGCTCAACGCCCCAGTTGTCGACAGCGAACCATTTGCCTGTGCGCCCCCAACCACTCATAACTTCATCGGAGATCAACAGGATGCCATATTTATCGCAGATCTCACGGACACGCGGCCAGTAATCATCAGGTGGAACGATCAGCCCATTTGAACCGGTGACACCTTCCATGATGATGGCTGCGATCTTTTCGGGATCTTCATATTTAATGATTTCTTCGAGGTGCAAAATACATTCCCGTTTGCAGGAATCCACCTTCTGCCCGAACGGGCAGCGATAGCAATACGGATCAAGAAAATGCACCGCCCCTGGCATGGCTGGTTCAACAGCATTGCGACGATAATCACCTGTCAGGGCAATGGACCCATAAGTTGCTCCATGGTAGGAACGATAGCGCGCCAGGATCTTGTGGCGGCCTGTGAAGAAACGGGCTATCTTGATGGCGTTCTCATTGGCTTCCGCACCACCCAACGTATAGAAAGTTTTCTTCAGTTTTCCTGGTGTGATCTCAGCCAGTTTTTTACCAAGCAGACCGCGAGGTCCGGTCGCGTTGCCGGGGTGGACAAAGCATAACTCAGCAGCTTGATCTTGAATGGCTTTGACCACTTTTGGATGCTGGCTGCCAATATTCGCATTCATCAACTGCGAAGAAAAGTCCAGATATCGTTTGCCATCTGCATCCCAAAAATACACGCCATCTGCTTTTACAACGGGGATCGGATCAACCTGGGATTGGATCGCCCAGGAAAAAAAAGTATATTCCTTGCTTAATTGAACAATTTCTTTTGCAGTCAATTTATTTTCACGATTCATAGGATCCTCATATCTTTGGAAAACAACCCTTTTGACGGAGAGTGTTCCTGGTTAAATTCTTGTAGATATCTCTTCTTTGAGCTTTCTCACGAGGGCTAAAAGGGGAGCGCAAGTCCCAAACCCTTTTCTTTTGCGCGTCTATAAACTTCCGGTAAAATGGCAGCATACTCACCCCAAATTCCCAAGGCTATGAAGACAATGATTTCATCCGCTGTTTCCCGTCCAGGTACTTTGCCGGCAACAATGTCGGGCCACTCTGCATAGACACTATCCCGATCAAATTTTCCTTCAGAAATCAATTGGATCACCTCCGGAATTCTAGGGCTGACGTATTTCCAACGATCGAAGATCACTTTGTCGGCTCCGGTGATGACACCCAGATCCACTTCCTGGTATGAGCCCAGGCGGGCTACAAAAGTTCCCGGTTTCAACCATTCCAGATAGACCAGTTCCTGGCTGCCAGTGGTTACCGTTACAACAATATCGGATTTTCTTACGGCGCTTTCCCTGTCATCCAGGGATACCGCTTCAACTTTGAAACCAAGTTCCGCTTGAAGATCTGCAGCACATTTTTTGGCTACATCAGGTACGATATCCACATAATAAGCCTGTTTCAACTTGAAGCGTACCGCCAATGCCTTAAGATGCAAACGACCCAGAGTTCCGGCTCCGAAGATCGTCACTGTCTCCGATTCCGGGCGTGCCAGGTATGCGGCAGTTACTGCTGTTGAAGAGGCTGTTTTTAAACCGGTGACCCAATCTGCTCCCATAAAACAAGCCGGGAGCCCGGTCTCATAGTCTATTAGAATTACCTGTGAGCAAGTNGTCGCTCGGTTGTATTTTTGGGGGTTGCCAGGGAAATAACTGAATGATTTTACGAAAGCATACTCTTCNCCNGCTATATAACCGGAAAAAGGTTTAATAAAACCATCATCATTAACATCCATATAGAACTTGTCGCCTTTGACAAACCCATCTCCATCCGCCTTGATACCTTTTTCAGCCAGATCAACAGCCTCGGCTACTGTTAAAGTCTTTTTTACATCTGCTTCGGTCAGGTAGAGGATTTCCTTCGGGATCGGCATGCTCGGCTCTCCTTATTTCATTATCTTTTAATTGGTTAAATCCATATAGTGAAAAAAGTAAGATTATTTTTATTGCGTATCATTTTAGGATATGTTTGGGTATCTAAAGGATTTTCACCTCCAGAAAATTTCTAAAAGATCTTCAAAACTTTGCATATTTTATTCCTCTGGATGCTTAAAATTTAGGCAATAAATGCATTATTTATTGCCTAAATTCCCTGCCCAACCATAATTTTCTTTGGCTATCCTCAAATACATAAAAGTTTCAGCTTCTTTAACTCCTTCAACTGAATGAAGTTTTTTTGTTAGGAAATTTAACAGGTGCGATTTATCCTTGCAGACGACTTCAATATGTAGATCGTAGCTACCTGTGAGCAACACCAGGTAAACGACTTCCTCAAATTTTGCAATTTCATCGGCGATCTCTTCCAAACGTTTTACATCAGCTTTGACACCTATCTGCGCCATAATAGCAAATCCCATCAGCAAAGGATTTGTTATAGCCACGATCTGGAGAACGCCATCTTGAACCAGGCGTTGATAGCGCTGCCGAATCATGCCAGTAGAGACCCCCAATTGTTTTGCTATCTGGGCAAATGGAGTTCTGCCATCTTTATTCAGAATTTTTATGATCTTCTGATCGACACCATCAATTTTCGCCTGCCCCTCAAGATCGGTATATTGCATAACAACCCTCGATTCGTTATTAATTGCCGCCAGTATATCACAATAAGCAATACATTTCAACAAAATAATAACAAATAGATATTAATATCGCTCTATTATTGCATAATCGATATTGCCTATGGTATACTGCGCCTTGTTGCAGCTTGCAAATTCCCCTTCCTTATAAGTGACCAGGTGTTTCTATCCACAAGGAGTATCATGAATAATATACAAACCTCAAATACCCCTTTAAATAACCTTCCTTCCCAGGCACATGTCGTGATCATCGGAGGCGGAGTGATCGGCTGCAGTGTCGCCTACCACCTGACGAAGCTCGGCTGGAAGGATGTCGTGCTATTGGAGCGAAAAGAACTTACCTGTGGCACTACCTGGCATGCTGCCGGTTTGATCGTTACCCCAAGCGGAGATGAACTGGGTGTTGAGATATCAACTTACACGCGTGATCTACTTAAGACCCTGGAAACTGAAACCGGACAATCTACCGGGTTTAAAGATATCGGCTACCTGCAATTGGCATGCACCAAAGAATGGCTGGAGGAGAGACGCCGCATGGCTGTTGCCGCCCGAAGGCTTGGTGTAAATTACCAGGAGATCTCACCAACAGATGTAAAAAAGATGTGGCCTCTGGCTGACACAAGCGATATTTTAGCCGGGTTCTACACAGCGGAAGATGGGCGCGCAAATCCCGTTGACTTTACGATGGCTTTGGCCAAAGGCGCCCGCATGGGAGGAGCAAAGATCTTTGAAGGCGTTGAAGTTACTGGAATTAACAAAGAAAACGGTTATGTAACCGGGGTGATAACTGATAAAGGCGAGATCAAGGCCGAGATCGTTGTCAATTGTGCCGGTTTATGGGGGCGACAGGTGGGCAAACTGGCAGGAGTGAATGTGCCTCTTCAGGCAGCTGAACATTATTACCTGCTGACACAACCCATCGAAGGCGTGCATGCGGATCTACCAATCATTGAGGACTTTGAGCGATATTCGTATTTTAGAGAAGAAGTGGGTGGTTTACTGGTCGGTTTCTTTGAACCGGTCGCCGCCCCGTGGGGGTTAGGCGTAAATGGCATCCCTAATGATTTTTCTTTTGGAGAGATCGCTCCAGATTGGGATCGCATGATGCCTTATGTTGAAATTGCCATGGAACGCGTTCCCGTGCTCAAAGATACCGGTATTCACAAGTTCTTCTGTGGACCCGAAAGCTTTACTCCGGATGGTGGTCCCTTATTGGGTGAAGCACCTGAGCTGAAGAATTTCTTTGTTGCCGCGGGATTAAATTCACTGGGTATTTTACAGGGCGGGGGTGTAGGCAAGATAATGGCGCAGTGGATCGTTGATGGCTATTGCCCGGTGGAATCTCATCATATCGATATCGCCAGGTGCTTCCCCTTCCAGGGAACCCAAAAATATTTAACAGACAGAACTGTGGAAACGCTGGGGTTGCAATACAAGCTCATCTACCCCAATACAACCAATGAGAGCGCACGCAACATCAGGAAAACAGCTATTCATGAGCAACTGGCAAAAGCAGGTGCATTTTTCACTGAAGGTATGGGCTGGGAGATCCCTGATTGGTATGCCCCGGCTGGTACTGAAGCAAAGATCGAAAAATACACCTGGGGTAGACAAAATTGGTTCGAGTACCTGGCAGCTGAACATAAAGCCTGTCGAGAAGCTGTCATTCTCATGGATGTCACTTCAATGTCGAAATTCCTGGTGCAGGGGCGTGATGCAGAAAAGGTATTGAACAATATTTGCGCCAATGATGTGGCTGTACCGGTTGGCAAAGTTGTTTATACCCAGTGGCTGAACGAACGCGGCGGGATGGAAGCGGACCTGACCGTTACCCGTCTGGCGGAAGATAAATATTTCATCGTCAGCGCAGGCGATTTTTACACACATGACCTGATGTGGCTGAAAAAATATATCCCCTATGATGCGCATGCCTTTGTCACGGATGTGACTTCAGGCTACACTCTTATGAATCTCCAGGGACCCAAGTCTCGTGAGCTTATGCAACGAATAACAACAGCAGATGTATCTAAAGAAGCCTTCCCATATATGAGTGCCCGGGAAATTGATATAAATTATGCTTTGGCACAAGTATTTCGTGTTACATATGAAGGCGAATTGGGTTTTGAACTATACGTGCCGGCAGAATTTTCTGCCCATGTTTACGAGGCAGTGGTCAATGCCGGACAAGACATGGGTCTGAAGCATGCTGGTTTCCAGGCATTGAATTCCTTACGGATAGAGAAGGCCTATCGTGAATACGGTCATGATATGGACAATAATGATACGCCCTTGGAAGCAGGCCTGGGATTCGCGGTGAAGTATGATAAACCCGGCGGTTTCATTGGCAGAGATGCGCTCTTGCGCCACAAAGAAAGCGGCCCTCTGAAATACCGTATGGTTCAATTTCTGCTGGAGGACCCAGAGCCACTCCTGTATGGCAATGAAATCATCTACCGCGATGGGAAGATCGTTGGATATCTGCAAACCGGTGCTTACGGCTTTACGCTGGGTGCGGCAATGGGTATGGGTTTTGTTGAAAACGAAGATGGTGCCACGCTGGATTTCATTAACAGCGGCAGCTATGAGATCGACATAGCAGGAGAGCGGCATCCAGCCAAGGCTTCATTAATTCCAATGTATGACCCCGAAAATGAGAGGGTGCGAAGCTAGGGAATGATAAATGTACGGTAAAGATCAGATTAATTTGAAAGCCTGGGTTCTTCCACCAGGAATCGAATGGTTCCATAAGCGATGATCGATATAATCAATGAGATCAGAAACATGTTTTGATACCCCCAAAAGTTTACAATTCCCCCGCCAAGGATCGGCGCTATCAGAAGAAAGGGCCCTGTGAGAGTCTTGGACATACCAATATAGGTGGGCCGGTCGTTTTCAGAACTGAATTCCATGGCAATATTTTGATCCGCGATGAACTCTCCGGCATGCGAAAAACTAATTATTCCAAACGCCAGGTAAAGACCCCAAACAGTATTCACAAATAAGATGATAATTAAACCAAGTATCAAAAAAAGGTTGCTGAACTCTAGTATTTTCTTATATCCATAAACATCACCATATGATCCCCAAATTGCGAACCCGATGATTTCGGCAACCAGCATGACCAATGTAAAAATCGCAGAATGATAAAGAGGCAAATTGAATTTATGGATCCCATACACAGTTATAAACCCCAAGCTCATTAACCCTAAAAAGGTAACCCCCCTGTTTATTAAGAAATGTAAAAAATTCTTGTCAGCACTAAGGATCTTTCCCATTCTATTCCACAGGTTCAGCTCTTTGTTTATTGGAGAAACCGAGCGCTCAATTTCCGGCTCAATATTTAGATTAACGAATATGAAGGATATGGTTACACCAATAAATCCTAAGACGAACATATAGGCATAGTTGGATGGGTATGAAACACTGGTAAGCAAAACCCCGGTAATTAATGCTCCAGCCATACCCATCACTTTTCCTAGAATCATGGACAAGCCAAAAAAACGACCACGATGAGATACGGGGATGACTGTTGCGATCAATTCCTGCCAGGGTAATGCCACCAAGCCGCTGGAGAAAGTTTTTATGACATAAAATAAAAAGAATAATGTGATCGCTATTGTTCTGTCAAATTTGAGAATAAAAAAAGCTGCAATTGCGAGCAGGAGGAAGGGGAGGCGTTCTAAGATCCCCAATTTAATAACCAAAGGCAATCGTCGATTCTTGCCCTCCAAATGCCTGGCCAGGAATACCTGAGGTAAAAACCAGCCTGCACCCTCAAGAGCAGGTATCAAGCCTATCAATATAGGCGAGTCGGTCAATGTGCTTATAAAAACAGGCATGATCGTATAGGCCGCCACAAAACTGTCACCAAAGAACCAAAACCCTGAATCCATTATGTTTGCGAAAAAGTTTCGCTTAAAGTGTTTTACTACATCCGGGTGAAGATCTTCCGAGTTGGGAATTGAAAAAATATTTCTCATATCACTTCCAATTTTTCTGGATCAACCTGATGATATTCTGAATTATTTAAAATCAGGTCTTACAAAGCGTTATGGCTGAAATGAAGGCGTGCGGATGATTTACAAAGCCTAATGACGATAGTAGCTGCTGACTGGTCCAATGGCATGCTTTTAAATAGCCAAAACCCTTGTATATTTTCGAATACCATAGTATTATAAAGTATATTAACGAATTTCGCAATTATTTGTTTCTTATTTTCGATATTCGCAAGGAAGCAGAGTGGACAAACTTGATTCTGATATTCTGGAACTACTGCGAAAAGACGCCAGAAGACCTTTCACAGATATTGCTCAACAATTAGGTACTTCCGAAGGGACGGTACGTAACCGCGTTGCACGCCTGACCCAAAATCAGACAGTTCAGTTTGTTGGTTTAATAGACCCCAACCAGGTGGGATACGATGCCCCGGCAATGATCGGGGTAACCGTACAGAGCAACCTGCTTGATAAAGCTGCCAATAAGATCGCACAATTTTCCGAAGTCAGCTACCTGGTGATGGTCTCAGGTGAATATGATCTGATCGTGGAAGTGCTTTGCCAGGATCGGGAACATCTCGCTTCTTTCCTCAACGATAAATTGCGCCAGGTTGAAGGTGTGATCCGGACCCAGAGTTTTATGATCCTGCGCACCTTTAAACGAGCCCATGGTGCCAAGCCCACTCTAACTTCCGAAGTTTCATAAGCCGAGTGTTTAAGAGATAGACGATGGAAATGTACATCAATGCAAAATTTACATCAGGTCATAGCAGCGAGCTGATCAAGATCTTCAACCCTGCAACAGAAGAAGTTATCGGTGGATCGCCTTGCGGCGACAACTTCGCC
>BS_KBA_SWE02_21mDRAFT_10001144_pt1 | contig 10109 bp, 10 predicted proteins | sample BalSeasSWE02_21m_FD_9196 | JGI IMG/M metagenome (IMG submission 9196)
CGCGAAATACGCGCATAGCGGCGGCCGTAATAACTGCGTACCTGCCAGGACTGGCGACTGAGCTCCTCGGGTTCGATTTCCTGCTCGCGTTCTCGTGGTGCCCGTTTCCCCGGTCTGCGAATCCTGGCCAACACGGTACTCACGCTTTCCCAGACCAACTCCTCACCCACATAGATATCGGTGCACAGGTCAAATTCCTGACCGACATCCAGTTCGCGATGCTGGGTATTGCGGACCTCGATGCTCAAGATTTCGTCAGCGCCAATCTGGCGATGCTGAATGATGTCATTGCGCAAGTGAAGCAGCCCCAGTACCTGCAAGGGAAAGTCGGGGTGGGCAACCAGCGCGGTGTGCAGTGGCATAGCCATTATTTGCGGGTAGGTGACGGGCAGATAGTCCCTGTTCTCAAAACGACAGGCGCGACGGTAACGGTCCAGGCGGTCTTTTTCGCTGCCAACATGTTGCACACGCAGGCGCAGGTCGGGAAGCCGCTCCCCCTCATCAAGGTAGGGTTTCCTGTTCGCCGTCGCACCCATAAGCATCTGCCAGGCCGAGGACGGCATGCTGTGCAGGTTGCGGGAACGGGGGACGGGTTTTCGTCCCGTTCCCGGGAGAATTGTTTTCAGATTGTCTAGATTCACTATTTAACTATGGTGTTGATGACAAGGTCGACAGTGTTGCCGCTGTCCCAACGATAGTTAATTTGTCCGAATAAGTCACCCGGTGCCGCCGTGCGGCTACCGCTGAGGGAGATTCTGGCGGTGAACTGCAGCTCCTCAATCCCGGTCAGGGTGGTGCCGGGGATCATGGCGTTCTTATCGTTCAGCATGATGGTCTCTGGCAAATCGGCGGTGCTGAGAGGAACCACGGCCAGGGGTGGTCCACCCGCCACACCGGCGGGCCGGGCAATGACAAATATCGTCGCCGGGCCTTTCAGGGCGTTGAGATTGAGTGCCGGATCAAGACTAAGATGCAGGGCAATTGACCCCTCAGGGATAGCCTCTGATTGTGCTAGAGGGGCCACGGTAGCTGATGGGACCACCTGGGCCGCCGACTCGGTCTTTGTGCTGACCTGACCCACATTATCGCCCCGGTTGCCCGCTGTACTGACGCCGACCTGGCCATCGATCCTTGCAATCTGCTCGGTCAATATCTGCGCGATATTCTCGGGAGGATTCAGTTCCAGCAATTTACCCCATCGCGCTTTCGCATCCTCCGGACGATTGTTTGCCAGGGCTGCGTATCCACTCCACCACAATGAAGCAGGATCTTCCGGGGTCAGGACAAGGGCTTGCTCAAACATTTCCCCCGCAGTGCCATCGAGGTTGGACTCATCCATCTCTACCAGGGCTTGGCCGATTTGAACCAGCACTCTTGAGTCCTTGTCGCCACCCAGAGCCAAGGCCTTGTCAAATATCTCCAAGGCTGACGGGAAATCACCCGCTTGCATATAGGAGCGACCCAGGAGCACCCAGTCAGCCGGGCTGCCGCCATCGCTTTCCAGACGTTCCTTGAGCTGGGCCACCATCACCGACATGTCACCAGCTTCGGTAGGGTGAGGGGCAGTCTGGGCCCCCTGCCCCGGGTTCGCCACGGGGCTGTCCCAATCCCAGGTGCTCATCCTGGAATACAGGGCAGCCGAGAGTGCCGGCACCAGCAACATTACTGCCAGTCCGCCTACCAGGTTTTTCTTGCGGTGCTCATTGTCTTGTTTTCCGAAATCACGCACCAGGGGCCAGCCGACAATTAGCAGCGCCATCATCAGCATGACTGTGGTAAGAATAATAAAGGTATTCATGAGTTAGGCGTCTCCCCCGGCAGGCGTTTCGTCCTCGTCGCCCACGGGTAAATTTGATCGGCGTCGAACAATGGTCAGCGCCACTAGCAGGCCGCCCAGCACCATCACTGCCGGTGCGGCCCAAAGGAAAATCGTCTCGTTGTTAACCGGCGGCTGAAAGCGCACGAAATTGCCGTAACGAGCCACCATGTAGTCGAGGATTTCCTCGTCGGTCTTTCCGGCGATCATCATTTCCTTGACCTGACCGCGAAGATCCACCGCCAGGGAAGCGTTGGAATCGGCGATGGTCTGGTTCTGACACACCAGGCAGCGTAATCCTGCATTGAGTTCTTCGTAGCGGTTCTGCCAGGCCGGGTCGTCGAATGCCAATTGCTGGTCTATTGCCCATCCGCTTGTCGGCAGGTAGGCAAGCAGCAGCAACAATGCGATAAAGCGTTTCATCATGTAGCTTCCTTGGCTTTAACGACCATCGGCAGGATTTCCTGTTGCCAGGCTTCCCAGGTGATCGGACCGGTATGCTTGTGAATAATGATGCCCTGCTTGTCTATCAGGAAAGACTCTGGCGCACCGTAGACACCGAAATTGATCGCCACACGTCCTTCATCCACCAGGGTGACCGTGTAGGGATTACCCAGGCTGCGCAACCAGGCCTGGGCGTCCTCATCCTGGTCTTTCCAGTCCAGGCCAATAATCGGAACAGCACCGGAGGCCGCGATACGCAGCAGCACCTGGTGCTCGGCGCGGCAAGCGACACACCAGCTACCCCAGACATTCACCAGAACGACCTGCCCGCGATAATCCGACATGGCGACCTTTCGATCCGGTTCACCCAGCACCGGAAGACTGAATTCCTGCGCGGGCTTGCCAATCAGGGGAGACGGAATTTTTCGCGGGTCCAGCCCCAATCCCTGGTTAAAAAACCAGACCAGGGCCGCGAACACCGCCATCGGGATAAGAAAGCGCCACATCAGCCTTTTCCTCCCGCCAGGGCTTCCCGCCCGCCTTCTTTCACCGTCTTGGTTACAACCACTCGATAGCGCTTGTCTGACACCGCGATCAGGCCGCCCAGGGCCATGATGATGCAGCCCAGCCAGATGAATCTGACCAGGGGTTTATATTGGAAACGCACGCTCCATGAGTCGTTACCCAGCGGGTCTCCGAGGGCAAGGTACAGGTCACGATGCAGGCGCGCATCAATACCGGCCTCAGTCATGGGATTTCGTTGCACGCGGTAAGTACGTTTCTCAGGGTGCAAGGTCATCAGGCTCTTACCGTCGCGGGAAACTTCCATGGTGGCCTGGGTGGCCTGGTAGTTGGGTCCGCTGACCGGCTTGACTGACTCGAAGGTAACCGTGTAACCGGCCACATCAACGCTGTCACCCAGACGCAAGGCCTGGTCGCGATGCACGCTGTAGGCCTCGGTGACGGTGACCCCCAGTATGAACACGCCCACCCCTATGTGGGCCAGGATCATGCCCCACTGACTGCGTGTGATACGCACCTTTTGGGTCTTATCAAGCAGACCTATCACCGGTACAAATAACGACGAACCTATCACCCAAAGTGCAGCGATAATGGCCACTACCGTCATGATGCTGGGTGTGCCGTAAATCATCCAGGGTAAGATAATGCCCAGCACCACGGCGATCACCATGGGGACTCTCAGCCGCTTGCTGATTCGCGACAAGTTGTCGCGTCGCCAGATCGAATGCATGCCCAGGCCCAGTAACAGCACCAGGGGGATGGTCGGTATGACGAAAACCGCGGCGAAATACTGCGGGCCTACCGAGTACTTGCCTCCGCCGATGGCATCCATGAACAAGGGGAACAAGGTGCCCAGCAAGACCACCAGCATGGCGATTACCAGCAGCACATTGTTAGCCAACAGAAAGGTTTCGCGAGAAACCTTGCCGAAGCCCTCGTCCGATTTGAGGAGTGGCGCACGCCAGGCATACAGAGCCAGGGCACTGCCAATCACAGTCACCAGGAACGCCAGGATGAACCTGCCTCTTTCCGGGTCCGTGGCAAAGGCGTGCACCGAGACCAGCACACCGGAACGGACCAGGAAAGTGCCCAGCAGGCTAAGCGAAAACGCGGTGATGGCCAGCAACAGGGTCCAGCTCTTGAACAGGCCGCGCTTTTCGGTCACCGCCAGTGAATGGATCAGCGCCGTGCCAGCCAGCCAGGGCATGAACGAGGCATTTTCCACCGGGTCCCAAAACCACCAGCCTCCCCAGCCCAGTTCGTAATAGGCCCACCAGCTTCCAAGCGCGATGCCAACGGTCAGGAAGCACCACGCGACGGTGGTCCAGGGACGTGCCCAGCGTGCCCAGGCGGCGTCCATTTTGCCTTCCAGCATGGCTGCAATGGCGAACGCAAAAGCCACGGCAAATCCCACGTAACCCACGTAAAGCATGGGTGGATGTATGGCTAGTCCAGGATCTTGCAGCAGTGGATTGAGGTCACGTCCATCGATGGCGGCGGGTATCAGGCGTTCGAAAGGATTGGAGGTTTCCAGCGTGAATAGCAGGAAACCAAAGCTGATCAGACCCAATACCCCCAGCACTCTTGCGGCAAATAATTCCGGAAGGTTCTTGCTCAGGGCCGCAACAGCGACGGACCAGGCCGCCAGGATCACGATCCACAGCAACATGGAGCCCTCGTGCGCCCCCCAGGTGGCCGAAATGCGATAGATGACAGGCAGGGCTGAATTCGAGTTGCTGGCCACATATAGCACAGAAAAATCATTCTGTATGAAGGACCACATGAGACAGGCAAAGGACAGGAACACAAATACCGTCTGGCCACTGACAGCGGGCCAGGCCAGCCGCACCCAGGTACGATTTCCGGTCCAGGCGCCGGCCAGCGGGAAAAAGGCCTGTACCAGACTCAGGCACAGGGCGATGATCAGTGCGAATTGACCGAGTTCAGGGATCATTTCGAGGTGCCCCCGGCATGAGTTTGCTTCAACGACTCGGCAACTTCCGGTGGCATGTAATTTTCATCGTGCTTGGCCAGCACTTCCTCTGCGACAAACACACCCTGCTGGTCAAGTTTGCCGTGGGCGATGATACCCTGGCCCTCGCGGAACAGGTCGGGCAGGATGCCCGCAAACTGCACGGTGACCAGGGCGGAGTTATCGGTCAGGTCGAAACTTACATCAATTTCACCTTCGGTGCGTTTGACGGTGCCCGGCACCACCAGACCGCCCACCCGGAACTTGCGTCCGACCGGGGCTTCACCGGCCTGCACGGCGCTCGGGCTGTAGTAATAGAGCAGATTTTCCTGGAAAGCCCGCAGACCGAAAGTCGTTGCGATACCCACTCCGACCAGGACCAGGATCACGATAAGCATGCGTTGTTGTCTAGCTGTCATTGGGAGGCTCCGGTATTGGCTTCATTTGTGTAGCGTCCGCGCAGGCGTGCCAGTTCCTGGCTAACGGCCCGGCGCGCGGTGATCACGTTGATTATCAGTACGGCCACGGTCAGGCCGACTGAGCTCCAGACATAGGCGGCATAACCACCCATGTTAAGAAATTCCATGAAAGTCATTTGCTTGTCACCATGTCTTTAACCCATTTCGAGTTTTGTTCCCTGACCAGCACCTCGCGCTTGACCCGGGTCAGGGCCACAGCGCCGAAGAAGCACATAAAACCGATGATCATTCCAAACAAAGGCAGGGCCATGTCAGGCGGTAAGGCAGGCCCCCCCTTTTTCATCAGGGTAGAGCCCTGGTGCAGACTGTTCCACCAGGTCACCGAATAATGCACGATGGGTACGTTCACCACACCAACCAGTGCGAGAATGGCGCTGGCCCGATCCGCCCTGTTGGTGTCATCGATTGCCGACCTCAGCCCCATGTAACCCAGGTAGAGGAATAGCAGGATCAGTTCCGAGGTCAGGCGAGCATCCCAGGCCCACCAGGTGCCCCACATGGGCTTGCCCCAGATTGAGCCGGTGGCAAGCGCCAGGAAGGTAATCGAGGCTCCTATCGGCGCACAGGCCACTGCCACCGCGTGGGCCAGCTTCATGCGCCAGATCATTCCGATAGCCGCTGCGGTGGCCATAAACATGTAGATGAACAACGAGAGCATGGCGCTGGGAACGTGCACATAGATGATGCGGAATCCGTCACCTTGCTGGTAATCGGCGGGCGCCAGGACCAGTCCGCCATACAGGCTCGAAATGATCAATGCCGCCGCCAACCACCCGAACCAGGGAATCAGGCTCGCTGACAGTCGGTAAAAATGTGGCGGTGATGAAAGCTTGTGAAACCAGGTCCACACGATGTTGTTCTCCCTTGCTCTAGTCCAGGCTTACCCTGATAGCGGCAGCCGCCGCAATTGGCCCCAGGCTAAGCGCCAGGAACATGATTGCCGCAAGCAGGTTCAGCGGGCCGGTGATATCCATTCCGTCCATCGCCAGATCTGTAGCGCGGGCTCCAAAAATCAAAATCGGCATCGATAGCGGCAGCACCAACATCGCTACCAACGCCCCACCCCGTCGCAGCCCCGCAGTCAAGGCTGCCCCAATAGACCCGATCAGGCTCAATGTGGGTGTACCCAGCGCGAGTGAGGCAACCATGCCCCACATCGCTTCCGCGGGAAGAAAGAAGGCCTTCGCCACCAATGGCGCCAGTATCACCAGCGGCAATCCACTTACCAGCCAATGGGCGATCGTCTTGATCAACAACAGCCAGGCCAGGGGTTGTGGGCTCAGGGCCATTTGCTCCAGGGTGCCGTCATCCATATCAGATCGATAAAGCGTATCCAGCGCAAGCACGGAGGACAGTAGAGCGGCCACCCAGACGATACCTGGTCCAATCTCCATCAACAGTTCTTTCTCTGGACTGGTTGCCAGCGGGAACAGGGTAGCAACCACCAGGAAAAACACCAGTGGGTTGGCCAGCTCGCCCAGGCGCCGGTAACCCAGCTTGAGGTCCCTGGCCAGCAGCGCCAATGCGGAATCCAGTAATCCCGGAGTTTGCATCAGCTTAGCTCCACGGGCACTTCGGTGCCGCCACTGATTTGCATATCATGGTGCGCAGCCAGGATGGCCATCCCGCCCTTTGCGAGATGTTCGGAAACCATTTCCTCCACCAGCGCCCTGCCCTTCACATCAAGGTTGGCAAAGGGTTCGTCCAGGATCCACAGGGTGGCCTGGGATACCAGGAACCGCGCCAGTGCGGCTCGCCTGCGTTGGCCGGCAGACAAGTAACGGCACGACAGTGTTCGGCAGCGCTGCAGACCCATGCGTTCGATCGCCATCTCGATGCGATCTCCGGCTTGCTTGTCGCGCAACTGGTAGTGAAAGCGCAGATTCTCCTCCGGATTCATATCGCCCTTGAGTCCTTCAAGGTGGCCCATGTAGATCATGGAGCTGTGATAATCAAATCGGGAACGGTCAATGCGCTTGTCGTTCCACAGAATATCTCCCGACTCGGCCATGGACAGTCCACACAAGACTCGAAGCAAGGTGGTCTTGCCACTACCGTTACCACCCATCACATGCATCCACTGGGAATTGCCGAGGGTGAACCCCAGATTCTGGAACAGACAGCGGTCGCCCCTCCAGAGGGTCAGATTCCGGCCCTGGAAGCTGGATTGGGAAAATTTCATAGGCGATTCGATTATTAAATAATTTTAATGATTAGCGCAGATAAGTGCTGAAAAATCAGTATGGTGCGAATTCTGACGAGAATGACTCCAAGGTGCAATAGCGGAATGTGCGGATGCACACCGGGTAAGGGTACGAATCACTCCAGGCAGCTTAAAAAGACTGATTCGGGAGTGCTCTTGCGCGCTTTGGGAGTTAGCATAAAGGCCTCATCCGTGAAGGCCTGCGGCGCTAAAGGCGCGCATGCTAGAATTTACCACCGAGTGCAAAGAAGGGCCAACCCCCGGCATCTCCCGCTACGTAACACCAAGGATACCCGCAGACGATGACCTCAACTGTCAAACCACTGTCGCACGTGCTGGATATTGAACCGTATCTGCCAGGTGATTCGGCAGTGGAGGGTGTGACCCGGGTAATCAAGATGTCTTCGAACGAGAGCCCGCTGGGTGCCGGTCCCGCCGCGAAACAGGCGGTTGCAGGCGCCGTGGCTGAATTGGAACGCTACCCCGAGAGCAGCGCCAGGATCGTGCGTGAGGCGTTGGCTGAGCGGTACGGCCTGGATCCCCTGCGTATCGTGTGCGAGGCCGGCTCTGAGCAGTTGATCAACCTGATTGCGCGCTGTTACGCGGGACCTGGCGATGAAATTCTGTACAGTGCTCACGGCTTCGTAGCCTACAAGATTGCAGCCCTGAGCTGCGGCGCGAAGCCTATGGCCGCGCCGGAAAATAACCTGACCACCGACGTGCATGCGCTGTTGGGACTGGTGAGCGAGCGCACCCGGATACTGTTCCTGGCCAATCCCAATAACCCGACCGGCACGTGTCTGCCAAAGACCGAAATAACCCGCCTGCGTGATGAACTACCCGAATCCGTGCTGCTGGTGCTGGATGGCGCCTATGCGGAGTACGTTGGGGAGGGGAACTACAGCGCCGGTCTTGAAATGGTGAACGAATATCCCGGCAACGTGGTGGTGCTGCGCACCTTCTCCAAGATTTATGGCCTGGCCGCCTTGCGCGTGGGCTGGTCCTACAGTTCCCGGGCCCTGGCCATGGCGCTGCACCGTTTACGCGGCGTCTTTACCGTTTCTACCATTGCCCAGAGGGCGGCGGTCGCGGCGGTCACCGACATGGAGCACGAAAACCTCGCGCGGGAACACAATGCCCGGTGGCGGCCATGGTTAAACCAGCAGCTGTCCGATCTGGGTTTGAGGGTGACCGACAGCCACGGCAATTTTGTTCTGGCGCGTTTTGCCTCGCAGGAAATTGCGACAGATGCCGACTTTTACCTACGTTCAAACGGTGTGATAACCAGGAGCTTGAGAGAGTACGGGCTTGGCGACTGCCTGCGTATCACCGTGGGTCTGGAAGAACACAACCTCGTGCTGGTTGGTCTTCTGAAAGACTTTCTGGCCAATAGCTGACCGGCCGAAAGCCGGGCGCAAGGATGGCCCCAGGTTGGCACGCGACCCAGGTGCGCTTGCTGGACCGCATGCGTAAGAGCTTCAGGGTTCGATGTGGGCGGGTTTTTTGGACATCCGGCTGCGGGCACTGCGGTAGACCGCGAAGGCCGCTACCAGCAGCATGCTCAGGCTGATGAACCAGAAAAAGCCGTCTTTGCCGAGATAGTGCATCCACAGGGAGGCCAATAGCGGACCGGCGATGGCCGCCATTCCTGACATCAGGATCATGGAACTGCTGGCGGCCACCATCTGGGAGGATTTAAGGAAGTCGTTGGTGTGAGCCACCGCCAGGGAATACAGCGGCATCATCATGCCGCCCAGCAGGGCTACTGCCAACAGCTGGGGAATCCCACTCGTCAGTAACGCCGCGACGGCGGCCAGGCAGCCTGCCACGCTGACCATGGCGATGATGCTGCGCCGGTCAAAATGATCAGACGCGTGGCCTATCGGCCATTGCAACAGCATGCCGCCAAAGGTCGCGGAAGCCATGAATAAAGATACATTAAATGCATCCATGCCCTGCTCCCCGGCATATACCGCGCCCATGCCGTAAAAAGCTGCGGCCGCCAGACCTTCGGCCATCACGCCCACCAGACCCAGTGGCGAGACAGACCACAGGGCACGTATGCCCATGGCCTGGGGTTCCGCGTGGGCCGGCGCGCTGCCGGTAGTCAGGGCTATAGGCAGCACTGCCAGCGACACCAGCGCAGAGGCCAGCAGGAATAACCGCACGCCTGCCGGGTCGGCAACGTTCAGCAGAAACTGGCCCAGGCCGAAACTCCCCAGGGAGACCACCATGTACAGGGATAACAGCTTGCCCCGGCTTTCATTGGTGGCGCGGTCATTGATCCAGCTTTCGGCCACGATATACAAGCCGGCCATGCAGAAGCCCGAGAGCAGGCGCATGAGCATCCAGGCCGAGGGAATCACCAGTACGCCGTGCACCAGGGCGACCACCGAGGCGGTCGATGCAAGCGCCGCAAACACCCGGATGTGCCCTACCCTTCCCACCATCACCGGGGTAAGCAATGAACCACCGACGAACCCGGCGAAATAGGCGGACATAATGATGCCCGTGACCACCGTGGGGAATCCCTCGATGGTTGCCCGCACGCCAAGCAAGGTTCCCTGCAGGCCGACCCCTAGCATCATCAGGGATACACCCAGAAACAAGGCCCAGGTTGATCGAAGTGCGGTCATCAGTGGAATGGTCGAGGTCCTCGGGTTCGGGCCGGTG
>BS_KBA_SWE02_21mDRAFT_10001145_pt1 | contig 10104 bp, 8 predicted proteins | sample BalSeasSWE02_21m_FD_9196 | JGI IMG/M metagenome (IMG submission 9196)
AATCCCTAAAATGGAGGTTAATAATTTTAATGATGTATAATGTTTATAATCGCCAAAACGCCACAAATCCATAGTGTCCAAATGTGCTATTTCCCAAGGTTTTTTTCCAAATAAATTTAATTTTTCAGGTAAAGGCACTTGATTAATTATCATTCTTCTGGCTATGTATGGAAAATCAAATTCCTTCCCGTTATGTGCACACAAAACATGTTCAGGTTTGTTAAAATGTTTATTCAGTAAGTTTTTAAAATCATTTAAAATTTGTTTTTCTTCACCAAAAAAAGAAGTGACTCTAAATTTTCTATCCTCCGAGATGAAGTTGGTAAAATAACCAACTGAAATACATACAATTTTGCCAAATTCAGCCCAAATTCCTGCACGTTCGTAAAAATCTTCAGGAGAAAATTCTTCCTTGCGCTGGTACTGCGTTTTTACTGCAAATAATTCTTGTTTTTCTTCTGTTAAATCACCGAAATTTTCAACTTCAGGAACGGTTTCAATATCCAAGAAAAGAATATTTTCAAAATTAAGTTTGTTGTTCATAGCTTTTTTATATAAATATAATACAAAAAGCATTCCAAAAATGGAATGCTTTTCAATAAAATATGTACTATAAATTTATTTGATAATTAATTTATGTGTCGCTAATTTACCTTCTTCTTCAACTTTAATCACATAAACACCGGTATTTAAATTTGAAACTTGGATTGTTTCTCGTGATTTTACATTTTTACTGTACACTAATTTCCCAATCATAGAGTAAATTTCAACATGTTTATTAGCACCGTTATTTGATGAAATCATAAACTCTCCATTTGAAACTGGGTTTGGGTACATAGCAAAACCTGCTATTTGGTTTTTTGCTACTGAAAGTGTTTGCCCTGTATTAATAGCTCCTGGTGTGGGAAGATCACTAACCCATCCAGCATCTGTCAACTGTACAGAATTTCCAATTGTTGCATCGCTAGTAAACACAGATGTTACTCCGTCAATTGTTCTTGTAGTTACCGGATTGCCGTAAGCAAAAAAATCAACTACCTGATCACTATCATCTCGAAGTATAACATATCCTCCCGGAGAATTTAATTCTCCATACACATCTAACAATGTTTGCCCATTATAAGCAGGTGCTACTGGCATATTTGAAGGATTAAAAGCAATACTTAAATCAATAGTATTTATAAATTGCCCATTATGTTTATAGTAATCTATTGTCCATCCTGAAAAATCAGCATCCGCAGGTCCTTTCAATTCAACAAAATCAGTTGTAGCTGTACCATTAAAATAAATTTCATTAATTGTAAATTGCCCAAAGCTTAATGTTGTAATTAGCATGGCAATGATTAAAAAGTAATTTTTTTTCATAATTTTTATCTTTAGGGTTAATATACAAATTTCAATATTTATTGTGTAAATATACATTTTTTTTAAAAAAAATAAATAAATGGATAAAATAAGTGTATTTATAGTAGGTTATATGTAACAAATGGATGTTTTTTGATACTGTTAAATGATACTATTAATTGTCTTTTTNTTATTAATTCATCNAAAATTAACCCTTTGTAAGTTTAATGTTAGCTTNATGTTATACTTTTAATTTTTAGTTTATCAAATGTAATTTATGTTTACTTTTGAAAGTATTTATATTTAAAAAAATGAAAAACGCTGATATTAAAATACTACTTGTTGATGATGAACCTGATATTTTAGAAATTGTTGGTTACAATTTAAAAAATGAAGGCTATCAAATTTTTACCGCAAAAAATGGTATTGAAGCTGTTGAAATTGCTAAAAAGACAATACCTCATTTAATTATTTTAGATATTATGATGCCTGAAATGGATGGTATTGAGGCTTGTGAAAAAATTAGAGCTACGGCAAGTTTAGAAAATGTATTGATCACCTTTTTTACGGCACGGGGAGAGGATTATTCTCAGGTAGCTGGTTTTAACGTAGGTGCCGATGATTATATTACAAAACCAATAAAACCAAAGGTTTTAGTAAGTAAAATTAAAGCTTTGTTGAGAAGAGTTAAAAATGCCAATGAATCTTCAGAAAATGAATTTTCTGAACAAATAAAAGTTGGTGATATTATTATTGACCGAGAGGAATATGTAATCATTAAAGATGGTGAGAAGCTTTCATTACCAAAAAAAGAATTTGAGCTATTTGCATTATTAGCCTCAAAACCCGACAAAGTTTTTAAAAGAGATGCTATTTTAGATCAGGTTTGGGGAAATGAAGTAATTGTAGGAGGCAGAACCATTGATGTTCACATAAGAAAATTGCGTGAAAAAATTGGAGATGAATTTTTTAAAACCGTAAAAGGTGTGGGATATAAATTTGTACTCAATGAAGATTAAAAAAACATATGCTTTTGCCTTTTGGACCTCTTTATTTATAACATTAAGCACCACAATCCTATTTTATTTTAGCGTTGCCTTATTTTTAAATAATTGGTTGTATTACTTGATTGTCGTTTTTTTTAGCGCAATTGTTTTTACTGTTACTTTTTTTATTACACAATACAGAGTAGAAAATTTTATATATCCACGTATTAAAAAAATACTTGAAAGTGTTGCTCTTTTAAATGCAACAGATATTGATAAAACACCTATTTCTTCAAATTTTGATGAACTTTCAAAAGAAGTCGAAAAATTTGCAAAAATTAAACAGCAACAAATTAAAAAACTAACCCTGCAAGAAGGTTATCGCCGTGAATATTTAGGAAATATTTCACATGAATTAAAAACACCTTTATTTACCGTTCAAGGTTACTTATTAACACTTGAGGAAGGTGCTATAAATGATAAAAAAATTCGCAAAAAATATTTAGAAAGAGCTAATAAAGGTGTTGAACGTTTAATTTCAATTGTAAAGGATTTAGATTTAATTTCTAAGCTAGAATCTACCAACTTTAATTTAAACATACAACCTTTTAACATTGTTGAGTTGGTAAATGATACTTTTGATTTACTTGAAATGGAGGCTAAAAAAAGGAACATTTCTTTACTTTTAGATAAACAATACAAACAGCCGATTATGGTTGTTGCAGACGAAGATCGTATAGAGCAGGTGCTTACAAATTTAATCGTAAATTCCATTAAATATGGAAAAATAAATGGCACTACAACTGTAAACATTGAATCTTTTGAAAATGATAAAATTTTAGTAACCGTAAAAGACAATGGCGAAGGAATTAAAGATGAGCATCAAAAACGTATTTTTGAACGTTTTTACAGAGTTGACCAAAGTCGTTCAAGAGTTCAAGGTGGCTCAGGACTTGGGCTTTCAATAGTTAAACACATCATAGAAGCACATCACCAACAAATTTTTGTGAAAAGCAAATATATGAGAGGTTCAGAATTTTCATTCACTCTTGAAAAGGTTGAAAAGATTTAAATCAATTTTTGTTTTACTCCTTGAAAATCCACTATAATTTTCTATTTCATTTAGTTTTTTTAATGTGAAATCTTGTTGTTTTGAAAACGGAGCAATCCCTTTTCTCTCTATACTTTCAGCTAAATACTCTTGTTCAAACTGTCCAGGAGTTGGAATAAAAAAAGCTTTTTTACCTAAAACAGCCAAATCCATAATGGTTGAATAACCAGAACGTGCCAATACTAAATCACTTTCATTGATTGCTTTTTCTAAAGCTTCCGTTCCTAAATAATCAATTATTTCAAAATTATTTGGCGTTGCAGTTTTTTTACATTTATTTAAAATTCCTCTTACAAATAAAACAGTTCCAGTATAGTTTTTTAACTCCATTAATAATTTATTTTCTAACAGTGTTCTTTGAGGTTCTGGACCCGAAAGCAGCACCAATAAATTGTACTTAATTTGAACTTTTGAAGGTTTTAACCTGCTTAAAATACCGATATATTTTAGGTTGAAGGAATTGTATTGCAAATGACCTAAATCTCCAGAAAAATTCGGTTCAGTTTCAATATCTGGCACCCAACATTCATTGTATTTTTCAATTACTCTTTGGTGTGTTTTAGAAGTAATAGAAGTTGTTTTTCCAGATAAAACATTTAATTGATGTGTTATATAAACCGAAGGCATTTTAGCGCTAAAAACTCCAAATCGATTGTCGGAAATAATACCTTTAATATGCTCTTTTTCAACTAAATGAGTGACTACTTTTTTTTCTTTTATTACCGCTGAAATGATAGAAGGCATACTCAAAAGCAGTTTAAATTTTAAATTTTTACCGCATTTCGAGTACTTAATATGATAAGATGGAAGTGTGTAGCTTTTTAAAAAAGGAAATTCTTTTTGAAGTAACAATAAGGCATTGCCATCACTCGCTAAAACAGGTTCAAAACCATCATCAATCAATGCCTGAATAATAGGCACACAACGTGTTGCATGACCCAACCCCCAATTTAACGGAGCAACAAGAATTTTTTTTTACAAGTCAAAACCAATGTCTTTTCTAAAATTCATTTGGTCAAAACATATTTTATCTATGTTTTGATATGATTGCTTTAAAGCTTCGTCAAAATTGTTTCCAAAAGAAGTAATTGCAATAACGCGACCTCCATTTGTCACCACTTTACCATGTTGTGTGGTTGTACCCGCATGGAAAGCAATAGAACCTTCAATTTTAGCTAGGCCATGAATTTCTTTTCCTTTTTCATAAGCTTCTGGATAACCTCCAGAAACCAACATAACAGTACAGGCAGATTCTTCTTTAAATTCAATTGTTTTGGTGTGCAATTGATTATTTCCTGTAGCAATTAACAACTCTAAGAAATCGCTTTTAATACGAGGAATTACAACTTCCGATTCAGGATCACCCATACGGCAATTGTATTCAATTACTTTTGGCTCGTTGCCAACTTTAATAATTCCGAAGAAAATAAAACCTTTATATGGAATATTGTCTTTTTGTAAACCTTCAACCGTAGGTTTTACAATACGCTCTTCTATTTTTTGCATAAACTCGGCATTCGCAAAAGGAACCGGAGAAACAGCGCCCATTCCACCCGTATTTAGCCCCTTGTCTCCTTCACCAATACGCTTATAATCTTTTGCATTGGGAAGGTTTACGTAACTTTTACCATCAGTTAAGGTAAAACAGCTTAATTCAATTCCATCTAAAAATTCTTCTATAACAACTTTATTACTTGCAGCACCAAACTTTTTATTGGCTAACATTTCAGTAAGTTCGTTTTTTGCTTCTTGTAAATCGTTTAAAATTAAAACACCTTTACCAGCAGCTAAACCATCAGCTTTTAAAACATATGGAGGTGTTAAAGTTTCTAAAAATTGATGTCCAGCAACTAAAGTTTCAGCCGTAAAACTTTCATAAGCAGCAGTAGGAATATTATGACGTACCATAAACTCTTTAGCAAATTCTTTACTTCCTTCTAACTGGGCGGCATATTTTTGTGGTCCAATTACAGGTATATTTTTCAGCTCATTATCATTCAAAAAGAAATCGTGTACACCTTTTACCAATGGGTCTTCAGGACCTACAATTACCAATTTAATATTATTATCTAAAACGGCTTTTTTTACCGCTTCAAAATCGGTTTGACTGATTTCTAAATTGGTACCAACTTCTTTTGTTCCTGCATTTCCAGGAGCAATAAATAGTTTATTTAATAAATTACTTTGTGCTATTTTCCAAGCCATTGCATGCTCTCTTCCTCCTGATCCTAAAATTAATACGTTCATAATTGTTATTGCTATTTTATCTTCCTTTTCCTTGAAATACTATCAAAATTGTACTCAAAATTACTTTAATATCTGTCCAAAAATTCAAATTATCTAAATAAATTAGGTCGTATCTGGCGCGTTTTAACATTTGTTCCAAATTATCTGCGTATCCATATTTTATTTGACCTAATGAAGTAATTCCCGGTTTTAAATTTAACATTTTCTTATATCTAGGGATGTTAGCTATCACATCATCCAAAAAAAACTGACGCTCAGGTCTTGGCCCCACAATACTCATTTCACCTTTTAAAACATTTATAAACTGAGGAAATTCATCAATTCTATATTTTCGCATAAATCGCCCTATTTTAGTAATCCGAGCAGATTCATCAATTGATAATAATGGATCATTTACAGGTGGATTTCCTGTCATACTTTTAAATTTATAAATATCAAAAGGTTTTCCGTTTTTACCAATTCTTTTTTGCTTAAAAAAAGTTTTGTCCTTAGATTCAATAAAAATTAATAGTGCTATCAACGGCACCATCCAACTTAAAATTGTAACAATTACAATTAGCGCTAATACAACATCAAAAACTCTCTTAGGAAATATGTATCTTTTTTTATGCAATAGAATCAGCTAAAATATTTGTTCAAGAATTTTTTGAGTAATTACATATGTTGGCAATACACCTGTAGTTCCTAAACCCCCTGAGGCTAAGGTGCTTCCCGTTTCTAATGGGTTATCAGAAGCATAGTAGGCATAGCGCACCTTCACTTTATCTGAAATATTACCTCTAATTTTTGAAGCTGCCTGTATGGCTTTTTGATAATGGGCTCCTTCCATTTCTAACCCGGTAACTTTCCACGTTGAATCGTGAAAAAAGTTTAATATATCTTTATTTTGAAGTGATGTTCCCAAAACAGTTACCATAGTACCTGAGTAAACATTTACACCACAACCTTCAAACATTTTTTTCTTTAACTGATTTTTAAAAGGGTAATTGTCGGCGGTTCCTTCAAAAATATGAGATGATGGAATCATAATATCTCCTTTCCCTCCATCCAATATACCAGCTTTTCCCATAATTGAAACAGACTCAACATTTAAATGTTGCTTTTTCCCTTTTTTACAAGAATACGGCTTCAACAATTCGTCCATAGTCTCATAAGCCTGCTCGCCAAAAGCATAGTCCATTATAATAAGTACTGGTCTTTCTTCATTTTCGGCGCTGTTTTCAATAACATAATTTGTTTTACTGATATCTATTTTAGCGGTATCAATTATTTGAACATTGATACTAGTCCCTGAGATGTCTTTTATATAAGTTAAGCCGTTTTTTGAGGCATAATCCATTACTTGCTTACGTAAATCTTCATTTTCTTCATTACTTAGTAATTTAAATAACGAAATTACATCACTATCAACTATTTGATTTGGCAATACCGCAGGCGCATAAATAGAATTCATTACACTGTGCATGTTCGCACTAATAATATGAATTGGACGTTCTAATAATTTTTTTTCGTGAAGCACCTTTTTTATATTATCTGCCCACATTTCACCATAAATATGATGTCCTATTCGTTCTCTTAAAACCGGGCTAAAAGTAATGGTTCTCTTTAGATCATTCACTTTTTCAATAATTGCTAAATACCCTAGCCAAAATATAATTTGAAAAAAACGATCAGGATTATTTTCTAAACCTAAAATGGTATGCACTTGTTTAATCTCTTCAAAAGTTCGTCCTAAAATACTCGCCACATGGGCAAACATAATATCGCGTTCATTATTTGAAATTTTCTTATTATGTAAAACAATCTCTTCTAATTTTTTCCATTCCCTTACAGTTTCGTTGTTTTCATTTATTAAAACTTTGTTAGCAATTTTATGAGACTCGATAAATAAAAAAGTTAAATGAGTTAGAATATCATAGATTTCTGATCTTCCTCTGGTTACTTCAATATTCATTTGTTCCTTATCTATTCTGAAACAATTTCTTCTTCTTTTTGGGGGAATAATAGCTTTAAAATGTGAATTTGAATAACCTTCATCGGACGTTAAATTTACAAATCTACATTCTTCAATACCAATTGGAAGACGTTCAATTACATAAACCAATCCATTAAGTTCAACTTTTTCTTCTGCAATTGACCCATAAATTTCTGGTCGAAGCAATAATAAAGCTTGACGCAATGCATCTCCCGAAACACCCATTGGTTTATAAAAACCTCTACTAAATAAGTGACGCATTGAAATGTATAAGCGCTCAATAGCATTTGAGGATTCTTGTGCTCGAGTTCTACCTTTAATTTTTGACTGTTGCATAGTTTGGTTTTGTTTTACAAAGATACTTTATATTGTGGAATTGTTGAACTGTTTAATTGTAGAACTGTTTAATTGTTAAAATTAAAAACCTTTAATATTAACCTTAATCTTCCAGTATTTTTTTGTAAGAGGAAGTATTGTTTAAGACTGAAACTGCTTTTAAAATTGTGGTATCAAAAGTTGCTTTTTGCTTATAAACACCTTCTTCATAATAATAACGTTTTACAATTTCATCGGTTAGCTTATCTAAAATTTCAATTTTATTTTTATCTAGTTCTTTTAATTTTTCTTCATAAATATTCAATAAAAGGGTTTCATAACTTTTAGTTAAATTACCTGACAAATTATCGTCACCTGCTTTTTCAATGGCGCTTTTAAAAGCAGTCTCCGTTTTTGTTTCAAAATCTGTTTGATGTGTACTTAAATAGTTTTTAAAATCACTGTAATCTGCTTCTTTTAAATTAAACTTTGAAGGTTCAGAGATGCTTGTATTTTTATAAAAATAATTGGTTGCATAATTAAAAAACGCATCAGAGTTTAACAAAGTTTCTGTTGTTTCTGTTGTTTTAGGTTTTTCAATTTCAACATCTGGAAAAATGCCTCCGCCTCCATAAACTGTTCTGCCATTTTCAGTTTTATATTTCTCTCTGCCAAAATCTGAAAATTTAGGAATATTGCCTTTATCATCTCTATTTGTATAATCCAATTCTTGAATACAGCGGCCACTAGGTGTGTAGTATTTTGAAATGGTTATTTTCATTTGAGCCCCATAAGACAACGGTAAATACCGCTGTACAAGCCCTTTACCAAATGATTGTTCGCCAATAATTACAGCACGGTCATAGTCTTGCAACGAACCTGCTAAAATTTCAGAAGCTGAAGCAGATCTATTATTTATTAAAATTGCAATTGGCATTTCCAAATCTAATGGCTCATCTCTGGTTTTAAAAGTTTCGCTCCATTTTTCAACTTTAGCTTTTGTTGTGACTACAATTTTATCTTTTGGTATAAAAAAATTGGTGATTTTTACAGCTTCATTTAACAATCCACCAGGGTTGCTTCTCACATCAATAATCAGCTTTTTCATACCTTCGCCTTTTAGGGTTAAAAAAGCTTCTTTAACTTGAGCCGAAGCTTTTTCGTTGAAAGTTGTAAATGAAATATAACCCACTTCAGCATTGAGCATTGTATAAAATGGAACTGGATTTATTTCAATTTTTTTTCGAACAACCTCAACTCCAAACACTTTATTTTGACGTTCAATTTGAAGATTTACTTTTGTGTTTGGCAAACCATTTAACAAAGCTGAAATTCCCTCTTCATCAAAATCTGAAACCGAAATATCTCCCACTTTTAAAATTTTATCTCCTGGTTTAATTCCAGCTTTTTCAGCAGGAGAATTTTTCATAACCTCTCTAATGGTAAGTGTTTTATTGCTAAATCTTGAAACAGCTCCTATGCCGCCATAATCACCTGTAGCTCTAATTCTGGCATCTTCAACTCCTTGCTCATCGTAATAACGTGTGTAAGGATCCAAATTTGAAAGCATATGATTTACTGCATTATTAGTAATTTTTGCAGGATTTACCTCATCTATATAATACATGTTTAACTCTTTAAACAACGTAGTGTAAATGTCGATTTGTTTGGCTATTTCAAAAAAATCAGATTGAAATGCTGCAGAAACCGCAACAGATATCACCACAAAAACACCTAATATCCATTTTTTAATTTTGCTCATCTTCTTTAATTTTATCTAAAAATTTAGTGAAAATTTTTTTTATAGTTTTCTCTAGCTCTGCGTATTCTATTTCTTCTTTTGCCATATAAATAAACATAAAAGTATATTGTTCATTTAAATTCTCAACAAAAGAATGTTTATTTTTCCTATAAACTTCACGCATTAAACGTTTAATTCTATTGCGGTTAACGGCAAGTTTTACATTGCGTTTTGGAACTGAAAATCCAACTTTTATTGGAAATTCAGAAGTGTACTCTGCTTTTAAAAAAATCAACCTAAAAGGAAAAGATTTTACATGTTTTCCTTCAGCAAATAATTGCTCAATTAAAATTTTACTTTTTAGTTTTTCTTCTTTTCCTAGGGT
>BS_KBA_SWE02_21mDRAFT_10001146_pt1 | contig 10093 bp, 9 predicted proteins | sample BalSeasSWE02_21m_FD_9196 | JGI IMG/M metagenome (IMG submission 9196)
ACCCAAACCGTAAGCTCAATCATCTTAGGCCAGCCACCTTTATCAATTACAATATCATTTATTGCATAAAGTTTTTCTTTCTCGTGACCAAGAGCCTCGCCACTAATAACCATTCTTTCTTCAATACTATACTTGCCTTCTTTAAGTTCTTTAATAATTTTATCCATCTGATCAATATTTGCCTCAACAAGAAATCCCAGTTTTCCCATATTAACACCAAGAACAGGCTTATCATAGAACTGAGCATTAAATGCCGTTGCAAGCATTGTTCCATCACCACCGATTGAAATTATTAAATCAGCTTTTTCATAAACTTCTTTATCGTCTGTTATAAAATCGTCAAAGAGTTCAATTTTTAGTTGATCCTTTTCTTCAAGGAGAGATTTGGTAAGTATATAGTCGAGTTTGTTTTTTTTTAGTTTGGAAATAAAAGATGAGACAACTTCAAAAACATTTTCTTTTGTGATATTGGCTATGATTCCTATTAACATATTTTTCTCAAAGTTGTTTTTGTACTACTACAAATTACGATTATTTAAAGAGAATTTCCTTTACATAATTTCAGAAACAGCTTTAATAACTGACTCGGCAGTGATTGAATTAATATCAAGGTCTGAGTCAAATTGATATTTTTTGGATAGCATTTTAAAATTATCAATTTGATTTTCGATTTGAAAGGGATAAATGTATTTACCTTTTATATTCATTTCTACAGGATAAGGCATAAACCTTCCCAAACGCTGTCCATTAGAGATACAAACAAAAGGAGTCCCAACTGCTGCGGCAAAATGAATGGCACTTGTTTCATTTGAAATAAGAACTTTTGCAAGGGATATAATTTTTGCCAGTTGCGGTAAAGTAGTTTTGCCAGTCATATCAAATGCCCTGTGAGTACTAAGATTGTAAATTATTTTTTTAGTAATATTTATCTCACTCTTAGAACCGGCAATAATAACATCTACATTTAGTTTAGTAAGCAAATCCTGAATTACAATAACATATTTCTCTACTGACCATCTTCGTTTTTCTTCTTGTGCTCCAGGGAAAATTAATAAAAAATCATTTTTTGTTGGAATTTCAATATCTATTCCATTAATGGTCATATCTGGTTTACGAAAATTAATAGATTCATTTAAAACTTTTGCAAAAAAATCCCTATTACGATAGAACTCAAAAATATTTTCTGAAGATTGTGGTATAAGCCGAGTATAAAATTTATCTGCTAATAAATTACGTTTCCACTTTACATAGGCATCGATTGAACCTGTGCTTCCAATTCTTACTTTTGCTTTACTAGTATTGACAATAGAATCACCAAAAAGTATCTCTCTTGAAAATGTTGTATCAATTACAACTTCAAATCCCCTTTGATAAATTTGGTTAAGGGTTTTGTATTTGTAAAAAATATTGTTGTTAAAACATTTCCTGTTTATCCAGATAAATTCATCTATTGAATTATTGTCAAATGTTTCTGCCAAATCTTTCCAAACAATATTTCCGCAAAGGGTAATCTTATAATCTTTATACTTATTACTCTGCTTTAAAGAGTGTAAAAAATTGCGGACAAGAATGTAATCGCCAATAGCATCAAGACGGATTATTAAAAGAGTCTTAGCATTTTTTTTTTGCAATTTAATTAAAATCAAAACATTTATTATGTTATAAAACAAAAAGCGAAAAATGTTTAGAAACTTTGAGAAATATATTTTAATCATAGTCTGGAAAAAAGTGGATGACTTTGGGGGATATAGAGAATCGACTAATGTTTTACTTTTCATCATCTTGTTTACTATTTGAAACAATAAAACTATTTTTTAATGTGCCTGTAATAATCAATTTCAAGACTTCTAATTTTATCTGCAACATCAGAATCCTCTGAATGAAATACACAAATATCCATATATGTATCACTTTTAGGGGAATAGAAATATAAATTTAATTCTTCTATACAATTTGTTTGCTGTAATGATAATGAAATTAAATATATACCAAGATTATCATATATTAGTACTTTTTCATATCCAAGATTTCTTAATACATTAAAAACACTTATCCCATCATCACCTACTAAACCAAGCAAATAAGGATCATGTTCGAAAAAAATTACCGGTTTGTATTTTTCTAAAAAATTAATATTGGATCGAATGATCTTGGAATCAAAACCATCTGTGTCAATTTTAAGATATTTGACATTATTATAATTGGGATGACGTCCTATAATTTCAATTAAGGTGTTAAAAATTATTTTAATTGAAGGCTCATTATTTATAATAAGCCTGCCGCTTCCAGTATAATTTACAAATTGTAAGTCTTCGGATTCTGATTCGCCAATAAAGCAATTTTCATATACAATATCTGGGAGGACTGATGTGTTTTTTTCTAGTAGATTAAAGTAACTATTATCAGGTTCAATGCAGATTATTGGAATCTCAGCAAAGTGCCTAATAATTATAGATGTATCTCCTACATTTGCTCCAATATCAATAGCCTGCATATTAGGATATTTTTTTAGCAAATAACCCGGTATTCTTCCAATATTCATATCATATTCGGGAAAGAGTTTTCTGTTAAAAGGAAAATCATGTTTTAAAGTAAGTTTGATTTTAAGACCCAAAAGATTATAAGTTATTAAAGCATTTTCATCTATGCTTAGATAGAATTTTCTTAACAATAAAAGACCTTTTTCAATAATTTTATTCAACAAATTTGCTTTTCTATACTTTATTAAGCTATCGGAAATAAACTGTGCAATCATCTATAATTTTTCCTTCTCCCCTGTTAAAACATTTATTACTTCAAGTCCTTTAATTAATTCAATTCTTTTTGGCCCAGCTAAGTATGAAAGGGAGTAATTCTTGTCTCTGCTTTGTCTAGTTTGATCCTCTTTATATGCTTCATGGATCGATAATACATGAACTTGCTTAGTTATTAAATCATTCCTTACAAAAAAGGCATTAGACCCAGTAATATTACAACCAACTAACGAATATCCTTTTTTTGAAGCTACATAATTTAGAGCGGGTAAAGACGCTCCAAAGAATAAATTACTATAATGAGCTTTTGTTCTGATAAAGTCTTTATCATATGGCACTGTTATGAACCTGTCTTTACCAAATAAACTATTATACTCCAATATAATAATGGAGGGATTTATTTTTGTTAAATTTATTTCATTAAAAATATGATAATCATTTCCATCAATATCTATGCTTAACAATCCAATATTTGAATAACCTGTGCTAACTAATAATTCATTAATATTTTCTTTATCTATAAAAACTGATTTCCCAGTTAAATTATACTTCCAATACCAGTTTCGTTTTTTTAAACTTTCCATTGCTTTTTCAGAACCATCCATCACAAAGCCACTCCAATTATTGTTCATCATTAAAAAACGCGTGTTAGATTCAAGATAATTTTCAACCCCAAATTCAATGAATATTTTATTATCAATCACTACATTTTTTATAAGATATTGGATGATGCCATCTTCTCCAAATTGACTGAATATTTTAAATTCAAAATCATTAATGTTGGCTGAATTCATAAGCAATTGTTGTTTCGAAAGCATTGAACCAATTGCTAAAGATAGAGTTTCGTTGGAGATTGGATTAATTTTTTCAATAATGTTCGAAATTTTATTTAACAATATCTGTTTAATTTTTTTCATTTTTAAGCTTTCATATTCATTGTGTAATGTACTTTGCAATTAGAGCAACGAAAGCAACAAACATAATATTTTTTGCTTTACTAGTTTTCACAATCAAGTCTCCATAAAGAATTTCACGTGAGAATGTTGTATCAATAATTGTTTCAAATCCAGATTTATATATTTCTTTTAATAGTTCGTATTTGCAGAACGGATTGTTGTTGAATTTTTTTTCGATATAACCAATTGAACTTATCAATGGCACTACCATCAAAAGTTTCAGCTAAATCTTTCCAAATGATATTGCAACATAACGTTATTTTATAATCTTTATAAGTTTTACTCTATTTAATGTACTGAATGAATTTTCGAACAAGGATATTATCATCAATCGGATCTATTCTTATTAATAGAATTGTGCCGTTATAAGTATCAGGTAATTGAAATGATATTGCAAAGTCAATAATCTTGCAAATCAAAAAAAGATAGATGTTAACTAATTTTGTGAAATAAATTTTTATCATTTATTAAACATTTATTGCAATTAAGTTTGAGCTGTTATGCCAGGATGCAAATTAGGTTTTTCAGCATTCAAAAATTTACAAACATGTTTAGAATTAAAATCAATATCTTACTTTGTAATCATTTTAATAAGATGTAAAATTTATTTAATCTAAAAAATCTTAGATAGTATTTTCTTTAGTTTATTAATAATACGGATAAAAATGGGTTTAGGCTTATTATATTTACAATAATGATAATAATCAGCATCTTCATTGCAAACAATTTCAGACGGATGATTCTTTATTGCCAAATCAGAAGCAACTAAAGTGGGACTTTCCCCCTTAGTATGAAGTGCTTCATCACCAAAACCAATATTTAAAATCATATTAATATTCGGTAGTATCGCAAGACCGCCNTTGAACCAAATTGTAAATATCCATTGAAAATCCCAGGTATCTATTTTATTTTTTTTGATCTCTATTAAGTTCTTTATCCAGAAATTCTGCATAGATTTATTTTTGAAAGTACGTCGAATAAAATCTGAATTATTGATTTTCGAAAGTTCTGCATCATAAAATTGCCATCGATTTGCCCAGCTAGCCCAACCCCAAATATGACTGTATTTAGAAAAAAAGTAATCTGCGTCTCCTCGTTTAATACCATTTTGGAGATTTATTCCCCCAATATGCCAAATCCTTTTATCGTCTTTATACATTTCAAGCAATTCCTCACAAAACCAAAAAAAACTTTGATCCGGTAAACAATCATCTTCAAGAATTATCCCCATCTCTTCATTTTCAAAAAACCAGGTGATCGCACTGCTTACCGCATATTTGCAGCCAAGATTTTTTTCACGCAAGAGAGTTTTAATCTCGCATTGCCAGTCAACATTGTTAATAATAAAATCCCGTACAGCTTTTACTTTTTCAAATTCACCATATTTGTTATTTCTCGCACCATCTGCAGCGATATAAAGCCTAGGTGGTTTTGCTTTTTGTATAGCTTCAAATACCTGTTTTGTTGTATCAAGACGATTAAAAATTAAAAACAATACCGCTGTATTTAAGGGACAAGGTGGAACGAATGCTGAATTTGCTGACAATTTTTAATTCCCTTGTAATTAATTCTTTTTTAATAAAGCTATGATATTTTGGAATGCAAATATCTCACAATTTACTGGTGAATAGCTTTTTATTTCAAATAACTTTCCACCAGGTAACAGTCTATAAAATTTATAATTGGTTAAAAGATCCCAAAAATTTTTGAAGTAAGATTTACTAACTACATTCATTTCATTAAACTCAAAATGAATTGCTTTTATCCTGTTGTTTGCTAAATAATCTTTTGCTCCTAGCAGTACATTTAATTCATTCCCTTCAGTATCAATTTTTAATAAATCTACAAAGATCACTTTTTGTTCTTTTAAAAAATCATCTAACCGTATAACAGTTATGTTATGAGCAACTGCTTTCCCTTTATGTAAATCTTCTATCACTTCTCTATATAATGAAGCATGTTCACTTCCTTCCTTAGTATCATAATCATATAATTCAAGGTTTTCGCATTTATCTCCGACACCCAGATTAAACGATTTAAAATTTTGGGATTTAATATTATTATTTAGTGCAGAATAAGATTTAGGGTGTGGCTCAAAGGCAAATAAATTAATATTCTCATCAATATTTAATACCTCTTTTGAATATTTCCCGATATTTGCTCCGACATCTAAAACAGTTTTGCAATTATTATTTTTTAGATAGTTTTTTAACCACTTATTCTCTCCTGTCAAAAATGCATTTTGATAATTTAATACACCCAATCCCCTAAGACTTAATTGATATAAAAATTTATTAAATTTTGAAAATATTTTATTCCCAAACAAATAAGCATAAACCATATATAAAATATTTTCCATTCTTTAATTCTCTGAATAAAGCTGGTAATAATGAGCAGATGATTTCTTAAATAAATTAGTATTTTTATTCACTAATTAAATTTAAAGAATTTTATTATTAAGTAATTAATAACAGTAGCATCTATTGATCTTTAATTTCATACAAAAAATTACAGGTTGGGAATTCAGTACTTCCTACAAAAAAGTTATTGGCAATACCGGCTGGTTAATTTTTGATCGTGCCTTAAGAATGACTGTTGGTATTTATGTAACAGTCTGGGTTGCAAGATATCTTGGTCCGGGACAATTTGGATTACTTAACTATGCTTTTGCTTTAACTGCCATCATAAGTTTACTATCCACTTTAGGGCTCGAACAAATTATCATAAGAGATCTGGTTAAAGATTCGACAATAAAAAATGTTACTCTTGGAACTTCTTTTGTTCTAAAATTATCCGGATCACTATTATCCATTGCGCTATCACTTTTAATAGTAAGTTTTATAAGACCGGGTGAGCATTTAACCTTTTTAATTGTTGGAATTATTGCTTCAGGAATATTATTTCAGCCATCCGATATAATAGATCTTTTTTTTAAATCGCAGGTTGAGGCAAAATATCCGGTTCTTGCTAAAAGCATACCTTTTATATTGATCAATATTGTAAAAATAATACTGATAATTAATAATGCCTCTTTAATTGCTTTTGCATGGGCTACATTGGTTGAACTTGCTTTAGGTGCATTAGGTTTAGTAATAGCCTATCAATTAAAGGGTCATCATATTAAAAAGTGGAAGTTTAATTTCAAACGAGCAAAAGAATTGCTTGCTGAAAGTTGGCCATTATTTTTATCCGGAATTGCTGTACTGATTTATATGAGAATTGACCAGATTATGTTAGGACAAATAGTTGGGGATGCTGCAGTGGGATATTATTCCGCCGCTTTAAAATTATCCGAGGTTTGGTATACCATTCCAATTGCAATAATGAATTCTGCTACTCCAATAATTACTAAATCATATACAACTGATCTATACCAGTATTATGTAAGATTACAAAAGCTTTTCAACCTGATGACATTAATTGGATTGGGCTTGGCAGTACCAACTACTTTTTTAGCCCCTCTCATCATTGAGATAATTTATGGGAAAGAATATCTTGTTTCTGCTTCAATTCTATCAATTCATATTTGGACTTCAATATTTGTAGGCTGGGGATTATTAAGGGATATGGTACTTGTAACTCAGCGTCTTGTCAAAATAATCCTTGCTACTACTGTTGTTGGTGCAATATGTAACGTTTTGCTTAATTTGATTTTAATTCCTAATTATTTCGGAATTGGCGCTGCATGGGCAACTTTAATATCTCAAGTTTTTGCAGTTTCACTAGTGCTTTTATTTTTTAAACAAACGAGATTTTTGCCGAGGATGCAACTAAAATCAATTTTTAAATTTTATGATGTAATCCCGAAATAATAATAAAACATGAATGAATTTAACTTAACAACTCCAAGACTAATTTTAAGATTCGGAATAAAGATTAAGTAAAAAGTGAATTATCTAGTTGTTACAAATACTCGCAACAGGTCTTTAAGTTTAGTGGAGCGAAGTATTTCAGCGTCTCTAAGCCAAAAGGCTAAACCTTACAAAGTATTCCTGATTGATCAGAACACAACTCAATTAACTCTCACCGATCCAATAAAATCAAACCCTTTATTTCAACATTTAAGTGTTTCATATAAATCAGTTTCATCGGCAAGAAATTCTATCCGGATACCGGACGATGTAGAGTGGATTTTCTTTTGCGATGATGATGGTTTTGCTTGCGAAAACTACTCTGAAATATTAGAAGATTTGATACTTAAAAATCCTAAGATAGAAATCTTTGCCGGAAGTATTATCCGTGAAGATACAAATGATTTTTATTCGCTTCGTCATAAAAAAGGAGGAAGTCTTACAAAATTTAGAAATACAAAAAATTTAATGGGTTCAAATTTTGTAATTAAAACATCAACTTTTGAAAAATTAGTTGGATTTGATGAGAGTTTTGGAGTTGGTTCCTATTGGGGGAGCAGCGAAGAAACGGATTTTTGCTGGAAAGCTTTTTTCCAAAAGGTCCCTATGGAGTTTTTCCCAGAATTAAAAGTATATCATATTCCACCGTTTAATGAATCAATTAAAAAAGGATTTATCAAATCGTATAATTACGGTATTGGCAAAGGCGCATTGGTTTACAAATGGCTTATTAAAAAAAGAAAATTAATTGTTCTTTATGAATTAGGAGAGATGTTAATATTGCCATTCCTGATTTCTTTACTGGGGATAATAAAATTAAAACCGCAGTTAATTGCAACTAATTCTGCTGCACTTGTGGGTAGATTGGTTGGTTTTATTAAAGCAATTTTTGTGAATAAATAAAATTATAAATTTACTTTGAGTGCTTTATTTTTTTCATTGAAGTAAGCTGTTTTTTTAATCCAGCTTTGACCAGAAAAACTCTTCCAATATACAATGCGTACCGCACAGCATAACCAATAATATTTTTTAATGTAAAATGGTGATGCGCTCTAAGTATTGTTAAACATTCTTTTATTGCTTTAGATTCTTCAACAACCGATTTACCTTTCCCGTCCATTTTAACAACAGCCCCTTCGTTCAGATAAAATCCCTTACAGTTGTTCTTTACGAGTTTTACAACCCAATCAAAGTCCATAGCAACTTTAATATTCTTATCGAATAGTCCAGTTTTAGTAAACACTTCTTTCTTCACAATCATTGTTGGGTGCAAGTAAGGCATTCCTCTACCAAGACTTTTCATTTGTGGACGCACAAATAGTTCGTTGTTGTTTTCATCGACAAAAATCAGATTAGAATGAGTAAAATCATATTCATTGTTATTATTAAGTATTTTGATTGCCTTTTCGGGATAGAATTTTTCTAGCAGTATATCACCGGAATTTAAAAACATAATATACTTACCTGTAGAAATATTTATACCTTTATTAAAAGCATCTGCAATTCCATCATCTTTTTCCGAAACAGATTTACCGGAATAAGTTTCAAGATATTTTTGGGTTTTTTCACAATCACCACCATTAACCACAACGGATTCTATTAATGGTGATTCTGGAATTGAACTAAGTGTTTTAATCAATTCATCGTAATTATTGTATGTTATTGTAACGATTGATATCATAACAAAAATTGTTTCTATTATTAGTTAAAATTTAGCGATACAACATTTCACTTGAAAGAGAAACAAATGCATCATTATTTAATATAATATCTATATTTTTGATTAATATTTTTTAGAGTTAAAGAAAGTAAGTTGAAGACAGCAATTGTACACGAGTGGCTTGTTAATTATGCTGGTTCTGAAAAATGTGTTGAATCATTTACCAACATATGGCCTGATGCATCAGTTTATAGCTTAGTTGATTTTTTGAATGATGAACAACGTGCTATTATCTTAAGAGGAAAACATGCAAAAACATCTTTCATTCAGCATTTACCTTATGCTAAAACCAAACACCGATACTATCTCCCTTTTTTCCCACGAGCTATTGAATCGTTTAAACTATCTGATTATGAAGTAGTAATTTCAAGTTCACATGCTGTAGCAAAAGGTGTAAAAACTAATAATAAACAACTTCATATTTGTTATTGCCATTCACCAATGCGTTATGCCTGGGATGAAGCAGATTATTATTTAAAGGGGGCTAATCTAAATTCCGGTGTAAAGGGTGTATTGGCAAAGATGATTCTAAAGTATTTACGTACATGGGATTTGAAGTCTGCAAATAATGTTGATTATTTTATTGCAAATTCAAATTATATTGCCTCTAAAATAAAACGAATCTACAATCGTGATGCAGATGTTATTTATCCCCCCGTTGATACCGATAAGTTTCCACTAGAAGCAAATAAAGCAGATTATTATTTAGCGACTTCAAGATTAGTACCATATAAAAAAATTGATTTAATTGTTGATGCCTTTGCAAAAATGCTTGATAAAAAACTTATTGTGATTGGCAGCGGACCGGAGAAA
>BS_KBA_SWE02_21mDRAFT_10001147_pt1 | contig 10090 bp, 10 predicted proteins | sample BalSeasSWE02_21m_FD_9196 | JGI IMG/M metagenome (IMG submission 9196)
GCATCCTTCGGCATCCTTCATTTGCCGGTTTACACTTTTCTCCGAAATGGGAAGTATTATAGGACTGAAAATAGGGTTCCGAAGCTGAAAATCGGATGCGGAAACTTGTCGTAGATCCCGGGTTTAATGAAGGATGCCCACACCCCCTACCCTTTCAACTTCCTGCGGATAAACAGGTAGCTGCCCACAACAAGGCCGATCCCCGCAAGAAAAATGCCGTGGTTTTCTCGAATCATGCCGTGGGCGATCCCGTAAACACCTAAAAAACAGACAAGGGCTATCAGGAATTTCTCATATTTCGGTTTCAAAACTACCTCCTTTGAATCCCGGGATTTATTCGTAGACCTTCTTGGTTCTGCAGGGTATATTTGATGGTCTCGAAAAAAGTCCAAAGAAGGCTTTTTTCGAGAGGTTTTAGGTTTTAGGTTTTAAGTTAATGATATAATGGAATCTTTTTACATCATAAAACGTAACACCAAAACGTTATGAATTCGACTTTTTACGGGACCATCAATTTTGTTTCAAAATGGAAATATCCTCTTACAAACAGGAGAAAAGTATGACCAAAAGGATTGTTTCACTCACCCCTTCCATAACGGAAACAATTTTTGCATTGGGTGCAGGTCACCGTGTGGTAGGTATCACCGATGCCTGCGACTTTCCGCCCGAAGTTCACACCATACCGCATGTCTGCTCCTGGTTTGACCCGGACATGGATCGCATCCTAAACCTCAGGCCGGACATGGTCATGGGTCTGGCAACCGCCCATCAGCGCCTGGCCCCTGTTTTTGAAACGCACGGCATTCGGCTGGAACTGTTCAATCCGGCCACCGTGGAAGAGGCCCTCGTTGATATGGTTTCCATGGGAGCTTTATTGGATATCCCCAGGGAGGCTCAAGCACTTGCCCAATCGCTTAGAAAAAGAATGGAACTACTCGACGCGCAAGTAGGAAAGCTTGCCCCCGATACCAGGCTAACGGTAGCACGGGTGTTGGATTTCAACAACCAAAATCTGATTGTTGCGGGACCGCGCTCGTTTCAGTACGATGTCATCCGACACGGAGGCGGGATCAATGTCGCCACGGATACAGAAGGGGCCTATCCCACGATACCCTTCCTGCAGTTGAAATCGTGGGACCCACAAATGCTTTTCTTTTGCGGGGGGGATAGGAACCGCCTGGCGCAATTGAAATCAGATACGCGGTGGCAAGGCCTGAGAGCCGTGAAGACCGAGCGAATCTATCAGTTTGACTGCGGACTGACCTGCAGGACCGGACCCCGCATTGTGGATATGGCGGAACTTCTGTTTAAAACGCTTTACGCCTGAAAAGAAGATGTCCGTTTTCCGTACCCCATTTAGGAAATCGGGCTTGAATGGAAATGAAGAAAAAAGGAAGTGTATGGGATGCGCGCCAGAACGAAGATCCTCATCATATTGATTCTGCTAAGCATGGTGGATATGGTCATCCCCTTCCCGATCTTAGGGGTGATCCTCATCAGTGTTCTTTTTAACAAACCTCCCTGGTTTGAAAAACTTGTTGGTGAGATATACCATGGGCAATAAATGGATTAGCGCCGATCATTCCTCCTCTTCGGGGACAAAATGAAGCGCCATTTCAAAAGCGGATCGGGTAAAATCCAGGACCCGTTGAAAACCTTCATCCGAGAGTTTTCTTGCCTTGTCATGGCCCCGGTAGATATTGATAAACTGCCGTTCCCGCTCTAAATGCAGGGGCAGTTTTCCCAAGCCCCATTCTTCCAGGACTCTCCACACCTGCGGGTTGTACGTTCGCGTGCATCGAAGGATGAAGGGAACGGGGTCATGGCGCGCCAGCAGGGCCGCCATCCGCAGAATCAATTCAAAGGAAAGGGTTGCGGTTCCGTTTTCAACAGCGGCAACCAGGGATTCATCCGCAAGCTTCAGGCTGTGGCTCACATCCCGCATGGTAAGGCCTGCCACCTCCCGCAGATCCTTCAGATAGGAACCCGCTTCCCGGATCATTTTCTCCTGCTCCGGGGAGGAAGCCAACGCTTCTCCTATCTTTCCGGTAATCCGGCCGCCCTTGGAAATGAACGTCATGGCCGCGGAAGTCATGCCGAACAGCATTCGCACGATAGACCGCTCTTCCGCCGGGTACGGTTCCAGGATTTCCCGGGGAATTTCCACGGTCTCTTTCTGCTCCCCGGGCTTTTTCGTAACCTTCCCCGATCCTTTTGCTTTTTGGACTGTTTTTGCTTTTGTCATCAACTCCTCACAGGTTTTTTTTGGTACAGATTTCACGGTTTACACGGTTTCTTTTTGTTGCGCGAAGAATTCAGGCGCCTGAATTCTTCTTAAGGCACACAGAGGGGGAATTTCTTTATTGATTATCACATCAACCATTGAATCTCAACCGAAACGCTCATGCTACGGCAATTGCAGATGACCTCTCTTCTCACTTGACGATAAAAGAGCTTCCTTCTAATATGTACACATCAATATTTTTCGACGTACGTTCCTTTCATGAGGAGGTGATCGGAATGGTCTCAAAATATGCGACATGAGTTTTCATGCAATTGTAAATGGCGCTTTGGGTCTTTCCTGGACCCGTGATCCATTTGACCGCATTATCGTGGCCAATTCCGCTCTAAATAACAATCTGCTCATAACAAAAGATCGAACTATCCTGGAAAATTATGAAAATGCCGTGTGGTAAGTCCAAACAGGAAACGAAATACTGAAAAAAGCAAAGACAATGTATGAAGAAATGGGCATAACTTTATGTGCCAAGTCACTTGAACAAATCCTCCCAGGGATATAAGGTACAAAACAGAAAATAAGGATAAGAGAATGATCGCGCTATAACCGGACATTATCACCCCCGCCGAATACTTCGCTATCAAAAAGTGAGGGCTCAAATGTCAGAAAGATGGCCAACATGGTAAGAGCATATTATTCACGTCTCAGGGACCTCCTGAGCCGGTGGACGACCCCACCCACCCCCGCCGGTGAAAATGAAATCGTCTACTGGCAGGACAAACTGTTGTTCACCCTTCTTCTGGCGGCCCTGATCTTCGGCTTTCCCGTATATGTTGCGAGCGTTTCCCTCTGCATCAAGGAGGAACTCTGGAGCGTCGCCGTTGTGGACACTCTGATCTACGGCTGGTTTGCCGCGCTCTTTTTTCGGCGGACCCTTCCCTTTGTCGTTCGCGCCTTCAGCCTTGTTTACATGAGCTACGCCCTTGGCATGGTCCTGCTCCTGACTGTGGGACCCTTTGGCGCCGGGCCGGTTTGGATCTTTGCATTTCCCGTCCTCGCAGCGGTTTTCATGGGCGTTCGAACGGTCTTCCTGACACTGGCCATCAATGGGGCCACCCTGGTTGCCGTTGGAGTCCTGATGGCCAACGGTGTCCTTGGGTGGGATTACACAGTCATTAATTCGAGTGAAAAATGGGCGGTAATCGGTCTGAACTTCATGTTGCTGAACACCGTTGTCGCCATTTCCGTTTCGTATATTTCAAGAGGGCTGCTCATTTCCCTGAAACAGAAGAAAGGCATGCTGGATACGGCCGGACAGAAACATAAAGAGCTGTTGACCTTCACCCGCCGGCTCGAAGCGGAAATTGTTGAGCGGAAGAGGGCGGTGGAGGCGCTGCGGGAGAACGAAGACAAATTTTATAGAGCCTTTCATACCAGCCCTTATGCGTTAACCATCACCCGCACCAAGGACGGAAAGTTCATCGAAATAAACGATGCTTTTTCCATTATCACGGGCTTCACCCGGGAAGAGTCATTAGATAATTCCTCCCTTGGGTTGAACCTGTGGGTCGACCAGGAAGATCGAAGGATGGTGGTCTCCGATCTCATGGCGGGCAAGCGTGTGGTAAGCAGGGAGTTCCTGTTCAAAGGAAAGAATGGTAGAATCATTACGGGTTTGTTTTCGGCCCAGATGATTCCTGTCAATAACGAGACCTGTATTCTGTCCAGTATCAACGATATCACCGATCACAAGCAGGCGGAACAGGAAAAGGCGAAATTGGAGGAACAATTCCACCAAGCCCAGAAACTGGATTCCATCGGTCGTCTGGCGGGCGGTGTGGCCCACGACCTGAACAACCTGCTTACCCCTATTCTTGGATACGGCGAGATGCTCCTTTCGGATGCCGCCGGAAACGGTACGACTGAAAAGCCGCTGCAACAGATTGTGAATGCCGGCAAACGGGCACGGGATCTTGTGCGTCAACTGCTGGCTTTCAGTCGAAAACAGGCCCTCCAGTACAAAAACTTCGACATGAACGCCTTGTTAAGTGATTTTGAAAAACTCCTTCGACGCACCATCCGGGAGGACGTTGCCATTCGGATGAACCTGGCTGAATCCCTTCCGCTCATCAAAGGGGATGTGGGACAACTGGAACAGGTAGTCATGAACCTGGTAGTCAATGCGCAGGACGCCATGCCGGACGGGGGGCATTTGACCATCGAAACCGCCCGGGTCGAGTTGGATGAGAGCTATTCGGAGGGACACAGAGACGTGACACCCGGACCGTATGTCATGCTGATGATCAACGATACGGGGTGCGGGATGGATCCGGATACACGCGAACATCTCTTCGAGCCTTTTTTCACCACAAAGGAAAAAGACAAGGGAACCGGGCTGGGTCTGGCCACGGTGTATGGCATCGTGAAACAGCACGGCGGAAACATCTGGGTTTACAGCGAGCCCGGTCTGGGAACGACTTTTAAAGTCTATTTGCCTGTGTCAACAGATTCGCCCGGCCCCGATAAGGCGGATTCAAAGACCCTGTCGGAATCAGAGTTGTACGGCTCGGAGACCATTTTGGTGGTGGAAGACAATCCACAGGTGAGAAACCTCACGCGAGCCATCCTGAGGCGACAGGGCTACAAGGTCCTGGCGGCGGAAAACGGAAAAGAAGGGATCAGCATGATGGATCGACACGAAGGACCGGTCCACCTGCTCCTGACGGACGTGATTATGCCCGATATGAACGGCAGACAATTGTTTGAACGGATATCCCAAACCTATTCGGATGTGAAAGTGCTCTACATGTCCGGCTACACGGACAACGTCATTGCCCACCATGGCGTGATCGACCCCGGAGTCCAATTCATCCAGAAACCGTTCTCCATGAAAGACTTGGCCGCCAAAGTCCGGGAAACATTGGATCGAGGGATCAAATGAATGAAGAAAACGGGTGCATACCGGATCCGGCGGTCTTACTTAAATTGGCCAAGATGCGGATGCCGTTTGGCAAGTATAAGGAGCGGCTTTTGATTGACCTTCCCGAGCCCTATGTGGTTTGGTTTGCCCGAAAAGGATTTCCTTCCGGACAACTGGGCGATATGTTGCGCATGGTTTATGAGATTAAAGTAAACGGTTTGGAATATCTTTTTAAACCGTTGCGGAATCTGTAGACGAGCCATTAGATTGTGAAGTAATACCCAGCAGCTAACGGGAGTTATGATTTTTAAAACTTTCCCATATCCCAAGAATTAAGGAGAAAAGATGCCATGACCAAAGATATTTTTCGACAATTACAGCAAAGGCTGGACGACTATTCCGTGGGGTTTCCGGCCACACAGTCCGGGATTGAACTGAAGATACTGGAAAACCTCTTTTCCGAAGAGGATGCGGCCCTGTTCCTGTCCCTGAGCACTCGACTTGAGACTCCGGAGGCCGTGGCTGCGCGGCTGGATCAGCCTGCAGAAAACGTCGCAGCCCGTCTGGAGGAGATGTCCCGCCGCGGCTTACTGTTCCGCCTGGAGAAGGAGGGCGAACCCAGATACGGCGCCATACCCTTTGTTCACGGGCTTTTTGAATTTCAGGTGAAGGGCCTGACGCACGACCTCGCCCAGATGGTGGATCAATATTCCAACGAGGGCTTTGATGAAGCCATGGTGAAAAGTGATGGCTATTTCCTGAGGACTATCCCTGTCCAAAGGTCTGTGGACGTAACACAGCATATTGCAAGCTATGATGACGCCGTTCAGATCCTTCGCAGCAAAGACAAAATCGTGGTCACGGACTGCATCTGCCGCAAGCGGAAGGATCTGCTGGATCAATCCTGCGGTAAACCGCTCGAGGCTTGTTTCATGTTTGGTTCCATGGGGCAATACTATCTGGACCGGGACATGGGGAGAAGGATCGATGCGGACGAGGCCATCGCCATTGTGACCCGGTGCCAGGAGGCGGGCCTTGTCACCCAGCCGGCCACGTCCCAGAATCCCTCCGGCATGTGTAACTGCTGTGGAGATTGCTGCGGTGTGCTGGCCGCCTTGAACAAATTTCCCAAACCCGCGGAAAGAGTCTTTTCCAACCACTATGCGATAATAGACAGCGAAACCTGCGTAGGCTGTGAAACCTGCGTGGACCGCTGCCAGATGCGTGCTCTCCACATGAGTGACGATGGTCTTGCGGAAGTAGACCTGGACCGATGCATCGGGTGCGGACTTTGCGTTATCAACTGTCCTTCAGAGTCCCTGGAACTGAAATTAAAAACCGGGGATCAGGTTCGCGTTCCGCCCACCACCAGCGCTGAACAGATGATGCGCCTCGCGCAGAAACGGGGGGTAATGGGTTGAGGGATGAAACGTATTGGAAACTGCGTTTCACGTTATCGGTTGACAGTTGCCAGTTGCCAGTTGCCGGTTATACGTTGCTGAAATTGCCAATGAGACCTCCGATTGCAGGATTCGGAATGCGAAATATTTGCGATTGCAGGAAACTTCCCAATGTCCCTCTATCCCTACTTTAATTCGGAGGTTGCATCCAAAACATTTTCCTGGGGCGTTTCCATTTTGAACCCGGTAATTTCTTTTGCACCCAGATTACACTTATTGGAGACGCCAGCCAGGAGGTCATAAAGTCCGGGAAGGGCTTCCTGAATGGGAACGGCCTCCACATTCCCTTCGTAGCGGCGGTACCGGCCACCGTAAATGAGGATAGCCCGTGCCATGGGATAGTCCTGACAGAAGGCCCGGAGACCGCTCAGATCACGATTCCGAAGTGTCGCTGTGCGTTTGACCTCGATCGCGATAAGTCCACGTTCACCGTAAAGGATGAAGTCCACTTCCATCTGGTTGGCAGTACGCCAATAGTAGAGGTCATATCCCAAGTCGAAATTGTCATTGATCGCCCGCAATTCTTGAAAGACCAGGGTTTCCAGGGCTGCTCCGTCTATCTCCTCAGGCCGGTCAAGAATTCCCTTGGGACGGATGGCCCGGTAGACGCCGGCATCGAAAAGGAAGAACTTGGGATGGGCGGCAAGACGTCTCTGCGCGCGTTTTTTGAAGGCAGGCAGTCTTACCGCCAACAGCAGATCCTCCAAAATATTGAAGTATTCTTCAGCCAGCTTACGATTCACATTGCATTCGCGTGCCACTTCGGAGATGTTGAGGGGTGAAGCCTGCGAAAAACTGGCGACATCGAGAAAACGTGCAAACGCTTGAAGGTTGCGCGTAAGCCCCTCCTGCTGCACCTCCTCCCGCAGATAGGTATGAATATAGCTGCTCAGATAGGCTTCGGGCTCGGGATCAGAGAATGTCATGGGCATCTGACCCCGCTTCAAAGAATGGTTCACTGTGAAATCACGGCCCAATTCCACGGCCGTCAGAGGATGCATCCGACGGGTCAGTGCCCTCCCGGCCAGCAGGTTGGTCCCCTTCCGGCGCAGCTTCCTGGCACTGGAGCCGGTCAGGACAAAAAGAATCCTCCGATTCTCAATCAGGCGATGCACCTCGTTGAGCAATTCGGGAACCCGTTGAATTTCGTCAATCACCACCCAGCCTTCATATCCCGGTGGAATCATGGTCTCAAGTCGCTGAGGAGATGCGAGCAGCAAATTGTAAAGCTCCGATTCCAGAAGATCCAGGTAGAGGCTGCCTTTGAAGACACTCCGGACCCATGTGGATTTGCCGGTTCCCCGGGGACCGAAAAGAAAGAAGCTCTTTTGTTGCGGCGGTCTGATCGTTCTGGCGTACATAACTCCATATTACATGGTAATTTGGAGTTGTCAACTCAAAAAAACATCCATCACAAGGGGGCTCAATGTTCCAANGAAATACTTCTTGGTCTCATATTCCTTTTTTCAAAAGAAAGACGCCTTGACTGAATGTAGTATATAAGGTTCAGAAAAAACAATAGGAGCCAGGGAAATTGTTTAAAAAAGCGCCTGTTTTCTTAGGACGGAAAGTGGTATATTGAAACAGACGCCGCATAACGGAATCCAGAAAGTCGGCGCCGGCAAAACCTGAGGTCTTCTAAAAACCAACCCGCAAAATAGGAGTAAAGGATGCCCGCATTCACCCGAAGAAGATTTATAAGCGCGGCTGCTGGAAGCGCCGCCCTGGCCCTGCTGAAACCATCGGCGCTTTTCGCCGCTGACAAGACCATGAAAAACCTGCCCTCCCCTTCTCCCGATGCAGCCGGCTCCCTTTTCCAATATTTTGACACACTCTTTCAGCATTCCACCATATCCCTCAGGCTCATCTGAGCTGATTTCACTTCATTGAAGTCTTGTAAACAGATGTTCCCACTTCAGGACATCGGCCCCTCTTTGAGATGCAGGCCGTATTTTCTGATGCGGTTGAAAACGGTCATGCGATGAACCCCCAGTAACCGGGCGGCCACGGTCTTGTTTCCCTTACTCGCAACCAGGGCATCGATAAGTTCCGCTTCTTCCGCTGACATTTCCTCAGTCCCTGAAGCCGAAGGCTGCCGCCCGCTCTCAAACCTTTGTTCCGTGGATGTCAAATTCCCCGGCAGATGGCGGCATTCAATCAGTCCGGATTCTGCAATGACAAAGGCATATTCAAGGGAACTCTTCAGTTCCCGGACATTTCCCGGCCATGCATACTCCACAAAAAGGGCCATCACCTCAGAACTAACCCCGCTGATTTTCTTCCCGCTTTTCACGTTGAGCTGTTTGATAAACGAGTCAACCAGAAGGGGGATATCTTCGGTTCGTTCACGCAGGGGCGGCAAGTGAATGGGAAGCACGTTGATACGAAAATAGAGGTCTTTTCGGAAGGCCCCTTTGGACACCTGTTCGGAGAGATCAACGTTGGTTGCCGTGATAATGCGGACATCCACCCGAACCGGGGTGTGATCCCCGACCCGTTCGAAATGCTTGGTTTCGAGCACCCGAAGGAGTTTGGCCTGTGAGGCCAACGGTATCTCCCCCACTTCGTCGAGGAAAAGATCCCCCCCATGGGCGGCCTCGAATCGACCCATTCGGTGCCGGTAGGCCCCCGTAAAGGCCCCTTTCACATGGCCGAATAATTCGCTCTCAAGGAGAGATGCATTAAGGGCCGCACAATTAAATTGAACAAAAGGGCCCTCTCTTCTTCGTCCCAGTTTGTGGATAGCGTGAGCGGCAAGTTCCTTTCCAACCCCACTTTCCCCGTAAATAGCCACCGGCGCATCACTCTCCGCGGACCGCTCAATGATCTGATAAGTCCGCTGCATGGNCCCACTCTTACCCACCATGCCATGGAACCCGGTGCGCCCTTTGGCAACCCTCGAAAGCTCATCGATTCTGCTGTCGATTCTGTCTTCTCGAGAGGCATCGGCAAAGGTTTCCAAGCCGCCCAAAACCACCCCCCCCTCATCTCGAATGAGTCTGGCGCTTTTTATAACCGATGCGTAAGACCCGTCCTTTCTGCGAAACAGGCACCGCTTTCTATTGACAAAGCCGATCTCAAAAAGCAGGCACCATTCATGCTTGCTTTCCGAGCGAAAAAGCTCACAGGCATCACATTCGAGGATAGTACATGTCGATCCCTCCAATTCCTCTCTGCTGTATCCTGAGAGGCGCTCCATGGCAGGGTTGACCATTCGAATGGAGCCATCCGGTCCCACCAGCATCACGCAACTATCCACGGAATTTACTATTTGCTTATAGTAGTGGCTGAGGATCGGTTTGCCCATAGTTTAGATTCCTACAAATTCACTCTAAGAATTCATCGCTCACAATGAATAGCATGCTGTAAAAAATGGTTCATCGCGGATTAGCGTGATGCGAAGGTTTGTTTTCAAATAGACCGTGTTCAGGGACCAGGTTTCAGGTGTCAGGTGTCAGGTGTCAGGAAAAA
>BS_KBA_SWE02_21mDRAFT_10001148_pt1 | contig 10083 bp, 8 predicted proteins | sample BalSeasSWE02_21m_FD_9196 | JGI IMG/M metagenome (IMG submission 9196)
GGCTGGGGGTGGTTATGCGTAACTAGAACACCAGATTTGACAACTTTTTGAAAGTTGTCAAATCTCGAACTTAGATTTGACAACTTTTTGAAAGTTGTCAAATCTCGAACTTAGATTTGACAACTTTTTGAAAGTTGTCAAATCTTGAATTATAATTCACTCAATAACGAAGCTATCATCCTTTCCGCTTGCCCTAAATAAGTTCCGCCAAACAAATTTAAATGATTCAATAGATGATATAATTTATACAAATTCTTTCGTACCGAATACCCAGGGTCCAGAGACCATCGTTCTTGATAAGCTGCATAAAAATCGGCTGGGAAGCCTCCAAATAATTCGGTCATCGCTAAATCAGTTTCCCGGTCTCCATAATACACCGCTGGGTCAAATAACACGGGCTGTCCTTGCATATCAATGGCATAATTACCTAATCGTAAATCACCATGCAATAATGACGAAAACGGTTGATAGTTACTAAAAAATAGTCCTAAATCAGCCAATAAACGTTCTCCTTGCTGTTGTAGCTGACCGCCATAACCGTTACGCTGTGCCAACGATAATTGAAATTCTAAACGATGTCTTCGCCAAAAAGTAACCCAGTCATTTTCTAACGGGTTAACTTGCAAATTCGTGCCGATATAATTATGGCTATACCAGCCAAACGGTACTTTTGACACGCGGTGCATGACGGCTAACTGTTGTCCTAATAACATGGTGGCCGATTGAGTATAGTCACTGCGTAACGCGACATATTCCATCACCAAATACGCATGTCCATTGGAAGTGCCCCAACATAATGGCATCGGCGCTTTAATCACCGCGGTTTGCCCAATCTCAGCTAAACTGGCGGCTTCAGTCGAAAATAGATCAAACCGGTCACGAGTATTAACTTTAACAAAATAATTGAGTCCCATTCCTTCCAAACGATAAGCTAGGTTATTATAACCCCCAGTGACCGTGTAGCGCGTTTGGATGTTAAAATCTTGGCCACTGGCTTTGCTAATATGGGCCGCGATGCACTGCCAATCTATTGTAGTTTCATCAATCATGGTAATAACTAAGTGTTTAGTAAGGCGCATTGGAGTCCAAACCTTCAGATTTGGACGAGATTAGTCAAGGTGAGGCGGCCGTCGCCAAATCTGAAGATTTGGACTCCAAGGGGTGTTATCCCTGTTCCACCTTTTTGAAGTTGTCAAATCTTTCCTGAAGTAATTGTAACACAGGCTTGTTGCCCAAGTTGCCACTGTTCATTAGCGAGGAGACAGTCCCAAGTCATGGCGTTAATTCCTTGCAGTTGTAATAAGCGTTGCTGTGAAGTGGTGGAATAATACTCGCCTAAATTATCAATAACTTGAAGCGCCGCCGGCCGGTCATTGCAAATCAAGACCATATCACATCCAGCGGCCAACGCTGCTTGCGCTCGGGTTAACGCATCGCCGATCACGGCGGCTCCAGCCATACTAATATCGTCACTGAAAATCACGCCTGGAAAATCTAGTTGCTCCCGTAAAATTTCTTGTAACCAACGACGAGAAAATCCCGCTGGTAGTTTATCCACTTGCGGATAAATAACATGAGCGGGCATAATTGCTGCTAATCCGTGTTTAATTAGACGCACAAACGGCACCATATCAGCCTGTCTAATCTCCTCCAGACTACGCTCGTCAATTGGCACCGCATAATGGGAATCGGCGACTACGGAGCCGTGGCCCGGAAAATGTTTACCTACGGCTATCATGCCGGCTTCCCGCATTCCAATGATCATGCTCTGGGCTAACGCGGTGACAATATCTGGATTCGCATGAAACGCGCGGTCCCCAATCACGGTGCTGATACCACGGTTTAAATCCAAGACCGGGGCAAAACTGAAGTCAACCCCTACCGCTCGTAACTCTGCCGCTAAGAGCCATCCTATTTGTTGAGCAAAGGTTAAAGCCGTTTGACAATTATGCTCATAGCATTTGCCTAATTGGGCGACGGCGGGCAAGAGGGTAAAACTTGGCCGAAACCGTTGTACGCGACCTCCTTCATGGTCACAACCAATCAACAAGGGAGGAGAACGCAACGCCCGAATGGCTGTGGTTAACGCACTCATTTGCGCGGGTGATTCATAATTACGAGTAAATAAAATTACTCCGCCAACTAACGGATGTTGCAATAATTCCCGCTCTTCTTCGGTTAATACTGGACCTGCTAAATCAATCATTAAGGGACCTAACCACATTTCTATTACCGTGCTAAGTTAAGACTCACCTTATGCACAACCACCCCCGGCCCCTCCTTATCAAGGAGGGGAGTGACTACCCTCCTTGATAAGGCGGGGTAGTCACTCCCTTGATAAGGAGGGGCCGGGGTAGTCACTCCCCTCCTTGATAAGGAGGGGTAGGGGGTGGTTGAATTAAGGCAAGTTAAGATAATCCTTGGTTATTTAAAAAGGCTGTATACTCCTTGTCTGCTAACATAATATGCTTCAGCAACCAGTCGTTTTTCAAAAAATTTAACATGTCCTCTGAAATCGTCATGGTGCCTTTCCGAAAGCGCATTTGCAATTCTAATAGTTGCACGACTAGCTCTTCATGCTGTCGTCGATGCCGGTCAAAGTTTGGATAGTGATAATTTCTTAATAACTCCTCTTCTGCTTTAAAATGATAACTGGTATATTCAGCTAATTCTACAAAAATTCGTCTAATTACACTTTTCTCGACCTGGTTGGTTGCCGCTTCATACACTCGATTGATAATATTCACCAGTTGTTGATGTTGATTATCGAATTGTTCAATCTTAACGCTATAGTCATCGGACCATTCAATGAATTTCATATTTATTCTCTCTCCAACGCTCCTTTCCAACTTTCCCCTTATCTGCTCTCACTTTCCTTAGATTTGACAACTTTTTGAAAGTTGTCAAATCTTAGGAAACTCGACGATAAAAGTGGCTCCTCTCCCTTCTTCACTTTCACACCACACTTTACTCTTCATCATTTCTACTAGATGCTTGACAATAAATAATCCTAAGCCAGTGGAATGTTCATTGGCAGTGGGTTGAGGAGTTAAACGAGTGAATTTACCAAACAGTTTTTGTTGGTCAACTACACTCAATCCTGGTCCTTCATCTTTGATTTCACATCGAATTGAACTGTTATTTAATTGAATTGAATTATCGGTTGAAGTTAGTCGTATCCAAACCTGTTTACCTCTGGGCGAATATTTTATCGCATTAGAAATTAAATTATCTAGCACCTGATAGGTCAGGTTTTCATCGACCACCACTTCAGACTGAGTTACGGAAATGTTCAACTGTAATTGAATTTCTTTTAATTTGGCACGGTCCTGATATGATTTCACCAATTGTTGTAACAGTGGTAATATCTCAACGGGTTTCAAAGAGACGTTGAATTTTCCAGATTCAATAGCATTTACATCTAATAAATTCCTAATCAATTCAAACATCCGTTGCGCACTGATACCAATGATTTTGGCAAACTCAATAAGTTCAGCTCGAGTAAATTCATCAAAACCGGTTTCGATTAACTCGGCCGAGCCTTGAATGGCTTGCAACGGGTTTTTCAAGTCATGCGCCGCAATGCCTAAAAATTCATTTTTGTCCTGATTTAACTGAAACAACTTCGTATTCTTTTCTTGCAATTGTATACGTTTTTCCTCTAACTCTGTTAAAAACACGTCTTTTAAGCGATTTAATTCTTGTAACTCTTGATTTTGAATATCCAATTTTGCAAAATATTCTTGCAATCGGTTTGCCATCAGATTCAAAGAATTTATCAATTGCCCAACTTCATCTTGAGCTTGGTAGGGTAACTGCGTCGTAAAATGACCCCGTGCAATAGCTTCAGCCGCCTGTTTCGCTTGTAACAAGGGTGTCATGATTAAATGCACTAACCAGATTGTCAAGAATATCCCTAATCCGAGAATAATCGTCCCCATCACTATGACAGAGCGAATTTGCGCCGTGGCATGTTGTTTTAATTCTTGTATTGCTTCAGTAATGCCAATCTCGTCTAAATAAACTCCCGTGCCGATTATCCAGTTAAAGGGCTCGAAACGATGCACATAAGAAATTTTTGGGGACACTTCACCATTGTTCACTTTTGGCCACATGTAATAAACGAATCCATGTCCCGTGGTATTGGCGACTTTGACAAATTCTTGCACAAACAATTTACCTTGAGAGTCTTTAAACTGTGTGGAGTCAACGCCATCGAGTTGAGGAAAACCACCGTTACGAATGGTCGCTCCCCTAGAGTTTAACACAAAAAAATAATTATTTTGAGTATTTCCGATGTCATAATGAGCATTGATAATTAAGTCAGCAATTCTCTCTTGCTGTGCCGCTTTGAGGTCTTCCACATAAATTCCTGCACCCAAAATCCAATTATAAGGTTTAAATAATTTCAGGTAAGACAGTTTTAATTGGGGCTTGGTGTAACCTAATTTATTCCAATAATAATTGACAAATCCCTGACCACTGGATTTGCCAATTGTTATCATGTCACGGATAAAATATTTACCTTTAGCATCTTGTAAATTCAATAAATTTTTACCCTCTAATTCGGCCTCACCATGAGCGATTACGGTCGCGTTGAAATCAAAAGCAAAAAGATAACCCGTACCTTCATCATAACGCACTTTCCGCAAATAATCTTGTAATTGACGGCGAATGACCTCCTCTGCTACTCCCTGGGTTTTCAATTGCTGGTACGCAGTGGTCAAAATACTTAAGGTGGTATCGATGGCGGCTACCAATTTGGGTTTGTAGAGTTGTTCAATATTTTCAATTTTGGAATCTTCTTGATAAATTTTGCGGGCCAATTGATAAACTAATTTAGTTTTTGCCGCAATTTCCGCCTGTTTGTCCTCCAAAATTCCGGCGCTATGGGTTTCAAATTCAAGAGTTACCTGATGATAAACACTGATGGTTATCGTCACCATAAAACTGACCATCATTGAAATAATCAACAGGCTTAACTTGGTACGAATGTTTAGATTTTGGAAAAATTTCATACGTTAATAAAGTTTCTGAAAATTTTATTAAAATTACCCGTAAATTTAGAAAGTTTAGTTGCTCACCTTACGCATGGTTAACTCAATTCCCCCTGCCCCTCCTTATCAAGGAGGGGAGAAAGAGGAGTGGTTACTCCCCGCCTTACCAAGGAGGGGTTGGGGGTGGTTAGGACTCCACTTGCAAAGCTATCAATTCTCCACCGCGGGTATAAATTAAGATGGTATCCTCAATCACTAGCGGAGGGACTAAAATACTATCACCGGCGTTATAGCGCGTGACAAATTGACCATCTTCTCGGCGGAGCCAATGGACATAGCCTTCGTTATCGCCAACTATCACGTAGTTATTGAAGATTACCGGGGCCGTGAGGCCGCGGGCTTGCAATTTATCTTGTTTCCAAATGGTCGCCCCGGAGTCTCGTTGTAGTGCCCACAACTGACTTTGACTGTCACTCACATACACTTTGTCAGCGTCAATGTCCAGTCCCGCATAAGAAGCAATGTCGCGCTCCCATAGTAGTTGTCCATGACTCAAGTCGGCGGCAATAGTACGTCCCTGATAACTGGTAGCATAAATAATTTGCTCTGCTACTTTCGGGTCGGCATCAATGTCTGCCATCCGCTCCAATTCAGTACGACCATGGGCGGCAGCAACAGTCATTTCCCATAATAATTTACCGGTACGTAGCTCTAACAATGCTAATTGGCCATTGTCCAGGCCCACTATGATATGGTCGTCGGTGATTAGAGGCGTGCTGGTACCACGTAAAGTGAGGAGAGGTACATTACGTTCATATACCCACAACCGTTGACCGGTTTGACTTTCTAAGCCGAATAACTTGCCGTCGATAGTACGCACGACCACTATTCCCTGACTGATTTGAGGCACGGCTAAGATTTCACTAGAAACCTTGACTTGCCACTGTAGTTTACCGTCGGTGGTCGACAATGCTATCACGTCGCCGTGATTGCTCCCTACGATAACCAGGCCTTCGCCTACGCCTGGACCGCCGGCAATGGTTACGTCTAGTGCAGTTTGCCAGAGTGAATGACCATTGCGAAAGTCATACGCAGTGACATAGCCTTTGGGCGAAGCCGCAAACACTTCATGGTCCGCCACACTAAGAACTAATTTGAAATCATTTTGGTTAGCCCCCCCTTTCACGTTTGCAGTCCATAGAGTCTTGAGCGAAACGGTCGGACTAAATTCGACTAAGGGTGCCGGTGATTGGGTGTTATCTTTACTGCGGAACCAGCTACAGCCAGTTAATAATAGTAGCGATAAACTCAACAGCATTAGCCAGCGAGTATGTTCAAGAATCGTAGCCATAGTAATCTCAAAGTTTCCCAGCTTTCCAGGTCTGACCAGAGGAATGTTTAAGCAAATCACCTTACGCATGACCACCCCCAACCCCTCCTTGGTAAGGCGGGGAGTAAACACCACCTAACTCGCCGTGGAGATTCCCCGCCTTAGCAAGGAGGGGCTAGGGGTGGTGGTGCGTAAGTAAATCCTATGACAACCTCTAGTCAGATGTTTTATTGATTAGATTGATATTGATTAGGTTGAGCTGGCGCCGCCGGAGGAGCGTAGCCATAAGGATTTTGCGAATAGGGCTGACCACCTGGGGTATTTGGTGGATAAGGTGGTTGCCCGTATGGCATCGAATAAGGTTGACCAGGCATCGTGGGCCAAGGTGTATTGGGTGGATAAGAGGGTTGCTCGGCTGGCATCGAATAAGGTTGATTCGGCATCGACGAGGGCCAAGGTGCATTGGGTGGATAAGAGGGTTGCCCGGCTGGCACTGAATAGGGTTGACCAGGCATCGTCGGCCAAGGTGCATTAGATCCCATAGGTGGCGATTGGGGCGCTGGTTGGTTAGTTTGCCAGTTGGGATTAGGCATCACCGGCGGTGCCGCCAACGGTTGATTGGGCGCTGGTAGTTGCTGCCAGGTCACATTTGGCATTCCCTGTGGTTGCGGGGGTACGGACGACATCGGTGGCATTGATTCATTCGCGCCTGGCAGGTTAGGCATCATCACTGGTGGTGAGGGTTGTCCAACTTCTGCTGGCGCCGGCATCACCGTGGCAGGTTGCTCAAACACGGGCGGTGCCATTGCCGGTGGTGGTGTGATAGTTGCTGGATTAGGCATTTGAGCACTTTCTGGTGCCACCGCAGTGGGCATAGTGACTTCAGTTACCGGCGGCTCTTCGGTCGTCACCGGCGCGACCGTTGGCGGAGACGTTGGTTGGACTTCAGTGGTAGTCGAAGAGGTAGTGTCGGCCTCAACTTTTGGTTCACTTGGGGCAATGGTAGCCTCAGTATTAACGGTCGGGGGCGTTACCTCGGTGTTAGCGGGAGCAACAGACTCCGCAGATTCACTAGATTGGCCTTGACTGGTTTCCACGGTCGGTGGTGGTGCAGTGGTCGCAGTTTCGGTAGCAGACGGATTTGAGCTATCAAGCGTTTCAGTGGTAGTGGCCGCTTTCTCCTCAATTTTTGGCACAGTATTAGAATCAGTAGGTTTAATCACTGCTTCAGTTTCCGTAGAAACGGTTTTAGGTACCGACTCCGACGGCTTGACAGCTTCTTTCGCTGGGGTAACCGATTCGGTCTTAGCAGAAGAGGAAGAATCAACAGCAGTCTTAGTTTCTGCCGGTAACGCGACTGGCAAATTGGCTTCCACCATGCCTACTTTTGTGGCACCTAAATTATCTAGTTTCATTTGCACCAGTGATTTCTCTTCTGAAGAAAAGAGTTCATCTCCCAATTTCATCGCCTCTTCATAAGCAGTACGGGCCGTTAGGCGTTGATTTTGCAGAAGCGCAATATCACCGCTTAATTCGGTATAAGCAGCGACAAAACGTCCTTTGTCAGTGACGCTGGCCAGTAATTTTTTAGCTTCGTCAAGTTTATTTTCGGATAACCATAACTTGATTTTTCGCATTCGCGCGAGATGAGTCACTTCAGGTAACGTATTGCGGTCTATCACCCATTGTAAACGGGCATGACAGGAACTCGTATTGCCCTCTTTTAAATCTTGGGCCGCTAAGTTGAGTTGTGCCAATACCGAATATGGACTGCCAGCGTATTCTGATAACAGGGGAGTTGCCACTTGTCGCGCTGGCGCGGCTTTATTTTGTTCCAAATTTCGTAAAACTTGTTCATACAGTCCTGAGGCTAATTCGGCTCGCGTGTTGACATAGCCTTGCCACCAACGCCAGCCAAATAGCAATGCGAGTCCTAGCGCAATTCCGATGAATATAGATGCGCCGTTTTCTTTCCACCATTTTTTAATGGCCTCTAGTTGTTCTTGTTCAGATTCGTAAACTGCCACGGTAATTTTCCTTGGTTGATAATAAAATAGAGAATGTAACAAACTTTAAAGTTTATTACTCCGAAACAAATTAATCAATACATATTTCGTTTATGACTTTGCTAACAGTGCCTTTAAACGTTCTAACTCGGTTTCTAATGCTTGGGTCCGTTGTTCGGCTAATTGTCGCTGAACAAATCTTGAAGTTCACCCACTAGAGTGTTAATCCAGCTAAATTGTAGTGTATTATCCGCCATCGCTTGTCCATCACTGTCGGGGTAAATAATTTCATCCGTTTGTATTAATGCGATTGCTCTCATGGGGTTACCTCTTGCTAATTTCGTTGTTATCACTTAAATATCAGCGATTCAAATTGCCCAGAGTGGTCTTTAAATAATCACTCACTTCAGTTTGTGCTAATCGAATTTGTGGTTTTTCCTCCCGTAAATGTTTTATCGTGACTTGCCGTTGTATTATCTCTTCTTCCCCTATCACTATGGCTAACTGGGCCCCACTTTTATCGGCTTGTTTAAATTGATTCTTGAATTTACCGCCCCCACAGTGCGTTAACAGGCGCAATTGTGGTATAGTATCACGTAACCCTTCAGCAAGACGAAAACCTTGAGAAATGGCCGCTTCACCTACTAGAATTAAGTAGGCATGAGGTGCTGAGTCATCCGAGTGAAGTTCGGTTGGTGTCAGCAATAAGGTTAATCGTTCAATTCCTATGGCAAAACCTATGGCTGGTGTAGGTTTTCCTCCGATTTGTTCCACCAGGGTATCATAGCGTCCGCCTGCACATATTGTCCCTTGGCCACCTAAGTGTGGCGTGACCCATTCAAATACTGTGCGATTGTAGTAGTCTAATCCTCGTACTAAGCGTGGATTAATTTGATAAGAAATTCCTGTTTGCTCAAGTAGTTGCTTTAAGTTTGCGAAGTGAGCTTGGGATTCTCCATCTAAATAGTCTAGTAGTTGTGGGGCGTTAGTGACTAATTCTTGCATATTTGGGTTTTTGCTGTCAAGGATCCGTAACGGGTTGGTGTGTAATCGGCGTTGACTGTCTTCATCTAATTGGTTAGGATGGTCAGATAAATAACTGACTAATTGTGAACGATAGGCGGCACGAGCGGCGTTTGAGCCTAGCGAGTTAATTTGCAACTGTAAATCGCCCAGGCCTAATTGTCGCCAACAACGTGCGGTCATTACAATCATTTCGGCATCGATGTCGGGTCCTGATAGACCGTAGGCTTCGGCACCGATTTGATGAAATTGTCGATAACGTCCTTGTTGCGGTCGTTCATGACGAAACATGGGTCCCATGTACCATAGACGTTGCACTTGGTTATAAAATAAACTGTGTTCAATGCCGGCGCGTACACAGCAGGCGGTGCCTTCGGGTCGTAGGGTCAAGCTGTCGCCGTTACGGTCGGTAAAGGTGAACATTTCTTTTTCTACAATGTCAGTGACCTCACCAATCGAGCGGCTAAATAATTCGGTGGCTTCTAACAGCGGAGTCCGAATTTCTTGATAGCCGTAGGTTTCTAGTACGGTACGAAGAGTGGTTTCGACGTGTCGCCAAAGTGGTGTTTGGGTGGGTAGAAGGTCGTTCATCCCACGAATAGATTGAATTATCTTAGACAAGTTAAATTTTTCCTAGATTCGAAGTAAATTAAGAATATGGCCCTCACCCCCGGCCCCTCTCCCAGAGGGAGAGGGGAGTCTGGCATAAACCGCGGTTTACTCCCCT
>BS_KBA_SWE02_21mDRAFT_10001149_pt1 | contig 10082 bp, 9 predicted proteins | sample BalSeasSWE02_21m_FD_9196 | JGI IMG/M metagenome (IMG submission 9196)
CTATAATGAAAAACCAAACCTTATCGTGGCTTTGGACAATTCAGAATCTGTTGCATATTTGGGTCAAGGAGAAAAGGCGAGTGCATTATTGGAAACTTTGAAATCAAATGTTTCGTTGAATGATCAATTTAATTTGGAATTCTACACTTTTGGAAAGGATTTAAATTCTTCCGATTCCATTACATTCAAAGAAAAGCAATCCAACATTGCTAAGGTTTTTAAAAAATTGTCTGAAGTCAATTATAATTCAATTTCACCTACAATTTTAATCACCGATGGCAATCAAACTTATGGGAATGATTATCAATTTATGGGAAAGCAGTACAAACAGCCGATTTTCCCTGTGATCTTAGGTGATACCACAAAATTTGCAGATTTAAAGATTGAACAGCTCAACGTTAATAGATATGCATACTTAAAAAACAAATTCCCGGTTGAAATCATTGTTGTTTATAATGGAAAATCTTCAATATCAACCCAATTAAAAATTACTAGTGGCAATTCTATTGTCCATTCACAAATTTTAAATTTTAACAGTGCTAAAATATCTCAAGTTATTCAAGTCGTTTTGCCAGCCAATAGGATTGGTGTCAATAGTTATAAAGCCGAACTGGACCCATTGGAAAATGAAAAAAACACCGTAAATAACNTAAAGAATTTTGCAGTTGAAGTCATTGACCAAAAAACAAATGTGGNTATTATTTCAGATATTATGCATCCAGATTTGGGTGTATTAAAAAAATCCATAGAAAGCAATGAACAACGTAGTGCTTCAATTTTATCACCTATAGAATTTACAGATATATCTAATGATTTTCAATTGGTTATACTCTATCAACCAAACAATAAATTTAATAAAGTTTATCAGGAATTAGAACGTCTTAACCAAAATATATTTACAATAACTGGTACTAAAANGGATTGGCAATTTTTAAATGCTGTACAGAATGATTTTCATCAAGAGATTACACGTCAAGAAGAGGATTTTCAACCTATGCTAAATCAAAATTATAGTGAATTCATCATAGATGATTTAAATTTTAATGATTTTCCACCGTTGCAAACCGAATTTGGAAAAACGTCTTTTAACATTCCAATAAATACCATTTTATACAAAACTATAAATGGGATTAAAATAGATGAACCTTTATTGGCTACTTTAGAAATCAATAATAAAAGAAAAGCAATATTAAATGGAGAAGGGATTTGGAGATGGAGAGCTCAAAGTTTTTTAGATGAAGGTTCGTTCATCACGTTTGATAATTTTATTGGAAAACTGGTTCAATATTTAAGTACAAACCAAATTAAGAGTAGATTGAGCTTAAACTATGAATCCTTTTATAATGGAAATGATGATGTGAAGTTCATAGCTCAATTTTTTAATAAAAACTATGAGTTTGATCAAAATGGTAATTTAAGTATAACATTAGTTAACAAAGAAAAAAATGATTCGTTTACCTTTCCATTTATATTAAAAAACAACAATTACGAAGTTGACCTGAGCGGTTTGGATCCAGGGGAATATAATTTTACCGTTTCTGTAGCAAATGAAAACATTTCAAAGTCTGGAGCGCTTCAAATATTGGATTATAACGTTGAAAAACAATTTTTAAATGCCGATGTACCAAAGCTCCAACAATTGGCTACAAATAGTGCAGGTAAGGCATATTTTATAGATGATATAAATGAAATTGCTTCAGATTTATTAAACGATGGTAGATTTGCCACCATACAAAAAAGCAATAAAAATGTTGTACCTTTGATCGATTGGAAATATCTACTCGGAATTATAGCTTTAAGCCTTGCTTTAGAGTGGTTTATCAGAAAATATAACGGATTAATTTAAATAAATATAAAATGGAAAAATTACCAAAAATTGCATTACCAGCAATCATTATTGTGATTGCATTAATTGTTTTGCTTGCAAAATCGGCAGTCACAATAGGCTCTGGAGAAGCAGGTGTACTATATAAAACGTTTGATAATGGAGTCGTTACAGATGAACCACCTTTGGGGGAAGGCTTTCATGTAGTGGCGCCTTGGAACAAAGTGATTGTTTATGAGGTTCGCCAACAAGAATTATTTGAAAAATTGAGAGTGTTGTCTTCAAATGGCTTGGAAATCCAAATTGATGCTTCGGTATGGTATCAGCCTGTCTACAATGATTTAGGAAACCTCCATCAAAAACTTGGAGAAAATTATTTACAACGCGTCATCCAACCTGCCATTAGAAGTGCGGCTCGAAGTGTGGTTGGACGATATACCCCAGAACAATTGTATTCTAGTAAGCGTGATGCGATTCAGGACGAAATATTTATTGAAACCAAAGCGATTCTCGAAAAACAATATGTCCAGCTTAATGAGGTTTTGGTGCGTGATGTTACCTTGCCACCAACAATTAAAGATGCTATTGAGCGTAAATTAAAACAAGAACAAGAATCTTTGGAATATGAGTTTAGATTGGTCACAGCTGCAAAAGAGGCTGAAAAAGTCATTATCGAAGCTGAAGGAAAAGCAGAATCCAACAGAATTTTAAGTGCATCACTTACTGATAAAATTTTGCAAGACAAAGGCATTGATGCAACTCTTAAATTGGCAGAATCCTCTAACACCAAAGTAATTGTTATTGGGTCAGGAGATAGTGGATTGCCTATTATTTTGGGAAATCAATAATTTTGATGCCTTAAAAATTATAATGTCTTAATAATTTTGAAATAATTGGTAAAGATTTGGAATTTTAAATTTTTATTTTGAATATTTGACAAAACAATAACAAAAATGAGTTTCATTCAATTGCATCACCATCATTTTCATACTGGCACTCAAGCGAGCTGAAAATGTATTGAATAAAACCAAAAATATATTTTAAACCCGTTTGAGTAAATCAAGCGGGTTTTTTAATTCAAAACCTTAAAGATTTACTCAAACACATTCAAAATTAAACATGAGTAAATTAAAAATTGCTGTTCAAAAAGCAGGTCGTCTTCACGACGATTCCATGCAAATCCTTAAAGAAGTTGGTATTTCAATTGACAATGGAAAAGATCAACTTAAAGCTTCGGCCAAAAATTTCCCGTTGGAAGTATTTTATCTTCGTAATAGCGACATCCCACAATATCTTAAAGACGGTGTTGTGGATGCTGCTATTATTGGAGAAAATATTTTGGTAGAAAAAGGAAAAGAGATTACTATAATTGAAAAACTAGGCTTTTCTTCTTGTAAGGTGTCTGTTGCGGTTCCAAAATCTTTCAAATATAATGGAGTTCAGGATTTACAAGGCAAGCAAATAGCCACATCGTATCCAAATACGGTAAATGAATTTTTGAAAAAAAATAATATTGTAGCAAATCTCCACATCATTAATGGTTCAGTTGAAATCGCACCTAATATTGGACTTGCTGATGCTATTGTAGATATCGTATCTAGTGGAAGTACTTTGTTCAAAAATAATTTGAAAGAAGTGGAGGTTATTTTGAAATCGGAAGCAGTTTTAGCGGCCTCTCCTATAATTTCTGATGAAAAGAGAGCTATTTTAAATAGGCTTCAATTTAGGTTCCAATCGGTTTTAAAAGGGCGTCAATTCAAATACATTTTATTGAATGCACCAAATGATAGATTACAGGAAATAATTGACGTGATCCCTGGTATGAAAAGTCCAACAGTTTTGCCATTGGCACAGGAAGGTTGGAGCTCTGTACATTCAGTAATACAAAAAAATGAGTTTTGGGGAATCATTGATGAACTGAAATTAAAGGGGGCCCAAGGTATATTGGTTTGCCCAATTGATAACATGGTAATTTAAGAGTTATGCAAATCATAGAAAACCCGAAGAAAAAAGATTGGCCATTGCTGTTGCAACGTCCAACACAAACTATTGAAAACATTGAAAATACGGTCAATCAAATTTTTGATGATATAAAACGTCATGGGGATAAAGCTATTGCAAAATACACGTCGATGTTTGATGGTGTGACATTGGAGTCCAATTTGGTCAATGAAAACGAAATTAAGGAAGCTACAAATCAGGTTTCTGCTGAATTAAAGCAAGCTATTGATGTTGCTAAATCCAATATTGAGAAATTTCATAAAGCTCAAAAAACCAATATCGTAAACATAGAAACCAGTAAAGGCGTAAAATGCTGGCAAGAAAAACGTCCAATTGAAAAAATTGGACTTTACATTCCGGGAGGAACTGCGCCATTGTTTTCAACGGTTTTAATGTTGGCAGTTCCTGCTCAAATTGCAGGTTGTAAAGAAATTGTATTGTGTTCACCACCAAATAAAGATGGAAAGATTGCCAAAGAAATTCTTTATACTGCTCAATTATGTGGTGTAACAAAAATTGTAAAAGTAGGAGGGATTCAAGCCATTGCAGGATTGACTTTTGGAACAAAAACAATTCCTCAAGTATATAAAATATTCGGACCTGGAAATCAGTTTGTAACTGTTGCCAAACAACTGTCGACAAAGTATGGGGTTGCGATTGATATGCCAGCAGGACCTAGTGAACTTTTGGTTTTTGCAGATGATAGTGCCAATGCAGCATATGTAGCCTCCGATTTGTTAAGCCAAGCGGAACACGGATCAGATAGCCAGGTGATTTTAGTGTCAACATCAAAAGAATTGATCAATTCAGTTTCTAAACAGATTAAATCGCAGATTAAAAATTTGCCACGTCAAGCCATAGCTGAACAAGCGATTTCAAATTCAAAGCTCATTTTTGTTGAAAATGATACTATTGCACTAGATTTAATTAATGAATATGCACCAGAGCATTTTATTGTGTGCTCTAAAAATGAAGATTATTTTGTGAATGGAATTAGTAATGCAGGTTCGGTGTTTATTGGAAATTATACACCCGAAAGTGCTGGAGATTATGCTTCGGGTACCAATCATACCTTGCCAACAAACGGATTCAGTAAGGCGTATTCCGGAGTAAATTTGGATAGCTTTACGAAGAGTATCACGTTTCAAAAACTTTCAAAAGAAGGACTTAAAAATATTGGCAACACTATTGAACTCATGGCTGAAGCTGAAGGTTTGCAGGCTCATAAAAACGCAGTGTCAATCCGTTTAAAAGATTTAGGTTAATGGATATTCAAAAATTAATAAGACCAAGTGTAAAAGCTTTAAAACCTTATTCTTCTGCAAGGGATGAATTTAAGGATTTTGATAAGGACATGGTGTTTTTGGATGCCAATGAAAACCCCTTTGAAAATGGCGTAAATCGTTATCCAGACCCACAACAATGTAAAGTCAAGGCAATGCTGTCCAAAATCAAAGGTGTTTCTACTCAACATATTCTACTTGGTAACGGTAGTGATGAAGTTCTCGATTTAGTGATTAGAGCGTTTTGCGAACCCAATCAAGACAATGTGATCATTTTACCGCCAACTTATGGTATGTATGAGGTTTTGGCAAATGTTAACGCCATTGAAACCATTAAAGTTGAATTGACCAAAGATTTTCAACCTCAGGTAGAACGGATTTTAAACGTTTTTAACCAAAATAGTAAAATCCTGTTTTTGTGTTCGCCTAATAATCCTTCAGGAAACAGTTTTAATTCAAATGAAGTAGAAGCCTTAATTAGAAAATTTCAAGGTATTGTTGTTATTGATGAGGCCTATATAGATTTTTCTGAACAAAAAAGTTGGCTAAATCGATTGGAAGACTTTCCAAATTTAATCATCACTCAAACCTTGTCAAAAGCCTATGGAATGGCAGGAATTAGACTTGGCATTTGTTATGCTTCCATAGCCATTATTTCAACATTGAACAAAATAAAGCCTCCTTATAATGTAAACGAATTAACACAACAACGCGCTTTGGAACGATTAAATGATCTTGCTACAGTTAAAAATCAGGTGGGCGCAATTTTAAATGAAAGGGCTTTGATGATTGAAGCTTTAAAAGCTATCAGCTTCATTTCAAAAATATATCCATCCGATGCCAATTTTGTATTNGTAAAAGTAGATGATGCAACCAAACGCTACAACCAATTGATAGAAAAAGGAATTGTGGTTAGAAACAGAACCAATCAGCCTTTATGTGAAAATTGCCTGCGTTTTACCGTAGGAAATTCAGAAGAAGGCAAAAAATTAATTAACGCTTTAAAAGAGATATCATGAGCCAGAAAGTACTTTTCATAGATAGAGATGGAACAATCATTATAGAGCCTGAAGATGAACAAATCGATGCCTTTGAAAAATTGATGTTTTATCCTAAAGTATTTCAATATTTGGGCAGAATTGCAAAGGAACTGGATTTTGAATTGGTCATGGTAACCAATCAGGATGGTTTGGGAACAAATTCATTTCCAGAAGATACGTTTTGGCCCGTACATAATTTTATTATGGATTCGATGAAGGCAGAAGGAATTGTGTTTAAAGATCAGCATATCGATAGAACACTTCCAAAGGATAATGCTCCAACCCGCAAACCAAGAACAGGTTTGTTGACCAAATATTTTTCAAAAGATTTCGATTTGGCCAACTCATTTGTAATAGGTGATCGTTTGACCGATATTGAATTGGCTAAAAATTTAGGAGCAAAAGCCATTTTCATTAGTGACAATATTAAATTTGAAACTGATGATATTGCAGAGTTGAAACCATATATTGCTTTGGAAACCAACAATTGGGAAACCATTTACAACTTTTTAAAAGTAGAAGATAGAACAGGATCTATAATTAGAAATACCAACGAAACTAAAATCAAAATTGACTTAAATCTAGATGGCACTGGAAAAAGTAACATTGATACCGGCATTCCATTTTTTGATCATATGTTGGATCAATTGGCACGTCACGGTCATTTGGATTTGAATATAAAAGTAGAGGGAGATTTGGAAGTGGACGAACACCATACCATTGAAGACACAGCTATAGCCTTGGGAGAGGTTTTTGCAAAAACCTTTGGTAATAAATTGGGAATTGAACGCTATGGTTTCTGTTTGCCAATGGATGACTGTTTATCGCAAGTAGCTATTGACTTTGGTGGTCGAAATTGGTTGGTTTGGGAAGCCGATTTTAAACGTGAAATGATAGGCAAAATGCCAACCGAAATGTTTTTTCATTTCTTTAAATCTTTTAGCGATGGAGCAAAATGTAATTTGAACGTAAAAGCAGAAGGCACAAATGAACACCATAAAATTGAGTCTATTTTCAAAGCTTTTGCAAAGGCGATAAAAATGGCTGTAAAGCGAGATATAGAAAAAATGATTTTACCATCTACAAAAGGAATGTTATAGCAATTTGTCATTCCTGCGTATGCAGGAATCCATTAGAAATAAGAATTTAAATGAAACTAGTAATAGTAGATTACGGAGCAGGAAATATTAAGAGCATACAATTTGCTTTTAAAAGATTGGGAATTGAAGCGAAGCTTTCAAATGACCCAAATAAAATTTTATTAGCCGACAAAGTGATTTTTCCAGGAGTTGGAGAAGCTAGTAGCGCAATGAAGAAATTAAAGGAATCTAAATTGGATGTTTTAATTCCAACATTACAACAACCAATTTTGGGCATTTGCTTGGGGATGCAATTAATGTGCAAATCAACTGAAGAAGGTAATACCAAAGGTCTCGGAATATTTGATACTGAAGTGAAACGATTTTCAAATCGGGTTAAAGTTCCTCAAATGGGATGGAATACGGTAAGAAATCTAAAATCTGATCTGTTTAAAGGTATAAATGACAATGCATTTATGTACCTTGTTCACAGCTATTATGCAGAACTTTGTCCACAAACAATTGCAGCTACTAATTATGATATTGAATATGCTTCGGCATTGGAAAATGATAATTTTTATGGTGTTCAATTTCACCCTGAAAAAAGTGCTGGTGCAGGAGAGCAATTATTAAAAAACTTTTTAGAATTATGATATGAGAATTATACCTGCATTAGACATTATTGAAGGAAAATGTGTAAGATTGACCAAAGGTAATTACAGCACTAAAAAAGTATATAATGAAAATCCTTTAGAAGTTGCCAAAGAGTTTGAAGCTGCAGGAATAGAATATTTGCATTTGGTTGATTTGGATGGTGCCAAAGAAAAGCACATTGTTAACTATAAAATATTAGAACAAATTGCTTCCAAAACCAACTTAAAGATTGATTTTGGAGGTGGAATGAAAACCAATGAGGACTTGTACATTGCCTTTAATTCTGGAGCAAAGCAAATTACGGGAGGCAGTATTGCTGTAAAGGATCCAAAGGCGTTTCAAAATTGGATTCTAAAATATGGAAGTCAAAAAATCATTTTAGGTGCTGATAGTAAAGATGGAAAAATCGCCATAAATGGATGGAAAGACAACAGCAATGAGGACATTTTACCTTTTATTAGAGATTATCAAAAAAAGGGCATTCAATACGTAATTTGCACTGATATTTCCAAAGACGGTATGTTGGAAGGTCCTTCTTTCGACTTGTATAAAACAATCATTCAAGAAAATTCCAATGCAAGTAATGGGCAATCCATTAAATTAATAGCTTCAGGAGGAGTTTCTTCAGTAGATGACCTTGATATTTTGAAAGATTTAGGTTGCGAAGGAGTGATTATTGGGAAGGCTCTGTATGAGGGCCATATTCAATTAAGAGATTTAGAACGTTACATTTAAGTATGCTTACAAAACGAATCATACCGTGTTTGGATATCAAAAACGGGCGTACCGTAAAAGGTATCAATTTTGTGAATTTAATTGATGCTGGTGATCCTGTTGCATTAGCCAAACAATATGCTGAAAAAGGAGCCGATGAACTCGTGTTTTTGGATATTTCGGCAACACAAGAAGCTCGTAAAACAACTTTGGAGATGGTGCTTCATGTCGCTGAACAAGTAAATATTCCATTTACAGTTGGTGGAGGGATTTCATCCATTGAAGATGTTGATGCCTTATTAAAATGTGGCGCTGATAAAGTGTCCATCAATTCTTCTGCTGTAAAGCGGCCCGAGCTCATTAATGAATTGTCTAATAAATTTGGAAGCCAATGCATTGTNGTGGCCATTGATGCCAAACAAATAGATGGCAATTGGAAAGTACATTTAGCTGGTGGAAGTATCCCAACCGATTTGGATTTATTTGATTGGGCTAAAGAAGTTGAACAACGTGGTGCAGGTGAAATTTTGTTTACATCGATGAACCATGATGGCACAAAAAATGGTTTTGCAAATGAAGCTTTGGCAAGATTATCCAATGAGATAAATATCCCTATCATTGCTTCTGGAGGAGCAGGAAACGTCCAACATTTTATTGATACCTTTAAAATAGGAAAGTCCGATGCTGCTTTAGCTGCTAGTGTATTCCATTTTGGTGAGATAGAAATAAAAGATTTGAAAGAAGAATTAAGAAAAAACAATATCCCTGTAAGAATATGAATCAAAATCTGGCACATATTGCTTTGCTTGTAAATGACTATGATGAAGCCATAAATTTCTATGTGAATAAATTGAATTTTGAACTAATTGAAGACACAAAATTATCTGATGTTAAGCGCTGGGTTTTGATTAAGCTCAAAGGTCAGCAGGATTTTTCCTTATTGCTTGCCAAAGCAGCAAATAAAGAACAACAATCAAGAATTGGAAATCAAACAGGTGGTCGCGTTTTTCTATTTTTACATACTGATGATTTCGAGCGGGATTATTATAATTTATTAAATCAGAATATTGAAATTATAAGAGAACCAAAGGAGGAAACTTATGGTAAAGTATTGGTATTTAAAGACCTTTATGGAAACCTTTGGGATTTGATCGAACCAAAAAATTGAGCTATGCAAATAGATTTTAACAAAAACAACGATGGGCTTGTTCCTGCAATTATTCAAGATGCAACAACAAAAAATGTACTGATGTTGGGTTATATGAATGAGGAAGCTTTTAATAAAACCCAATCTACAAAACAGATCACATTTTATAGCAGATCCAAAAAACGTTTATGGACTAAAGGCGAAGAAAGTGGAAATATTTTGAATCTTGTAGATATTAAAGTCGATTGTGATAATGACACGTTGCTTATTCAGGCTAATCCAAAAGGTCCAACCTGCCATAAAGGGACCGATACCTGTTGGAATGAAGACAATCTTCAA
>BS_KBA_SWE02_21mDRAFT_10001150_pt1 | contig 10072 bp, 8 predicted proteins | sample BalSeasSWE02_21m_FD_9196 | JGI IMG/M metagenome (IMG submission 9196)
CCTGTTTTCACCCAATATCTGGCAGATAATAATTTTGTTATATCGCCAACTTATGCAGGAATTGGAGATAATTTAAAAATCAGGGCGAATGGTCTGACTCAGTGGGTTGGTATAAAAGGGGCACCAGATAACCAGTCATTGTATGCCGACTTTAGAATAGCAGATCGATCTGGTATTGGAGTTTCTTTATACAATGACAGGAATGGTAACACCATACAAACGGGAGCCAAGTTTTCATTTGCACATCATCTTATTTTAGATTATTATTCTAAGCAGTATTTGTCATTTGGTATTTCATATAACATTAACAATTTTAAAATTGACATCAATAATTTTAATACCACTTATGAAAATCCAACGGTAGATCCTTTTATTACTGATGATAGACGGACTTCAAATAATAATTTTGATGTTGGTGTTTTGTACAGAAATAAAGGCTTTTATTTCAGTTTTAATGCTAATAANATTCTGGAGAAAAAAATAGATGATATTAGAGTGGCAGAACCGAGCTTACTTTTAAATTATCAGATATATTCAGGATATGTATTCAATGGNCCCGGAAAGAGCAATTTAGAATTTGANCCTTCAGTATATTACCAAATGTTTAGTAGTGACAAAAGATCAAGTACNGATTTAAATTTTAAAGTNNGNAANTATNANAGAAATGAAGATTATTATTGGGCAGGTATATCCTATCGTTTTCTTAATGATCAGTTTTTTAAACCATTAAATGTAGGGCCTATGGTAGGTTTTAAAAAGTCTGTATTTTATTTTGGATACGCTTATCAGGTAACCATTAATGATTTATCAAGTTACAATTCAGGGACCCATGTCGTTACTATAGGCTTAGATTTTCTACGAGGCATCAGTAATTGTCCTTGCACACAAAGTCCTGTTCATTAGTTATTTAAGCCATATTCACTTCCTTGACATTTCATTGTCTATAAGATGGATAATGAATAACTCTTTTTCTCAATAATTTATGGATTACCAATTACACTTAACTTTTTTATAAAGATACCTTCAAAAAACCTATTTTTAATTTAACACTATCTTAACACTTATTTCTTTCAGGTGAGTTCATGTTTTATACCTTATCGGCAAATACAATTTTTATGAAAATATTGCAAATAAAAAGAAAAACCAAAACAGAAAGACGATACAGTAAAGAGATGGGTGAGTTAACAACTAATGTTACATATGTTAAAAAATATCTTTTAGGATTACCTGTCAAAACACTTCATAAATACCGAGAAACTTATTACGGTTTTGTAAAAGACTGCGAAGACTGTTCTTTAGCTCGGTAATAAACTTACTTCATTACAGGATTACTAAAGATTCTATTATTTTTAAATTATTAGCAAAATCGTATATGATTAATATATTAATTATAAATACATTTGCACCTTTAAAAATAATTCAAAATGACAAATAATAATATTCATCCATATACGCCTGCAAAGAAATTTGAAAAGAAAGTGGCTTATTTTAGTATGGAGTTTGGTATTCACCAGGCATTAAAAATTTATTCTGGCGGACTAGGTTTCTTAGCCGGTTCTCATATGCGTTCCGCACATGAACTAAAACAAAATGTGATAGGTATTGGTATGCTTTGGAAATATGGATACTATGACCAATCAAGAAATGACGACCAGACATTACGCACCGATTTTACTGAAAAAGCTTATCATTTTTTAGAGGATACAGGAATAGAAGTTTCTGTAAAATTGCATGACAATCCTGATGTAAAGGTGCGCGCTTACCTTTTAAAACCAGAGATTTTTGGTTCAGCACCTATTTATTTATTGAGTACGGATGTTGAAGGTAATGACTTTTTATCCAGGACGATTACCAATCACTTATATGATTCAAATGAGGTGACCAGGGTTTCACAAAGTATTGTTTTGGGAATTGGAGGCGCAAAAGTAGTTGAAGCGTTAGGTGGTGCAGATATATATCATTTAAATGAAGGTCATGGGTTACCAGCTTTTTATTATTTAAAAGATAAAGGCGTTAAAAGAAATCAATTTGCTTTTACAACACATACACCGGAAAAAGCTGGAAATGAAGAAAGAGACGGCCGCCATTTGAATAGATGCGGGTTTTTTGGTAAGACCCTTTCTGAAGAAGAATTAGAAAAAGAAACTGTTAATGGAGGAATGATTAATTATACGGTTTCCGCTTTAAGGATGGCAAAAAAAGCGAATGCTGTATCAAAATTACATGCTGTAGTCTCAAATGATATGTGGAAAGACTATGACAAAACATGCAAAATTATTCCTATCACCAATGCTCAAAATCAGAATTTTTGGCAAGATGAGCGTATTAAAAAAGCGTGGGAAAAAAGAAACACTAAAGCTTTTAAGAAAAGAAAAGGTGAATTGAAACAACAATTATTTGATGAAGTACTAAATCAAACTAAAAAAATGTTTGATCCTAACGTTTTAACCTTTGTTTGGGCTAGACGTTTTGCAGGTTATAAGCGTGCCGATTTATTGTTGCATGATATAGAACGATTCAAAAGATTAATTACCAATACTAAATATCCTGTTCAAATTATATGGGCTGGAAAACCATATCCTTTTGATTATTATGCTATTGATATTTTTAATCATCTCGTTAATTATTCTAAAACAGCACCAAATTTGGCCGTTTTAATTGGGTATGAAATGGATTTATCAAGAAAGCTTAAGGAGGGTTCAGATGTTTGGTTAAATACGCCAAGAATTACACGTGAAGCCTCAGGAACAAGTGGTATGACGGCAGCTATGAATGGATCTGTAAACGTATCTATAAATGACGGATGGATTCCTGAATTTCAAAAGGATGGTAAAAACTGTTTTGTTTTACCTGAGCTTGATCACACAATGCCTGTTTGGCAGCAAGATAAGATAGATGCAGAAAACTTGTATGATATTTTAGAAAACAAAGTCATTCCAATGTATTATGATCGTCCTGAAGAATGGCAGAAAATGGTGTTTCAAGGTATAGATGATGTTATTCCAGAATTTTCTAGTCATAGAATGGCGGAGCAGTATTATAAAGAATTATATAAATAGTTGAGATATTTAAATTCAAAAGGCAAGTTGTAAAAACTTGCCTTAATTTTTATAATGGAATTAAAAGTCAAACAAAGAATTGCTTTAGGAACTTATTTTTTCTTATCGGGCCTTAGTTTTGCTACCTGGGCTTCCCGTATTCCAACCATTAAAACATTTTTTAACTTAAACGAAGCAGAACTCGGAACGATCCTTTTAGCCATGCCTATAAGCTCCTTAATTGGTCTGCCTATTTCCGGATGGTTGGTTTCAAAATTTAATAGTAGACAACCCTTATTAGTCTCTTTTGTTTTATTTATTTTTTCATTGATATGGATAGGATACATACAATCTACCTTCATGTTAATAGTAGCTATTAGTTTCTTCTCATTTTTTATGCGGATACTTAATATAGCCATGAATACACAATCTCTTATTTTACAGAGAAAATTTGAAAAACGAATCGTGGGGTCTTTTCATGGACTTTGGAGTACTGGTGGGTTGGTTGGTGTTGCGTTTTCAACCTTAATGGTCAAACTTCATGTAGGTATAGCCAACCATTTACTCGCAGTTTCTATATTTTCATTGTTTCTTATTTTTATAGCCTATAATTTTACTATTAAAAATGACAAATCTCCAACNGGGAATAAGCTTATTTTTGGAAAGCCGGATCCTTTTATTTTATACTTAGGGGTCATTATTTTTTTAGCCGCCATTTGCGAAGGTGGCATGTTTGACTGGAGTGGCGTATTTTTTAAAGAAGTTATTAAAGAAGACGTATTTACTTATGGCTATCTTTCTTTTATGACCTGTATGGCTTTATCAAGATTTTATTCAGATAAATTGATAAATAAAATTGGTTCTAAAAGGACTTATGTGTTGAGTTCTACAATCATAACAACAGGTATCTTAATAGCCATTTTATTTCCATTTTTCTGGTCTGCACTTTTAGGGTTTTGTTTGGTAGGATTTGGTACGGCTGCCATTTTTCCTATGACTTTTGCCTTAGCGGGTTCATCAGACAAGTATTCACCAGGAATGGCTATCTCTATTATTTCAACTTATGGAATTTTAGGGATGTTTATTGGTCCGCCTATGATAGGCTATTTAGCACATGCTTTTGGATTAAAAAATGCTTTTATTGTTTTTGTGGTCGTTGGACTTTTAATTATTCCAATTTCTCAGAGTTTTTTTAGATTTCAATCTAAAAAGATTTAATTTTCAATAATTTCTATCTCAAACAATTTATCCCAACGTTTACCGGTCACAAAAACGGTTTTTGTTTTTGGGTTATAGGCAATACCATTTAAGACATCTAAGCCTTGATGTTGTTTGACTAATTTTTTCAATGGAGAGAAATCAATAACACCAATCACAGCGCCATTTTCTGGGTTTATTATGGCTACACCATCTTTCTGATATCGGTTGGCGTAAATTTTACCGTTGATCCATTCAAGTTCATTTATTTCTTTAATGGGGCCTTTGTTTGTGTATACTTGTATATATTCCTGCTCTATCAATGTTTCAGGGTTTAAAATCCAGATATCTTCAGAACCATCACTTTTATAAATGACTTTGCCATTGTTACATAGTCCCCAACCTTCTTTACTTTTTCCATACTTAAAACTATTTGTTTTTTCAAAATTATTTAAGTCATAAATAAAGCCAATACCTTTTTGCCATGTTAATTGATATATTTTGTTATTTAAAATAGTAAGACCTTCGCCAAAATATTCATCTGCCAGATTTATATTTTTCAGGATAATTCCTGTTTTGTAATCAACTTTTCTCAATTTTGACTCTTTGTATTGACCCGTACTTTCATATAAAGTATCATTAAAAAATTCTAAGCCTTGCGTATATGAAGTAATGTCATGAGGATATTCATTAATTATTTTATAAGTGAATATTTTGGGTGTTTCACTGTTCAGAATGATAATATTTTGAAATACGGATTGATGCTCATTGTTAAAATACACCACAGCCTCAATAGTTTGTTTACCCAATTTAAAATCATTTAAGGAGGAGGAAGCTTCAATTGTTTGGTTATTGAGATTAAAAACAATGGAATCAATTATTTGATTTTTTGGATTCTCTAAAGATAAGTTCAGGATCTCATTATTATAAAAAGTATTGTTTTTTGAATTGGTTTTTAAGATGAAACCACCTTTATTTTGACCATTATTTGTCCCACATGCTATTACTAGAGTACTTAAAAATATGATTGTGAGGTATTTGAAAATATTCATTTGAATTGTAAATTTTAGGCAAGATATTTATTTAAAATCAGTTTAAAAAATCATTGTGAAAATTTTAAAAGGTTGTATCTTTGCACCCGGCAAGTCCTACACAACCAGCTCCTGTTGAATCCTCCAGGTCGGGAACGAAGCAAAGGTAAATGGTCGTAGCGGTGTGATGTAGGTAGCTTGCCTTTTTTTTGTGTCTTTTTCTTTCCTTAAAATCAATTACAATAGTAACTTTACCACTTTACTAAAATATAAAAGTATGTCTAAAGTTGTTTTGATTACTGGCGGTTCTTCAGGAATTGGTAAATCTATAGGCGAATTTCTAAATAGCAGAGGCTTTGTAGTTTATGGAACAAGCAGACAACCTGAAAAATGTCGGGACAGTAAATTTCCTATTTTACTTTTAGATGTTAAGGATGTGGTTTCCATCAAAAAATTAGTAGAAACTATTATTCAAAGGGAGGGCAGACTGGATGTATTGATAAATAATGCTGGAGTGGGAATTACCGGTCCCATAGAAGAAATTCCTGAGGTAGAAATAAAAGGCAATTTTGAGACTAACTTTTTTGGTCCAATAAATGTAATAAAGTCGGTTTTACCTCAAATGCGTCAACAGAAATCGGGTTTAATTATAAATATTACCTCAATAGCAGGCTATATGGGCCTCCCTTACAGAGGCATTTACAGTGCGAGTAAAGCGGCTCTTGAAATTATTACAGAATCTTTTAGAATGGAATTGAAAGATTTTAATATTCAGATGACCAATGTAGCTCCTGGTGATTTTGCTACTAATATTGCCGCTGGAAGATTTCATGCCCCATTACTAAAGGAGTCTCCTTACAATAAACCTTATGGAAGCACTTTGGAATTGATGAATTCACATGTAGATAGCGGTAGTAATCCTGAAATAATGGCTAAAGCTGTATTAAAAATTATTAATACTAAAAATCCTAAAGTACATTATAAAGTGGGCGCCTTGATGCAAAAGTTTTCAATTGTATTAAAACGAATTCTTCCGGATAAACTTTATGAAAAATTATTACTCAATCATTATAAGTTATAATTTTTCTTGAAATATATTTAGTTGATAATTGTTTTTAAATTAATTAGTTATGAAAAAACTACCTTCATCATTTTTAGTTTTATCTTTTTTGCTATTGATTAGTTGTCAAGATGCCCTAGAGTGTATTATAAACAAACATCCAGAGTTATCAAATCAGGCGTTATCAAGTGCTCAGGTTGATCAATTTTATAGCGATACAATTACAGCTCAAATTAAAAATGAGCCTTCTGATGATAATTATAACTACTATTTTTCCATTGAGGGGGCATTACCAAGTGGAATGGAGTTTTTTATAGATTATAGGACTATTATTATAGAAGGAACACCTTTGGTTTCTGGAACTTATAAGTTTACAGTGAGGCTTACGGTTGAACAGGCAGATAATTATAGTGATGACTGTGAGAATACACTTAATGATTGTGATGGATTATGCGGAGATACCACTAGTCAAGTTTATACGCTAATAGTAAATTAAATTATAGTGAATTATTTGTTAATATATTTTTAACGCAAATTACCTCACTAAGTGCCTAATTATTGTAAATTCGCCATTATTTTTAAGCATAACTAAACAATTATTTTCAATGAAATTTTTTATAGACACAGCAAATCTTAATCAAATTAAAGAAGCACAAGCCTTAGGAGTCCTTGATGGCGTAACAACCAATCCATCATTAATGGCGAAAGAAGGCATTACAGGACTTGATAATATTATGAAACACTATGTTGATATTTGTAATATTGTAGATGGTGATGTGAGTGCAGAGGTCATTGCTACAGATTTTGAAGGCATGATCCGTGAAGGCGAAGCTCTGGCAGAATTACATGATCAAATAGTTGTGAAACTACCAATGATCAAAGACGGGATAAAAGCCTGTAAATATTTTTCAGAAAAAGGAATAAAAACGAATGTAACATTAGTGTTTTCTCCTGGTCAGGCATTACTTGCTGCTAAAGCCGGAGCAACTTATGTGTCGCCGTTTATTGGTCGTTTGGACGATGTCTCTACAGATGGTTTAAATTTGATTTCTGAGATTCGTCTTATTTATGATAACTATTCATTTGAAACCCAGATTTTAGCGGCTTCTGTGCGCCATACCATGCATATTATAGATTGTGCTAAATTAGGTGCTGATGTCATGACGGGGCCTTTAAGTGCCATTGAAGGATTATTAAAACATCCTTTAACAGATATCGGGCTGGCTAAATTTTTAGAAGACTTTAAAAAAGGAAATTAAACGATTTAATTGAATAAACGGTTATCTGCTAATGAGCCCTAAAAGCTGTTCTTCAAAGTTATTAGAAAACATATTGGCATTGCTATTTATAATAATATGATTTTTATCAATGATAATTACTTTGGTCATTGGATAAATAGCAAGTGTATTCTTAGATTCTTCAGGATTTTTAAATTGAAACTCATTTTTAACTGAAAAGCTATTGGTTTTTAAAGTTTTTTCTAATGTTTTAATGTTTTGCTCATCAATATTTACAGCAATAAAATCAATTTCTGGATACTTGCGTTTCAGTTCATTTACTTTGTAATGACTGTCTTTGAAATGCTCATAAAATTTATGCGACCAAAAATAAACAGCCGTAGGTCTTTTAATTAATGAATTAAAATCTAAATCATTATTTTGAGAATTCACTAAATGAATATTTGGAAATTTATTTCCAGGTTTAAGATCATTTAAAGAAATTATAAGATTTGATATTATTTCGTTGTTTTTGAGATCAGTACTTTTATTTAAAAAGGAATTTTTAATTGTTTCGTTATTTTCAACTTCTTTATTTTTTATTAAAAATGACATAGTGAAATAATACAATAAATCATTTTTAATAGTGGGATTACTTACCAAACTGTCAATCAATTTTAATTTATCAAGATTATAACAGGCAGAAGTACTACTAAAATGATTTTCTTTTGTATGATTTAAATGCTTTTCAAGTGATAAATTATTAAAATTTGACCTCAAAAAAGAGTTATAACTTAAATATTCTAAATAGCCTTCTTTATTATAATCAACATCTCTTCTATAACTATAAAAGTCTTTTGGCAAGTCTTTAATGACAGCCCTATTGTTATAACCATAATTTATAATAGGATAAATTTCTTTGCTTGAATAGTAATTGTAATTAATATTTGCTTCAGCAATTTCCTTAAATAGTGTTGAGGATTTATTTTTATTTATAAAATCACGAAGCGCTTTATTCTTTTTCTCTTTAATTTCATCAATTTTGATCTCAAAGGGACCGGGATCTAATTGACATAGTTTAAAAATCTCTTTTTCAATAATTTCATTTTGTAAAAATTCATTGATAAAATAATTGTTTTTTTCAGCTCCAGTGCCACTATAAACCAATGATTCATCAAAATCAAACGTGTTAAGTCGCATCATAATACTGTCAAATGGTTCTAAAAGAACCATTTGAATTTCACTGCCATGTTTAAATGTGTAAAATCCAGATTCAAGATTATTAATTTTATATAAAAATCTATTTTGGTTATCAAGTTTAATAGTATCAACAATTTTATCAGATTTCAAAAGCGTCACAAAATCGTCATTTGGATTAATGATTTCTCCGCCTAAAAAAGCATGTTCACCTGCCTCTTTTATATCATTTTTACATGCAAAGACCGTTAACGCTATTATTATATTAAAAATTATAATTCTCATAATTTTGATCCCTCTATAGCATTGGATTTTAACACCAATGACATACAAATTTATAGGTTGCAATTAAGATGTGTTGTTAAGGCCTTGTTAAATCTTTATTAATATAGGGTAGTAGTTTAGCATTCAATTTGTTATCATATAGAATACATCTCATTTTTCATTAAATATCCTTTTAGAAAAATAAACTAACTAAGTTTCGACTTACGGTTTGATTTTTCTACTTTTGCACAAAATTCAAAACAACCTTTATGTTATCAGTTTCAAACCTTTCAGTACAATTTGGAAAACGCATTTTATTTGATGAAGTAAATACAACATTTACTCAGGGTAACTGCTATGGAATAATTGGTGCTAATGGTTCAGGAAAATCAACTTTCTTAAAAATAATTTCCGGAAAACAAGATCCAACATCTGGGCAGGTTAGTTTAGAACCAGGTAAACGTATGTCTGTTTTTGAACAGGACCATAATTTGTATGATGAGCATACTGTTTTAGAAACTGTTCTAATGGGTAATAAACCACTGTTTAAAATAAAAACAGAAATGGATGCTTTATATGCAGATTATTCTGATGAGAATGCAGATAGAATAGGTGAGCTTCAGGTTCAGTTTGAAGAAATGAATGGATGGAATGCAGATAGTGATGCGGCATCAATGCTTTCAAACCTGGAAATTAAAGAGGAATGGCATTATACCTTAATGAAAGACCTTGATGGAAAACAAAAAGTGCGTGTTTTATTGGCTCAGGCTTTATTTGGAAATCCGGATGTGTTGATTATGGATGAGCCTACCAATGATTTGGATTATGAAACTATTTCTTGGTTGGAAAACTTTTTGGCTAATTATGAAAACTGTGTCATTGTAGTATCGCATGACCGTCACTTTTTAGATGCCGTTTGTACACATGTTTCAGATATTGATTTTGGAAAAATCAATCATTATTCAGGAAACTATTCATTTTGGTATGAGTCTTCTCAATTAGCTGCGCGTCAACGTTCACAACAAAACAAGAAGGCTGAAGAAAAGAAAAAGGAATTGGAGGAATTTA
>BS_KBA_SWE02_21mDRAFT_10001151_pt1 | contig 10071 bp, 9 predicted proteins | sample BalSeasSWE02_21m_FD_9196 | JGI IMG/M metagenome (IMG submission 9196)
AACGAGAAAACGTTGAAGTTAAGAACCAACGTGTTGGAGTAGAGGCTTTAGCCGGTGGGCCGGCCGCGACGACCTTTAATGGGGCGCTGACCCCTACCGGCTAAAGCCTCTACTCCAACATTCTAAATAGTTTCTGCTCGTTCCCATGCTCCGCGTGGGAACGAGAAAACGTTGAAGTTAAGAACCAACGTGTTGGAGTAGAGGCTTTAGCCGGTGGGCCGGCCGCGACGACCTTTAATGGGGCGCTGCCCCCTACCGGCTAAAGCCTCTACTCCAACATTCTAAATAGTTTCTGCTCGTTCCCATGCTCCGCGTGGGAACGAGCAAACGTTACAGTTGTCCCAACAACTCTCCAAAATCTCGCACATTTCTAATCCCGCCTAAACCATTTTCAATATGGGCCACGATAGCTAACGCTAATTGTTGACTATCTTTAATTCGATGTCGTTCTATCAATAGACGTTCATACAGCAACGCATAATCTCCTAACAAAGTAGGAATGAGAAATTCTAAACCGTCTAAGACCAAATCTTCGCGTTGCGTATAATCGTAACCTTCTTTGAGAGAACGAGCGAGGGCGATTCGAGCCAAAATATTAGGAGTAATTCCAGTACGAGCTTTAAGAAATTTGAGTTGTTCTGAGGCTTGTTTAGTGAGATGAATACGATTGGGTAGCATGTTTTTTTTGCAAACTAAAGTGGGTAGGGTGCGTCCTACGCACCATTTGGACAACCGTACCACACCTAGTGCGTGGGATGCCACCCTACTTTAATGGGTTAAGCCGCTTGTTCCATTCGCCAAAAATATCCAGGGTGAGCAACAGCACTGCCGTGGACCGAGTCATATTGTAAATGATAAGCGTGAGAAATATCCGTACTGAGGGATTGGTAAAATTCCCTATCGACTTCGGTATCAGTGGATAGAATCACGACTTGATGACTGGCTTGTGGAAAGTAATAGGTGACCAGTTTGGAACGATGTTTAGAATCTAAGCGTCCTAACGGAGTATCAATAATAATGGGTAATTTTCGGCCGGAAGTTCTCGCCAAGGCTTCTAAAATCGCAATCGCATAAATTTGCTTTTCGCCGGCAGAAAGTTGATGCTTGCTAATACGATGGCCCTGGTCGTCCAATAAACTGACCATAAAAGTGTCGGGATCAATTTTTGCTTGTAAGGGAACATCTTCTTTACGTGACAATCGATGAAACGCTTGAATAAATTCATCTTCTAATTCCTGAAGTCGGCGGTGCGCGGTGCGTTGTGAAAACTCTTCTAGTAAATTTCTAGCATTGTTAGCATAAACCAAGGCTTTGTGGTCACGCCAATGCTGACTCTTTTGTGCTTGTAACTGCTGGATTTTGCGCACTAATTCCATCGCTTCGCGCAACCAACTCCGGGCCTGTTCCAATTGTTGCTCGGCTTGGGCCTGCCATTCTCCTAATTGCTGCATTTTTTTCTTAAGAGTGGCTAAATCAATTTTTAAAGAAGAGGTGGCTGGGGCCCGTTCTAATCTTACACTGACTTGTTCTAACTCCTCTTGTACCACTTGCCAACGTTGTTTCAAACTCGCAAAGGATTTGGCACTTTGTGGTATCACTGCTTGAATCCAGTGTTGAAATTTAGCTAACACAGTGTCGGAAAAATCGTGACGGATTGAGTTTTGGTGCTGGGTGGATAATAAGTCGGCAAATGCTTCTTCAATCAAATTATTGACTACTGGCACGTATTTTTTGGGCAAGGTTTCAGCGATTTGTGCATTGAACTGCTGTAACCGCGGTGATAAAATTTCGCCTACTCCCCGTTGCTTTTTCCACTCGGCTTCTTTTTCTAATTGTTTGAGTAGTTGGGCTAACGATTTTGGCACTAGGCTGAGTGGAAATGCTTCCCCTAATAAATCTTTTAGTTGAGTTTCTAATTGTGTTTTGTCGGCTAATAACCGTACTTGGTTTTGTTGCTCATCTTGTCGGGTTTTCGCGTAAGCGCCCCCACCGTCGTTAATGAGATTTTCCAGTTGTTGAATGTCTTTTTGCAAGGCTTTAATTTTTCTACGTAATTCATGGACTGTCGCGATAGCATTATCTTTGTTCGCTAAAATGACTTGTAATTCAGTTTCTAAAGTTTGAATCTCCTGATTAGCGGCAGCCGGTAAGATAACTTGTTTTTGTCCTTGCAGATAAATTGCTAAGTCGTTGCGTAAGCGTTCAATCAAATCTAAACCAAGTAGTTTTCTAACGGCTTGTTGCAAAATATCGCCAGTGTCATCATCGGCTAATTCCGCAATTTTTTCGCCATCAAAAAAGAACAATTCTGACACCCCAATGGGGATAAGTTCATTTAAAAAGGATTGACAGAGGTCAATGGAAAATTCTTTTAAAGGTTGTCCATCTTTGGCAATGGTGAGCGTTTCTTCGATATCTCCGGCTTGCAGATTCCAGGCACGTCGCAGATAATATTCGTTAATTTCGCCTTGTCGCGCATAAGTAAAAGTTAATTCAATGGCGGCGGCATTGGCGGTAATCAAGTCATGACGACCTTTATGAATGGCTTCCGTTAACGTCTGATGATACGTTTTTTTGCTCATAGTAGGTCCAAAACTTTGCTTGCCATAGAATGCTAATCGGATTGCGGTTAACAGGGTGGTTTTACCGCTACCGTTGAGTCCACCAAATAAGACAATTGGACATTTACGCCCGTACCTGTGGCGTGGTGTGAGGTCAAAACTGTGTCGTCCTTGGAAGAGGCCAAAATCGCATAAGGTGAGGTTTTTTAGAATCATTTTTTCTAATTAAGTGGGTCGGAATCAAAATTTGCCGAATTTTAGCCAAAACGTTAATATTTTTATTATAATGGTAAATTATATGTAATTAGTCGGTGTTTCTGAAATGATGAAGCAATTTCCGTAAACTCCTTTATTTTAGCACTTTTTAACAGGTTTTAGAGCCCCCTTGCCGTTGCAACGCCAAAGGAACTAATTTGGATAGTCAACGTATAAATCGAGTAATGAAGCATTCATTGTGGTTTCTCCGGATGAATCTAAACAAAGTATTTTAAGAGATTTCACGCATCTTATCCCATTTTAATTTAAAATGTCAAGTAGTCATAAATTGGCTAATAATACATAGTAATATACACATTATTTTAGTTTTGATGCGTAAGGTGAGTTAGAATGTTGGAGTAGAGGCTTTAGCCGGTAGGGATCGGCACCCCATTAAAGGTCGTCGCGGCCGGCCCACCGGCTAAAGCCTCTACTCCAACAGGTTGGTTCTCGTTCCCACGCGGAGCGCGAGCAGAAACCCCCGACTTGAACACGGTAATTAATTATTACAACCATAGGAGACAAACCATGAAAATCGGAAGACGTATGTTGGTGTTATTAGGACCGTTATTGGCAATCTTGATGAGTTGTACTTCGCCCCCGCCTCCAACTTCACCGCTAAAAATTGCCTTTCTATCAGAGTGGCCAACCGCCGGGGTAGCTTTCATCGCCCAAGAAAAGGAGTTATTTACTAAACACGGGGTGCAAGTGACCCTGATACCAATAGGAAAATATCCAGAAATTCTGACACCTTACAAAGAAGGCAAAGTGGATGCCATTAACATCGTGTTTGGTGATATTCTCATGTTTGAAGCCGAAGGCATCCCTACTCGTGTGGTCTATGCCACGGATTATTCCGATACGGCTGACATTCTTGTAGGCCAGCCTACTTTAAATAGTTTGAGTGACCTGAAAGGCAAAAAAGTTGCCTTTGAGGGATTCAATAGTTTCTCCCATCTGTTTGTGCTAAAACTCTTAGAAAGAGCTGGGGTGCGGGAAGGTGAATTTCAGACGGCCAATCTTAATTCTTCTGAAGTCTTAGAAGCCTTAGATACCGGTAAAATCCAGGCGGGACATGTTTATGGCGCCGCCGCCGCTGCCACTCTGGCTAAAGGTTATAAAATCATGGGGAAGGCCGGTGAGATTCCCCAACTGGTGATGAATGTGTGGGCTGTTAACGCCAAAGTAGTGGACACTCGCCGTAAAGATGTGCAAGGAGTAATTAATGCCTTAGTCGAAGCAACGGACTGGTTTCAACATTTTCCAGAAGAAGGGTTTAGTATTATCGCCAAACACTCAGGTATCCCAAAAGCTGAACTGGAAGCCACTTTCAAGGGGTTACATGTTTTTACTTTATCGGAAAATCAGGAAGCCTTTAAACCAAATGGCGCCTTATTTAAGGGTGGTGCGGAAATTATTGAGTTTTTCCACACCAAAGGAACTTTATTCAAGGCCCCTGACTTAAACACGATAATCGATGACCAATTTATTAAAACCATAGGAGATAAACCATGACCATTAGAAAGCATAGAAAGCATAGCTGGTTGTTATTAGGACTGTTATTGGCGTTCTTGGTGAGTTGTACTTCGCCCCCGCCCCCGCCGCCACCCCTGAGAATTGCCATTCAGTCAGTCTGGCCAACTTTTGGTGCGGCTTTCATCGCCCAAGAAAAGGGGCTATTTGCCAAATACGGGGTGCAAGTGACTTTAATATCCGCACCGGGGTATGTGGAAAGTCTGCAACCCTATAAGGAGGGCAAAGCGGATGCCACTTTTATCATGTTTTCTGATACCATCATGCTTGATGCCGAAGGAGTACCTAGCCGTTTAGTTTATGCCACGGATTATTCAGACACGAGTGACATGATTGTAGGGTCGCCGCAGTTGAACAGTTTAGGCGATCTGAAAGGCAAGAAAGTGTCTATTGATGGATTTAACACGTTTTCCCATTTACTGGTGTTAAAACTCTTAAACATGAATGGGGTAAACGAAGGTGAATTTCAACTGGCTAACATTAATGACCCATTTAAAGTGTTAGAGGCATTAGAGTCTGGTGACATTCAGGCCGGGCATATCTACGGATTGGCGGCAACGCAAGCCCTGGCGAAAGGGTACAAGATGATGGGAAAAGCCGGCGATATTCGTCATTTGATGATAGATGGATTGGCGGTTAATGCAGAGGTCATAAAAACTCGTCGGCAGGAAGTGCAAGGACTGATCAACGCTCTGGTAGAAGCAATGGATTGGCTAACACATTCACCAGAAGAAGGGTTGAATATTATTGCCAAGCATACTAACGTTTTGAAAGCTGAACTGGAAACCACTTTCAAGAGAGTACATGTTTTCACTCTAGCGGAAAATCAAGAAATCTTCAAGACGGGCGGGATCCTATTTAAAGGCGGTCAAGAAATTGTTGACTTCTTTTACGAAAAGGGCGTGTTAATCAAAATTCCGGATTTGAATGTAGTAATTGATGGTCAATTTGTGGCAGCGATAGGGAAACAACCTTAACTGCTCTCCGGATACGACCAATTCCATTGAGTTAAGTCTGGGGTTCAAATCGTAAGACTTTGGACTTGAGCTTGCCAAATCTGAAGATTTGGACTCCAGCAGAATGTCTGTATACAAAACACCCAAATCCTCTTAACTTTTTTAAAAAAGTAGGTATGTGATATGATGGAAAACCGTTTTTTGCGAAAATTCTCGGCAGTCGCCGAAATCCTTACTCAAGAGTTCACCTTCTGCACCGTTGTAGGTTGGAATGAGCGCCAACGAACTCCAACACCGGCAATGAAATTCGAATTACTTTGGACCTGGGCTTGCCAAATCTGAAAGATTTGGACTCCAAAATCCCTTAACTTAAGAGCAGTACCGCTGGGGGGAGGAAAACCAAATAACTTGAACATCGAGTATAATTCCCCCCGTGACTATAAACCATGACTTTAGGTAAATAAACCATGATAGAAACCCAAATTTTCCTGACTGAAGAAGAGAACAACTGGTTACAAGCCATTGCCTCTCACACGGGTAAAACCATACAAGAATTTATCAAACAGGTGGTTATTGACCAACTTCACCAATGTGAGGAAACCCAACGACAACAACTGTTGGCCGCTTTTGGCATTTGGCGAGATCGTGATGATATACTGGATTTACGCGAACTACGACAGTCAGCCGAACGTTTTGAGTGGAATAATAATCCGCCATGAATATTACCGAGAAATTGCTGATAGATACGGATGTCTTTATTGACTTTCTCCGTGGACACGAACCGGCCTTGACCTTTATGTAGCAAGTCAACTTGACCTTGTCGGTGTCTGCTATGACGGTCGCAGAGTTATTTGCTGGAGTACGAGAAGGTCAGGAAAGGAAAGTGTTGGAAAATGCTTTGAAAGTCTGTACTCAAATTGAAATTGACTCCGAGATAGCCACGCTTGGTGGTCTATATCGACGTGATTATGGCAAAAGCCACGGGGTAGGCTTAGTGGATGCCTTAATTGCAGCCACGGCTAAGTTACACGGGTACCGATTAGTCACTCTCAATCATAAGCATTTTCCGATGTTGGATAAGGTGTTAGTACCTTATTATAAAAGCTAACATTCTTCGCTTTCACTTAAAAAAGGTAGGGTGCGTCCCACGCACCATTCTGATTTTAGAAATGGTGCGTGGGACGCCCCCTACTTTGGGCTACAGATGCTATTGCTGCTTTTAGCGATAGTATCTGTCGGGGGTTATCAGATAGTACAATTATGTAGGAATTTTACTATAACAACTCTTTTTCTTCTATTTATCTAAACCAAAGGATTCCCCATGAACTTTACTAGCAAACTATTATTTCTCAGCTTAGGCTCAGTTTTAGGTGTAGCCATTCCACTGTACCTATTCTTCTCTTACAGCAGTAGCCAGGCCCTGGAGCAAGAAATTCAGGCCCGGTTACACGGGCAAGCGGTGCATACTATGGACAAGCTAGACCGCATGTTATTTGAACGTCGTGCCGATATGCAGTCTTTGGCAAATATGATCAGTAGTATGGTTACGCCCACTCCAAAGCAAATTACGCAACATTTACTGGCTCATCGCCGTTTTTACAAAGCCTACTATTCTCTCTCCTTTTATGATACTCAGCGCATTAAGATTGCCGATACCGCCGGACTTTCCTTGGGACAAACTACCAAGCCCAGTCAGTGGACCACTGCCGTGTTTGAACACGGGGAGGCCAGCATCGGTGAAGATATTCATTTTGATACTGACCTGCAAAAGAATATCGTGTACTTTGCGGTACCCGTGCGAAATGACCAGGGTACTTTATTAGGCGAGGTCGTAGCACGAATGCCCGTGGAGAATTTATATTATGTACTAGGAGGATTACAAGATAAAACTCAACACCTTGAAGTCAGCCTATTTGAGGCGACGGGAAAGATGCTTTATTCCACCAGTGAACCTCAGTTGATTGGTAAAGCCGTGCTGTCGGCGGTGACTCCCGAACAGATTGTAGCGCACTTTGGTCAGGAGACTTTTTACCAGATGGCCCCAGAACAAGGTTTTTTAGATTTTAAAGGTAACCAATGGACTTTAGTGGTGCGTTACCCGGCGAAAGAAGCGTTAGCGGCGGTGATACGATTACGTAATCAAGCCTTGCTCATTGGCGCTACTTTGATATTATTAGCATTAGCGGTCACCACGTTGCTGGCACATCGCCTCGTGAGACCAGTCTTGTTGCTCAAAGAGGCTACTCTAAAATTAGGACAGGGAGAATTTCAAACCACGGTTATCATAAATTCTAAAGATGAGATTGGACAATTAGCTCTCACTTTCAACCAAATGGCTCAGAGGTTGTTAGAAAATATGCAGGCGTTGGAACAACAGGAGGAATTACTGAAAACCTATAATCAACGTTTAGAGGAGGAAGTCGCCACGCAGACTGAGGAGTTAGCAGCGACTAATGAGGAGTTACAAGCGCATAGTGAAAATTTATGGCGTCAAAATCAGTTGTTGGAGCAGGCTAAAGAAGCCGCTGACCTGGCTAAACGACAAGCTGACCTGGCTAATCAAGCGAAAAGTACCTTTTTAGCTAACATGAGTCATGAGTTGCGGACTCCGCTCAATGGGATTTTAGGCTATACTCAAATTCTCAGTCGAGATAAGAGTTTAACGCCTCAACAACGGAACGGCATTGGGGTGATTCATCGTAGCGGTGAATATTTACTGACCTTAATTAATGATGTCCTGGATTTAGCGAAAATTGAAGCGGGGCGAGTGGAGTTATTACCGACCGAGATTCGGTTTGACGATTTATTGCAAGGGGTGGTTGACCTATTCAAAATGCGTACTGAGCAGAAAGGCATTACTTTTCACTATGAAGCCCTGTCTCATTTACCGACGGGGATTCGTGCCGATGAAAAGCGGTTAAGACAAGTGTTAATTAATTTATTAGGCAATTCCGTTAAATTTACTCCTCAAGGCAGTGTGACCCTGAAAGTGGGCTATCATAATGAGAAAATTCGTTTTCAAATAGAGGATACCGGAATTGGTATTGCGACTACTGATTTAGCACGAATTTTTCAACCTTTTCAACAATCTGGCGACGGTACTTACCGCGCTGAGGGCACGGGTTTGGGATTGTCGATTACTCAAAGAATTGTCGAAATGATGGGAGGTCAAATACAAGTAGAAAGTATTTTGGGAAAAGGTAGTGTCTTCTGGTTTGCCGTCGATTTGCCAGATGTCTCTCATTTAATTAGTCAAACCGACCAAGAAGTTTCATCGATGATTATTGGGGTGGTGGGACCACCACGAAAAATTTTGGTCGTTGATGATAAATCAGAAAATCGTTCAATTGTGGTTAGTCTGCTGACACCGCTTGGGTTTCAAGTGATTGAAGCCAACAATGGTCAAGAGGGGTTAGAGGAAGCAATTCAAACCCAGCCAGAGTTGATATTGACTGATTTAGTGATGCCGGTTATGGACGGTTTTGAATTAGTGCGGCGTTTGCGAAGCCAGCCGGCATTTCAAGAAACCCCTATTATCGCTTTCTCCGCCAGCGTGTTTGAACATCATCAAGCTCAAAGTTATGCGATGGGGTGTAATGCGTTTATTCCTAAACCGTTTCGCATCGATATGTTGTTTGAGCAATTACAAAAATCTTTGCAGTTGACCTGGATTTACGAGTCGGCCCCGGCGCCCCAAACCAATTTAGAGCCGTCTTTGCCAATGGGAGAAGAGGGGGAGTTGAATTTAAAACAAGCTAAGATGTTTTATGAATTAGTCAGCCTGGGGGACATCATGGGGATCAAAGATTATGCGACGGAATTAGCGGAAAACGATCCGTCTTTAAGAGGGCTAACTACTAAGATAATCCTGTTAGCAAATGAATTTAAAGATGTTGAAATTGAAGAGTTGATCAAACCTTTTATGGAGATGGTTTAAGTAGAAAAAAAACTGAATTTACGCTTTTAAAAACGAGAGCTTATGCAAAAATTATTTGAAACTATTAAGATAATCAATGGGGTACCGCAATTTTTAGAATTTCATCAGCAACGATTCAATCACTCTAGGAGAATCCTATTTAATTCTACAGAGGAGATAGCGTTGAACCAGGTTATTCAAACGCCACCTTTATCAGGAGTTTATCGGTGCCGGGTGATTTATTCTGAAACGATTGAAACTGTTGAATATATTCGCTATCAAGCGAGGACTTTTAGCACGTTCAAAGTAGTGGTGGCGGATGATATTGATTATGAATTTAAATATCTTCAGCGGGATTCGTTGAATCATCTCGTGCAGTTGAAAGGTCAAGCGGATGATATTTTAATTGTAAAACAGGGTCTAGTTACCGATACTGCTATTGCTAATGTCGCTTTTTGGTATCAAGACCGTTGGCTTACGCCGGCTCGTCCACTGTTAACGGGGACCACTAGAGAGCGATTGTTGCAGTCGCATCAAATTTATCCTGCTCAGATACGAGTAGAGGAGTTAACACGATTTTCTAAAATGGCGTTGCTGAATGCGATGGTGGGATTTTATGTGGTGGAGGAATTCAAGATTTGACAACTTTTCGAAAGTTGTCAAATCTAAACCCAAATCTAAACTCAAGATTTGACAACTTTTCGAAAGTTGTCAAATCTAAACCCAAATCTAAATTCAAGATTTGACAACTTTTCGAAAGTTGTCAAATCTAAACCCAAACAAGATTTGACAACTTTTCGAAAGTTGTCAAATCTAAACCCAAACAAGATTTGACAACTTTTCGAAAGTT
>BS_KBA_SWE02_21mDRAFT_10001152_pt1 | contig 10070 bp, 8 predicted proteins | sample BalSeasSWE02_21m_FD_9196 | JGI IMG/M metagenome (IMG submission 9196)
GGATGAGAATGATGCCGATTATATTGCCTCACAAAATATTCATTTGGTTGCAGAGGTTTCAAAAACAAATCCTTATTTAAATGAAGCCATTACCGTTGTTTATAAAATGTATGTGTCTTCAGAACTTGGTGTCAATAATTGGCGTGAGATAGACAATCCCAGATATAATGATTTTTGGAGCCAGAACATTGAAGTAAAAGGTTTGAAAGTTCAAAATGGTACATATCAAGGTCAAGATTATCGTTATGTAGTGTTGCGCAAAACAGTATTGTATCCTCAAAAAACAGGAAAACTGGAAATTGAACCCTTAAGTTTAGATGTTACGGTTGATGTTCCTACCAATAAAAGAGATTTTTTTGGAGGCCGATTAATGTCACAAGTCCATAGAACCATTTCAGCTGGAAGTAGAACTATTGACGTAAAGCCATTACCAGAAGCAGGCAAACCTTTAGACTTTTCAGGAGCTGTTGGAGACTTTAAGTTTAATGTCATCACTTCAAAAACGGAATTAAATGCATCTGAATCACTTCAAGCCAGAGTTGAGGTAACAGGAAATGGAAATCTAAAATTGTTTCAATTGCCGAAACTTAAATTGCCAAGTTCATTGGAAGTATATGAGCCAGAACACAACGAGAATGTTGTCACAAATCTAGAAGGTATGCAAGGCTCAATTGCAGACAGTTATACCATTGTGCCTCAGTTTAAAGGAAAATATCCTATTCCAAGTATTTCGTTTTCCTATTTTGATTTAAAGACTGAAACCTATAAGCGAGTATCTTCAGGGGAAATTGTAGTCGATGTTTTGGAAGGACCAACCAATTCTTCAACCGGAGACAATACTTTAGCTTCAATTAATGGATCAAAACAGCAAGTTGTTTTAAGTAATGATCAATTTGCTTTTGTAAAAACAGAGCCTAATTTAACGTCCATAAAACCTAAATATTTCTTTAAGTCAACTTNGTTTTGGAATTCGTTGTTATTGCCGCTATTGGCCATTCCTTTAGCAATCATTTTAAGACGCAAAAAAGAGGAACGAGATGCCGATGTTGATGGAAATAGAATCAGGAAGGCTGATAAATTGGCAAAACGCTATTTGAGTGAAGCTAAAAAGGCATTGGGCCAAAAAGAGGCATTTTATATAGCCCTAGAAAAAGCGCTTCATAATTATTTGAAAGCTAAATTACATATTGAAACCAGTGATTTTACGAAAGACAAAATTGAAGCATTATTGCTCAAACGAAAAGTTGATTCAACTACAGTAGTTGAGTTTATTACGTTATTGGAAAATTGTGAATTGGCAAGATATACACCTATAACTCAAGTAGAGATGCAGCAAGATTATGACAAAGCGGCCAAAACCATATCATTAATTGATAAACAGATTAAGTAATAAAGTTCATTAAGAAGTGAAACGTATAATGAAAAAAGCTTTTTACATATTAATATTTTTGTTGACTTCCATTTCAATGGCTCAAAATGAAACTTTGTTTGAGCAAGGCAATGCATTGTACAATGAAGGTAATTATATTCAAGCCATTGAAGAGTATCAGGCCATTTTAAAACAAGGGAAACATTCTCCAGAATTGTATTTTAACCTAGGTAATTCCTATTATAAATTAAATAATATTGCGCCTAGCATTTATTATTATGAAAAAGCTTTGCAACTTGCCCCAAACGATAAGGATATTTTAAACAATATTTCTTTTGCCCGAAATATGACCATAGATGTAGTAGATACAATTCCTGAAGTTGGGTTTTCAAAACTCATCAATAAAATAACTAATAAGATGAGTTTTGACGCATGGTCAAAAACGGCAGTTGCCTTAGTGGTCCTCTTTGTAATCCTGTTCCTAAGCTACTATTTTTCATACGCATCGACTAAAAAACGTATTGCTTTTGTTGTAAGCCTAACTTCAATTNTGTTGGCCTGTACCGCACTTTCTTTTGCATACCATAAATATAATTTGGAATTAAATGATAAACCCGCAATAGTTTTCGCTAAAGAAAGTCAAATTAAAAGCGAGCCAAATCTTCGTAGTTCAGAGGCTTTTAAACTACATGAAGGCACTAAAGTCCAAATATTGGATACCGTAAACAATTGGAAAAGAATTAAATTGGCCGATGGCAAAACCGGTTGGATTGTGAGCGACGATATTAAAGCACTATAACTTTTTTTCCTTTATATTTACCTGAACAATTTCAACTGCATGGATTTAGACAAGGTATTCCAAAACAATGAAGTTTGGATAAAAGAAAAATTAGCCATTGACGCCAATTACTTCGAAACATTAGGCAAAGGCCAAACACCTGAACTTTTATTTATAGGATGTTCCGATAGCCGTGTTACTGCCGAAGAATTAATGGGACTCGGTCCTGGTGAAGTTTTTGTCCATCGCAATATNGCCAATATGGTTGCTGGGACCGACTTAAATGTGATGTCGGTAATAGAATATGCTGTTATTTATCTTAAAGTAAACCATGTAGTAGTTTGCGGGCATTATGAGTGCGGTGGCGTGAAAGCTGCTATGCAATCGGCAGATTTGGGTATCTTAAATCCGTGGTTAAGAAACATTCGTGATGTTTTTCGTATACATAAAACTGAATTGAATGCGATTGAAGATGAGTCTAGCAAATACGACAGATTGGTGGAGCTGAATGTTCAGGAGCAGTGTGTCAATCTAATAAAAACAGCGGCAGTCCAAAAGGCCTATCGAGCAAGAGGGTTAAAAGTACATGGTTGGGTTTTCGATGTACACACAGGTAAACTTGTAGATTTAAAGATAGATTTTGACCATATTCTAAGGAATATCATGGAGATTTATCATTTAGATTGAAAGTAAAATTCCTCCATGATCTTTAGTTATTAAGCTTCATTTTCAGAAGAATCTATTATTTCAAACTTCTTTTCTAAAATTAACGGAAAAATGCTAGGAACCAAAGATTTTATAGGCTCATAGAGCATGGAATCTTCAAGATCTTCCTTGTCAGTGAAAGGCAAAGTTTTGTTCATGCTATCAAAAATGATCAAGACCACACTTAATATGATTGCAATTTTTAAAGCTCCGAAAATACTTCCAAGAAACTTGTTCAAAATGCCTAAAGCGGCAAAATCAGCCAATTTGGTCAAAGCTTTTCCGGCAAGAGTAATTAGCAAAACGATAACAATAAAAGTGATTATAAAGGCAGTAATATTTACAGTTTTTTCATCCCAATCCACTTTATCCATTAAAAATTCGGCAGCATAATTGCTAAAATGGATAGCACCGTATACTCCAGCAACCAAAGCTAGAAGTGAAGCGACTTCAACAAAAAGGCCATTTCTAAATCCATTGATGAATCCAAAAGCTAATAAGGCCAATATTATAATATCTAAAACGCTCATAAATTATATCAAGATTTAAACAAATATAAAATAATAGTCACACTTAGGTTTATTAACTTTGGCATTTTAAATTTATTATGTCAAGGGACGAACAATTAAAACAACGTTGGGAATTGATAGTGAAAAAACTATCGGTTCAATTTGCTGATGGAGAAGTACTAGATTTGGATGCCATAATTTATCTTATTGGCATTCAGGAATTGGGACAAATCCATAAGACCTTCAAAAAAGAGCATAAATTGGATTTAATGCATATCGCTATTTGCAAGTTGTTGTCGCCTTATGGTTATTATGAACTTGAATTTATAGATGAAGAGGGTTGGCCCCATTATAAAGTATTGGAACAATTGCCCCATTTAAAAGCAGGTGAACAAAGCGTATTGATGAAGGAGGCCATTGTAAACTATTTCCTTGAAACCGAATTTATATCCTAGAATTATTAAATTTGCAGTCATTTTGAATTGATATCATGATAGACAAAATAAAAGAGCTTATAGCAGAAGCAGAAGCATTTACGGCTCAATCGAAAGAAGAAGTTGAAGCATTCCGAATAAAGTTTTTGGGCAAAAAGGGATTGTTGAACGATTATTTTGCTGAATTTAAAAATGTGGGCAACGACCAAAAAAAGGAATTTGGCCAGGTAATCAATACCCTTAAAAAAACAGCTGAAGAAAAAGTAAATGCCCTAAAACAAGAGCTTGAAGCAAAAGATGAGGTTAAAGGGATTTATGGTGATTTGTCACGTCCAGGAGAGCCCATCGAAATTGGTGCTCGACATCCAATTTCTATTGTAAAAAATCGAATCATAGATATATTTTCTCGTATTGGTTTTAATGTTTCTGAAGGTCCAGAAATTGAAGACGACTGGCACAACTTTACGGCTTTAAACTTGCCCGAATACCATCCAGCCCGAGATATGCAGGATACATTTTTTATTCAAACCAATCCAGATATTTTATTACGTACACATACAAGTTCGGTGCAAGTGCGATATATGGAAAACAATAAACCACCAATTCGTACAATTTCACCAGGAAGAGTGTTTCGTAACGAATCCATTTCTGCTCGTTCACATTGCTTTTTTCATCAGGTAGAAGGCTTGTATATTGATAAAGATGTCAGTTTTGCCGATTTAAAACAAACGCTTCAATATTACACAACCGAAATGTTTGGAAAATCAAAAATACGCCTACGTCCATCCTATTTTCCATTTACAGAACCTAGTGCTGAAGTGGATGTATATTGGGGATTGGAGACCGAAACAGACTATAAAATGACCAAAGGAACAGGTTGGCTGGAAATTATGGGATGTGGTATGGTCGATCCAAATGTTTTGGAAAACTGCGGAATTGATTCTAAAGAGTATTCAGGTTTTGCTTTTGGAATGGGAATAGACCGTCAAGCTTTATTGTTGCACCAAATTAGCGATATACGTTTGTTGAGCGAAAATGATGTACGTTTTTTAGAACAGTTCAAAAGCGCACTATAAATAATTTTAGTGTCCGTTATCTTCCCAATTTATTTTTGCTATTTTTAAGCAGTAATACCTTGACCCATTAACTGGCCATTAACTATTGGGACCAATAAAACTTTTTTATGAAATGGATGTGCAGCATCATTGAAAAGAATTTCCATATTATTATCATGGGTTTTGCGGTCTTTGCTTTTTTAAGTCCTGAGTCATTTTATTGGGTAGAACCTTTTGTGAAACAAATTATAGGAGGCATTATGTTTTGCATGGGTGCCACACTAAAGTTTATTGATTTTAAAAAAATAATCACCAAACCCAAATTAATTTTAGTTGGCATTTTACTACAATACACATGTATGCCATTATTGGCTTATAGTATTTCTAAAGTTTTGCAATTGCCCACTGAACAAATGATAGGAATGGTTATTTTAGGCTCCTGTCCGGGAGGTACTGCATCCAATCTTATCACATTTTTATCAAAAGGAAATGTTGCCCTTTCAGTTTCATTAACACTTTGTTCGACCATTTTGGCCCCACTTTTAACCCCAATAATTTTATATCTTTTATTAGCTCAAGAAGTCCCTTTAGATGTGATGGAGCTTATGAAAAGTGTATTTTGGATCGTATTTTTCCCAATCATGGATGCCTTGGTGATTAGACATTATTTTGAAAAACAATTCCAAAAAATAAGTTTTGTTTTTCCAAGCATTGCTATTTTACTAATTTCATTGGTCGTTGCATTTATTATAGGTATTGATAAAGAATTACTTATTACTGTCCCGGTATTGTTGTTTCTTGCGGTTGTACTTCATAATGGATTAGGTTATGTTTTAGGATATGTCATTTCTAAAACTTTACGTTTTTCAGAAAAAAATGCAAGAACCATTGCTATTGAAGTTGGCATGCAAAATTCAGGTTTGGGTTTAGCAATTGCCAATCAATTTTTTAACGCTGCTGTTGCTTTGCCTAGCGCTCTTTTCAGTATTTGGCACAATCTTTCTGGGGTATATGTTGCAAAAAAATGGGCTTCATATAAAAACGATAATAATTCAAAACCCTAATTACACGCGATTCCGTTTTTAATAAATTTAACAAAAATTTAATTTCTATTGGTTCGGTTTTTCCCGAACTAACTATATCTTCGTATTAAATTTTTATTTATTATGGTTCAAGACCAAAAAAACCAATTAGTAGAAAAGTTGGGAGTTCATTTCGAAACCAAATATCGTTTGGCCCCAGTTGCAGCCCGTATATTTAGTTACATTGTACTTAAGGGAAGAACAGGCACAACATTTAATGATTTATTGACCAATTTAGGCACAAGCAAGAGCACAATTTCTTCTCACTTAAATACTTTGCTGGCAATAAAAAAAATCGTCTATTTCACAAAGCAGGGAGATCGAAAAAAATATTTTATCATCAATGAAGACAGTATAGCTTTGAGTATTGATGAAATGATTGAATCTTGGCAAAAGCAAAGGGAATTGCATATTCAAATAAAAATGTATAAGCAATCCTTGGATGTTTATGAAATTTCTGAAGCTACTTTAAAGTTCGATTCACAATTTCATGACAATTATATCAAGTTTATTGATGATGTTACAAAATCACTTTCTGAATTGAAAGCCAAATTTATTGAAATGCAAAACCAAAAACTCACAGAGTAGTATGAAAAACACCAACTTAAATACAGTTTTAAAACTCTTTTTTATATCCATAATGGTAATAAGTTGTAAAGAGGAAAAACAATCTGCGCAACAAAGTCCTAATCAAGTGCCAACTTTTGATGTATCCATACTTACAAAACGTACAGTAACGGGATATAAAATGTATCCAACTACTATAGAAGGTATTGTGAATAGTGATGTGCGAGCTAAAGTATCTGGATATATACAAAAGGTTTTAGTAGATGAAGGCCAAAAAGTAAAAAAGGGACAACCTTTATTCAAATTGGAAACCCAATCGATGAGCCAGGATGCCGAAGCAGCTAAGGCAGCTGTTAATGTGGCACAGGTTGAAGTTGACAAGTTGGTACCATTAGTGGAAAAAGGTATCATAAGCAATGTGCAATTGGAGACCCAAAAAGCAAAATTGTTGCAGGCTAAAAGCAATTACAACAGCATTGTTGCAAATATTGATTATGCCACTGTAAAAAGCCAGATCGATGGTTTTGTTGGAGCAATTCCATACAGAGAAGGGTCTTTGGTAAGTTCCACCAATGTAACACCATTGACTACGATTTCTGATATCACTCAGGTCTATGCTTATTTTTCGATGAACGAAAGTGAATATCTGGATTATTTGCAATCAACAAATGGCACTACGCTTCAGGAAAAATTAAATAATTTCCCAAAAGTGAGTTTAATTCTTGCAAATGGACAAGAATATGCTGAAGAAGGCAAAATAGAAACCAGTATTGGGCAAATCAACCAAAATACAGGAACGATAAGCTTTAGAGCGACATTTAACAATCCCAACCTACTTTTAACAAATGGCAACAGTGGTAAAATTAAAATCCCTACAGTTTATGAAAATGCAATAGTAATCCCTCAAGAAGCGACCTACGAGCAACAAAAAGAAATTATGGTTTTTAAATTGATCGAAAACAATTTGGCTTCTTCTTCAATTTTAAAGATTAAAGCTGCAGTTAATCATTTATATGTTGTGGAATCGGGATTAAATGAAGGCGAAAAGATAGTAGTTTCAGGAGTTGGAAAATTAAGAAACGAAATGGAAATTAAACCAAACGAGATTCCATTAGATAGTATTATCAAGCCCATCAAGACTGTATTTAAAAATTAGAAACGTTTCATTATGCTAAAGACATTTATTGAAAGACCCGTACTCTCAACGGTAATTTCTATCATTATATTAATGCTCGGGTTTATTAGTATTTCTAACTTACCGATTGAACAATATCCAGATATTGCACCCCCAACTGTTCAAGTGTCTGCCAATTATCCTGGGGCTAGTGCAGAAACCGTTTTGGAAAGTGTTATTATTCCAATTGAAGAACAGATTAATGGGGTTGAAGGCATGACCTATATCACTTCAACAGCAGCAAATGATGGTTCTGCAAATATTACAGTTTATTTTGACCAAAATATTGATGCAGACGTTGCTGCAGTAAATGTTCAAAACCGAGTGTCTAGAGCAAATCCATTATTGCCTCAAGAAGTAAAGCAAACAGGGGTAACAACTCAAAAACAACAGACAAGTTTTCTAATGGTATTTGGATTTTATTCGGATAATAAAGACTATGATGCCACATTTATTCAAAATTATTTAAAAATCAATGTTATTCCAGCCATTCAAAGGATAAATGGGGTTGGTAATGTTAATGTATTCCAACAAAACGACTACGCTATGCGTATTTGGTTAAAACCCGAAAAATTAGCTGCATATAACTTGATACCATCAGATATTACAGCCGCATTAAAAGAGCAAAATTTGGAAGCAGCAGCAGGGTCACTTGGAGAAAATAGTGGAGAAGCTTTTACATATGTGGTAAAGTATAGTGGTCGTTTTAAAAATGAAAAGCAATATTCAGAGATCATTATAAAAGCTTTAGATAATGGTCAATTTTTACGTTTAAATGATGTTGCAACCATAGAACTTGATGCACAATCTTATGCCACAGGAGCTATGGCTTTTGGACAACCGGCAGTATTTATGGGGGTTTTGCAAACCAAGGGTTCAAATGCTCAAGAAATTATTAAAAATATTAAAGTTTCCTTGGATGGTATTATAAATAATTTACCAAAAGGGATTAAAATTTCTATTCCTGTTGATACAAGTTTATTTCTCACGGCATCAATCGATAAGGTTATAATAACGTTAATAGAAGCTTTCCTATTGGTTTTTTTAGTAGTTTTTGTTTTTTTACAAGATTTGCGTTCTACACTGATTCCAGCTATTGCGGTTCCAGTATCCATTATTGGTACGTTTTTCTTCTTAAACCTATTTGGATATTCCATAAATTTATTGACCTTATTTGCTCTGGTTTTAGCCATTGGGATTGTGGTTGACGACGCCATAGTTGTTGTTGAAGCAGTTCACGCCAAAATTGACCATGGTGAAAAAAATGCCAAAAAAGCAACTTTGACTGCCATGCATGAAATAGCAGGAGCTATTGTATCTATTACATTGGTTATGGCAGCGGTATTTATTCCAGTAACTTTTGTACAAGGATCAACTGGTGTATTCTACAAGCAATTTGGGGTTACCCTGATAATTGCCATTCTTATTTCGGCTATAAATGCTTTAACATTAAGCCCTGCTTTATGTGCAATATTCTTAAAACCCCATAATGAAGAAGAGGAAATAAAAAGCAAAACTCCGATGCAGCGATTTAATATACTTTTTAATCGAGGGTTTAACGCTACAGTAAATAAATATGAAAACTCCCTTCAATTCCTTTTTAAAAGAAAATGGATTCCAGTACTATTATTAATTATAGCTGTCATTGGTATTTTTTGGGCTTCCAAAACCACTCCAACGGGATTTGTCCCTAATGAAGATAGAAGTATGGTTCTTGCAAATATTGAATTACCAATAGGGGCATCTTTGGATAGAACTAATGAAATAGTGCAGGAACTGTATGACAAATCCCGCGATCTTCCGGCAATTGAAGATGCTGGTTTCATACAAGGACGAAGTTTGATAAGTGGTTCTGGAAGTAATTATGGTATGGCGTTTATAAAACTAAAGGATTTGTCTGAGCGTAAGGATCCATCACTGTCAACCGATGCCACTATAGGTAAATTATTTGGTATAGCTTCCACGATTAAAGGGGCCAATATCATTTTCTTTACCCCACCAAGTATTCCTGGATTTGGTTTTTCTGGAGGTTTTGAAGTCAATTTGTTGGACCGTTTTGGTGGCGAATTTACCGAATTGGATAAGGTAAATAAAGAATTTATTCAAGCCTTAATGAAACATCCTGAAATCAAATATGTACAATCATCCTTCAACACTAATTATCCACAATATGAAATGGAAGTCAATGTGCCTTTAGCCAAAGAAAAAGGCGTGCCGATCAATAGTATATTTTCAACACTACAAGGTTATATAGGAGGCGTTTATGCTTCAGATTTTTCACGATTTGGAAAACAATTCCGTGTGTATATCCAATCCTTACCAGAAGATCGAGCCGATGTACAGGATTTAAACGGCATGTATGTGAGAACCGATAGTGGAGAAATGGCACCAATCACT
>BS_KBA_SWE02_21mDRAFT_10001153_pt1 | contig 10069 bp, 8 predicted proteins | sample BalSeasSWE02_21m_FD_9196 | JGI IMG/M metagenome (IMG submission 9196)
CGTCGCCAGGATCTACCCACAAATCACCGATGTGACGGGTGTCGGCCAGGCCCACGTGTTTCCAGTTCTGTCCGCCATCGGTGGACCGGTAGACACCGTCCCCGTCGGCAATATCCCAGCGTTGCTGAATCTGGCCGGTGCCGACCCAGATCACATCCGGATTGCTCGGCGCAAGCGCTAACGCACCGATAGATGCGCTCCCCTGCTGTTCAAACAACGGCTTCCAGGTCACCCCGGCATTGTCGGTTTTCCACACCCCGCCATCCGCCGCCCCAAAGAAGAAGGTAGTGGTCTTGTCCGGGTGACCGGCTACGGCGGTAGCCCAACCGCCACGGAAGGGACCCACCTGGCGCCAGTGCAGGTCGGCATAGGAGGTGTCCGGGACACCGGCCTGGCTCTGCCCCGTGCACAGTGCGGCGAGTAGCAACAGGCCCGTAAACAAAAACTTCTGACTGACCGAAATCAAATCCCGCACCTTAAATCTCCCAATCCAAACGCACAAAACTCAAGGCAGGCAGTGTAACCAACTACTTGGACCTGATGCCATTCATTTGCCGTGCCAGCGCCCGGACTCACCACGATGGCGGTGCGTGAACGTATCGGGAGGCAGAAGCTCGATGGGCTATACCGCATGACCGCAACGGGCAGGAGCGTCGCAGCTGTCGTGCTGCTGCGCCTCCACTCAAAAGACCGGACAGCGAATTGCCAAGGTAAGCGACTTAGGTCAAAACCGGCGGCAAAGGCTCAGAAGATTGCTCGCGCCACGAAACCATCCTGGAAACCCTGTAAGGCCCGACTTCCCTGATCGGTCAAATCCAGTTCAGAAATACACCAAATATGAGGATCGCAAGCGCATTGACGCCATAGATAATGCCCACGGTGGCGACCTTCGCCTTGATCGTCTGCATATCGTGGACCCAGAACGCGACCAGGAAAAAGGGCAGGTATCCGAACAACACAATCAACCACGGAGCGCCAACATTCCACCACGAGTAATCCCAGGTCAGCGCGCCAATGGCGTTCAGCCAGTACTCGACAACGACACAGAAAACCGAACCCGTCACGGCGATGAACAGTCTATTGGGAATACCCAGGATCCTTAAGCCCGCATCTCTTGGCAGCAGTTTGCCAAAAGCAACACCCGCAATGGCGAACATGAAACAAATTTCAATGTTTAGCCCGATCATGATCAGGAACGCGGTATCCCCGGGTGCGCCCCACACCGGTGCATAGTCGGTAACGTGGAATACCAGCGAATTCCAGATCTCGTTGAACCAATCCATGCCCCAGAACGCCAGTCCCGCGAAAAAGAGGTTCCAATTCTTGCGTTCGACCTCTACCGCGTAGACATAGAACACNAGGGCNAANAGNGGNATCACGTACCACGAGAACTGACTTCCATCACGAAGAATGCTCAAGGCTCGAGTTGCTGCTTCCGTGTGCACCGATTCCCTCCTGGGGGAAACATGTATGACCCACTTTCAGACGGTTACCCGCCAACCCACTCGACTCAGCGAGCAGGAAAGCCAGTGACGCGGTGAAGTCCTCTACATCTGGGATTCCACCGGGAAAATTCTCAAGAACCCGACCACGAATCGCTGCCAGACGCTGGTATAGGGGTCAACGTACAAAGTCTGTTGCTTGCCATCCACGAGGCCGTGCCAGGCAATTCGCTCGCCACCAAGTCCGTCATCCTCCAGTTCCAGCCGGAAGGCCACTTGATCAATTTTTTTATCAAACCACTCACCCATAGACTCAGCGATCTCTTGCGACTCAAATACCACGCCAATTTCAGTATTCTGAATAATTGACCTGGGGTCGAGATTCAAGGAGCCGATGAAAACCTGTTCACGGTCAAGGACAAAGGATTTGGCATGCAGGCTTGCTTTTGAATCTCCTATACCTCCCTCTTTCATCACCTCCCGCTGCTCCTTGCTCAGCCTCTCGTTGACTTCGTACAGTTCAATGCCCAGACGCAGCAACTGCTCGCGATATTTCGAATAGCCGGAATGGACGGCGGCTACATCGGTAGACGAAAGGGAATTGGTTAAAATGCGAACACGCACCCCCTTCTTCCGCAATGCCCCCAGGAAAGCCGATCCCGCTTTTCCAGGGATGAAATAGGGAGAAAATATAATCAACTCGCTTGTCACACCTTCCAGGTAGGGTCTGAGCTGCTCTATCAGCCGAAATTCTGCATCACCGGTACCGTTTTTTAATTTCTCAGGATCATCGGCGACTACTTTTCCCACTCCCCAGGAATACACGATGCCGCCTTCAGCACCCTTTTCCATGAGTTGCCTCGCTAAATCCGAATTAAGCAAGTGCTGCAAATATCTCGAATCCCGTTGTTGTTCAACAAATTCATCAAACCGCTTCTTGCGCTGCACGGCCTCTTCCCTAGTCGGCAGGTCTTTCACCAGGCTGGCAATTGGATAGGCCAGATCGCTGTTCCAGTACAAGTCGAAGGACGAGGAGACCTCGCGTGCGACGGGTCCAATACTCAGCACATCCATATCGGCGAAGGCCAACGCCGGGTCAGCGTTAAAATATTCATCACCGATGTTGCGGCCGCCCAGAATGGTCGCCAGATTGTCAACCGTAAATGACTTGTTGTGGGCCCGGCGGGTTTGCTTTCCAAAGCCGGTAGCAAACTGAACGGTTCGTCCGACATTTCGGCCGAAAGGGTTAAAAATGCGAACTTCGATATTAGGGTGAAAGTCCAGAATTGCTGCGCCTTCGTCCCGTCCTCCCTGATCGATATCATCAACCAGGAGGCGAACCCTGACACCCCTATCCGCCGCCTTGAGTAGGCTGTCGATAAACAGGCTGCCTACGACATCATTGTGAATCATATAATACTGGGTATCGATGCTGCGCTCGGCAGCATTCGCCAATGCAACGCGGGCAACGAATGCGTCCAGTCCGTTATTAAGCACGTGGAAACCTGATTCGCCTGGATGACCCTGCGATTCGCTTGCCAAATTGCGACCCAGGAATGTACCCTGGGTGTCATCGAAGGCATGCGATTCTGTACGATAAGTGTTGGGGGGTAAGTTGGCGCAAGAGACTAAACCCATAGCCAGGATGACCGCTGCTGTCCAACTGATGAACCTGCATGCGCGCTCTTCCAAATCATTTTCCTCCAGGAGCTAGCCTTATCGATGAGGCTGGGCAGATTGACGACCAGATTCCTCACTCAGCCCGGCCCTGCAAGGCTAACTGAGTCGCATGGTGCCGTAAACATACATGTACGGCGCAGCCGCCTAATCCACCCCGGTCGGCAAACATGAGAGTTTCACTCGGACTCCTGGAACAATTCCAGTATTACTGTAAGACCCAGTAGACGGTCATTTCATTCGAGCAATCTGGGTCAGCGGGGCCACATTACTGCTCGATCGTGACTACCGTTCCAACCAATGCCACACCAGCCATGATGCCACCGGCGCCACACTGGAAGGTACTTTCGCTCGAGGTCAGGTTGTTCTTGTAATTCGACTTGATATTGATCACTGCATTCGCGCCGTCTTGAAGAGCCCGGCTTTTCAGTGCAATCATTGCCGACAGGAATGCCCATTGGCAGGCATCGGTGTCAGATTTGCCAAAGGCATTGGTCTTCTTGTTGGTCTTGATCTCGCCGAATTCTTTCACCACCTTGCCTGGTGACTGTTCGCCAAAGAAAAACGCAACGTCTTCTCCCAATGCCTCCTTGGCCTTTTCCGTGGATAGGGCCGCCTCAATTGAGACAGACTGAAGCGTGTCTCGGGCAAAGGCGCTGGAGGATACGAGGAGTAGTCCGATCAATACTATGCGGGATATATTTTTCATATTCTTGCCTTTGGTTTGGATGTAAAAATCACACCAGGGTACCAGGAGCCCCAAGCTGCGTATTTCGTTAGATGTCGTCTTGTTTCCTTTTACCTGCACCGAAGTGCAACCTTGATTATGTGCCTGTTGGCGCTGGTCGTATTCCCAGCTCGGGGCAATAGAACTCCCGGTAAAGGTTTGCAGATGAAACTGTTTCCTTTGTTTGTCATGTGCTCGCCACCATCCTCTGATTTGGAGTGTCTCCTCCATCGCGTTGCCGAGCCTTACAAAACTGGAACAGATCAAAGGAAACCGCCCCGGATGCATACTCTCAAGAGAGTGCCAAGAATCAGGAGGGGAATCCACTATTGGAGTAGCCGTCTCGACCGTCGAAACACCTGGTGACTCCCAGCGGGTCCGGGGCTTCTACCCTTGATTATTCCGTCATAGCTGACGCAGGGATCAATTTAGCGGCGCATCTGGCTGGCGCGGCAGCTGATCCTCAACCTGTCATGTATTCAAGGATTGGATAGCGCCCGGTTTGCGCCAGTAGGGCCTGGCGTTCGAAATTTGAATGATCACGGCTATCCGGTTGCTCGGATTGGATAAGCTTGATCATTCGGACTACCCGCTTTCGCAAATCATACATCTCGGGCTTCATCATATTCGCCATGACGGCACTGCCACAGTTGGCAACGTAACAGTACGTGCCAAAATACGCAGAGTAGATCGACTCATATTCCCTCAACAGCCTTACACTCACCGGGTCACGCATGAGGTCAATCAGATGATCAGCGGATACCCAACTGGACACCGCAAGCATGTACTGGCGATGTTCCACCAATATGGCGTTTGTCGTGTCCATCGGTCCGTAGAAAAGGGTAAAAAGCTTATCGCGTTCCTTGCCTACAATATGGTGCTCTCGAATATGCTTGATCAACGCACGACGATGCAGAAGTCGTACCTCAATATCTCGGAAAGCAAATATTTGCCCCGCTCTCTTGCTTTGTTCAGCTGCGAAACAGACAAGGTCTGCGTGCCTTGATTCCCATAACCTGTGAATTTTGGGATCTGAGAGAACCTGCCGGGCAATACGGCCCTCACTCTGATCCTCGCCCTTCGCCGCATCCGCAAGAGCCTGCTGGGATTCGTCCATCAGCCACCGGTGCCGACGCGACCGAAAACGTAACATCACCACTCCTTGGTTGTTTGGACTTTATGTCAAATCTAGACCAGAACCAAAGGATGCGCAAGAGGAAGTTTAACAAGGCGTCAACCAGCTTGTCTCTGGCGATTGCGAATGTCTCCTGGTTCATCTACTGCCGGGGATGGTTCTTGAAAAAAGTCCAGATCACGTCGGTACTGTTCAAGGATGAACTGGGCTGATCGCCTCTGCGGCCGCCCTTTTCCCCACCCGGCCAGGCATGACCACCGTCATTGACAAGGTATAGCTCTACCGCCCTGCCCTCCGGACACAGGTACCGCCATACCACATACGCACCCCTGTCATCCCGGGTCGGCGTGGCGCCACAGTCGTTGGCTCCCGCCCAGAAAGCTCCCTGGCTCTGGGCAGGCTTTGCCGGTGTGCCATCCCAGGCGTTGGGAAATCGCCCCCCAGGGGGACCGCCTTGATTGGGTACCGATTGATCCAGTAGTCCGTTTATCATAATCGCCGATACCGGAAAGGCGGGTGGCGTTTCATCCCCGAACAGGGTCGCTACCACCGGCGCGATTGCCGCGAATCTATCGGAAAGTTCAATCCCCAGCCGGTGCGTCATCATGCCGCCGTTAGACATGCCCGTGACGTAGATTCGCGCAGAATCCACCGGGTATTCTTGAATGAGCTTGTGCAGAAGTACGCTGATGAAACCAACGTCATCTATCTTTTGTTCCATGGCGTAACCGCAACAATGCCCGGCATTCCAGGTGAGGAGTTTTCTCGTGAATCCGCCGGTTCCTTCGGGATACACCACGATGAAACCCTCTCTGGCGGCCTTATGGGAGAATCCGGTCATCCTCTCGGTGACCTCGGCATTTCCACCGCCGCCATGCAGGACCAGGACGAGTGGTACCGCCGCTGTGGTTTGGATTGCATCGGGCGGGACACGAACCACGTAGTGTCGCTCGATTCCGCCATGAACCAGGGTTTGGCGTTCCCCATGTATGGCACTATCCGTGCTACCGGCACACGCAGCGAAACTGGCAGCTGTCAGCACACCCAGGACAATCACACACCAAACCAGTAGTCGACTGCTTGTCATGTGCCCGATATTAACCTGACTGCTGTGGAGCCATGTGGACGGCGTTTAGATGATTCTGCCAAACCAGGACTGCCCTATGGAGGTCCTCAAGTTGACTCTCTTTTCTGGTGTACCCAAAAAAGAAAGCTGTCATCAGAATTACTGGCTTGACCGTCGAAACACCTGGTGATTCCCGGGGAGCCAGGACATGCCGCCATCTTCCGTGTATTCCATTTTCGACTCGAAGCTGTCTTGCAGCACATTGTACCGGGTGAACTTCAACTGGCCCGATCCACCACCCTGCGTCTTGAATACTTGCGTCCTGCGCTCCTCGCCACCCAGCGGGCCGGTCATTATCCACAGATTGCCATCGGCGCCAACAGACAACATTTCGATCGTATTCTTTCTTTCACTCACGTAAAACAACAGCGCAGATACCTGATTTTTACCCTGAACCAGACTCTTCCCTGACACTACCCGATCAGGCACCACCCAGGCAAACTCGTAGGTGCCTTCGAGGGACTCGGAAACGGTGCCGTCTGGATTCAGAAGCTCAGTAGTGACGTTCCAAAGCCCGACGGAGGATCGAAGTTGCTCAACCGAGTGCTTCATTGTCTCAGCGGTTTCCTCACCATACGAGGGCATTAATCCGCCGAGGCAGAGCACGATTGCCAGGATTAATTTACTGCGCATGTAGTCCTCGCTGCATGTGTAAGCCCTACGCCCGGTCCGGGCGCGCGCTCAGTATCCAGCCTTGAGGCAATCGAATGCAAGAAGCCTTACCGGCAATCAATTCTTAACGCTTGAAGGCGGCAACTAAAGAGAGGAAAACCCCGCCGCAAACCCGCCGCTTAAACTCACCGCCCTGTCCGACCGCAGGACGAAACCACCGGTATCGTCGGAGTTCGCCAGATCCAGCTGCATGTCAAGATAGCCCACGCCGCCGGGGGTGCCTTCATAAAGGTCGTCGCCGAAGCCAAGATAGCTCAGCCATTCCGATCCCGTTTCTCCGGAGGCCTGCCACCCGCTGAAAGCAATGTGTCCGCGGTACAAATAGTCATCACGGTCACCGGCTCGATCAAACCAGCAATCAGTTAGTGATAAATCATAGGTTCCAAGTCTCCCTACTCCGAAATCCAGCCAGGTCAGCACCCTTTCGCCCTGCAACAACACTCCTGCGGGTGGAGAGGCCGGGAATGGGTCGCAATTTCGCACCAGCGGCGTGTCGTCAAACGATGCGTCTATGGCTCCCTCCTGAACATCCAGGGTCAGCCCTACCTGGGCGAACATCAAACCCAAAAACTGGAAAGAAGCCGAGGCCGCCTGTTGCCAACTTGGCGCGGTCGAACCCTGCTGATACAGAGCGCTGAATGCCTGCCAGCCCAGATCGAGCGGCTCATCGGCATTGAGTTGCAGGCGCACGCCCAGCTGCTCCGGAAGGACGAGTACTTCGATCACGTCTGAACCGAACAGTACCCGCCAGGCTCCGCTCAGGAAATCGCCATTAGCAATACTGGCGATTTCTGTTGTTGTCTCGACGCTGAACCCGCCCAGAAGATAGCTGCCCGGGGTAGCTGTCACCAGCATACGTGAACCGGTGTAGACACCACCCAACTCCGTCCTCCGATTGTATACACCCATCAGTCCGCTGGGCATCGGAAAGCTCAGGGATATTGAAGACGCCGTCCACGGGTCACTGGTAGTAAGTGTGAGAGAAACCGGGGAATCCGCATCATTCCGAATCTGGAACTGGTAAATATCGTACATTCGCATATCGCGAATGATGGGATCTCCACTCGAACCGCCGCAGCCGGTGAGCGCGAAGAACAGGATTACCAGCAGGCCCGTAAACTGTGGCCAAAGCACAACATGGGATGAGACCACCTTGGGCACAAGCACCTCCTTCGCCGTTGCCGCAGTCTCCAGAGTGGAAAATATCTCTCCACAACGGAATTGGGCAACATCCGCAGTTGTACTTACCATGAGAATTCCGGGGTCGGTAGAGATTATTTCGTGCCGCGCGATCTCCGCGCTTGCGTCTTCGCGGCCATTGCGCACGCTTGGGCGGTTTTGCGTAGGGTATTACTACCCCTGGCCTTCCTTCGCAATATCTTGGTGGCCTGTGCGATCAAGTGGGAGCAGCCCGTATTGCGATCAAGCAGATCGTCCGATCCGCAGTGAGTCAATCGTCAACCGAGTGCCTGGACCGCGTCAGCATTGCGCGCGCAAGTTTGGATGCTAGGCCCAAGAACACTCCAATTGAGATGAACGTATATATGATCGCGAAAATCTTTGAAATATTCGAAGTTGAAGTGAGGTCGCCGTAGCCGACCGTCGACATGGTGGTCACGCAGAAATACAAAGGGTCAAGGTAACTCCAGCCCTCGTGGCTGACATAGAAAATAGTGCCTGAAAGTAGCAACAGGAACATTATCGCCGGCAAGGAGAGAAATTCCGGGTCCTGGTACGCATGGTGTACGGCTCTCATTAGCTTGATTGAGGCTATGATCACACTATTCATTTTTGAGTATCTCCGTGAGCTAGATCGACGACCATGCACCAGGCCCATGAAAATATCCTAGGCGGCAATCAGACACGCATCGAAAAATCACGGAATCTTGTGCATCCACGAGTCTAGCGGATCGATTCGCTGGAACCCGGCACGATTTATTGCCATAAGCTGATACATGGATCAATGAGAAGTGGTCATCGCATGCTGTTGAGCGCTGAATCCAGCGCAATTTCGGCTCATGCCTCTATTCCCGGACACCGAAGTCCGGCAAAGTAAGCGGCATTGGAATACCCACTTGGCGGAGACACCCTCATGACTACCCAAAATCCCATTGAGCGCCTGGCCGATACCCGACATGAGTTCGGCGAACACGGTGGTGTCAATATGTCGATCGAGGCCAGCACCACGTTTACCGTGATGAAGCCCGGGACCATGCCCGAGTTGTTTGAGGGAAGGAAGGCCGCGCCACAAGGTTGCTATCTGTATGGCCGTCATTTCAATCCCACGGTATACCAACTGGGCCGCCAACTGGCCGCAATCGAAGGAACCGAAGCTGCCTATTGCGCTGCCAGCGGCATGGCGGCCATCTCGGCCACGGTATTGCAGTTGTGCAACTCGGGGGATCACGTGGTTGCCTCCCACACGGTGTATGGCGGCACCTATGCCTTGTTGCATGATTTTCTGCCTGCCAAAGCAGATATCCACACCACCTTTGTGGATGTCACTGACCTTGAGGCCGTGGCGGCCGCCATCACCGACAAGACGAAGGTAGTGTACGCCGAGAGTATTGCCAACCCCACGCTGCGGATCGCCGACATACCCGCTCTGGCCCAGCTCGCTCACTCCCGCAACACCAGGCTGGTCATCGACAATACATTCAGCCCGCTGGTCCTGAGCCCGGCCCTGCTAGGCGCGGATGTCGTTGTGCACAGCATGACCAAATTCATCAACGGGGCCTCGGATATCATCGCCGGCGCCGTCTGTGGCACCACCGAATTTATCCAGGGTTTGATGGACTTGCACCAGGGGCCATTGATGATCCTGGGACCCACTATGGATCCTTCTGTGGCCTCAAAAATCAGCCTTCGAATTCCTCACCTTGCCCTGCGCATGGTCGAGCACGGCCGGCGCGCCCAGGTCTTTGCCGAGAGACTGCAGAAGCTGGGCGTGGCGGTGGCCTACCCCGGCCTGCCGGGCCACCCGGACCACCAACTGATGACCAAGCTCTATTGCCCCGAGTTTGGCTTCGGCGGCATCCTGACCCTGGATCTGGGCGGCCAGGAAAGGGCAAACAACCTGATGGAGACCTTGCAGAACACATACGGCTTCGGCTTTATGGCCGTGAGTCTCGGGTACTTTGACACCCTGATGTCCTGCCCTGGCAGCAGCACCTCCAGCGAGATGACCGACGAGGATATGGCAGCTGCAGGCATCGGCGAGGGCCTGGTAAGAATGGCCGTGGGTTATACCGGGTCACTGGAGCAGCGTTGGCAACAACTGGAAAACGCTC
>BS_KBA_SWE02_21mDRAFT_10001154_pt1 | contig 10066 bp, 12 predicted proteins | sample BalSeasSWE02_21m_FD_9196 | JGI IMG/M metagenome (IMG submission 9196)
CATCAACCAGTGGTAAAAAAGCCAACGGACCGCCCTTTAAGAACCGTTGCCAGGCCACGCCCGGATTGGGTTTTTGTTTTTCGACGACCGCGACCAGGCCGTGCTGGTTATAGGCATAGTGATCCTGCCTAACACCCAGGGTTTTGCGGACCCGGGATGCAGCGCCATCGGCGCCCACCACCAGCCTGGCGGTTATTACCTTGCCGCTATTGAGTACAACCCGATTCTGTTCCCCGCACAATTCCAAACTCTCGAGATGATCCGGACAATATATATCGACCAGACCGCCTGAACTGACCACTTGCCAAACCGTCCATTGCAGTAACGCGTTCTCAACGATTGTACCGAGGCTTTCGAGGTTAAATACAGGTGCATCGAATAACAGCGGGTCCAGTTCCACACCATCTTCAACCTGCATACGCCGATACGGCCGGACCCTCTGCGTCTTTAGCAGTTTCCAGACACCTGCCTGATTCAGAACAGCGGCTGAACCGGGTGAAATTGCGGACACACGCAGGCCAACTTCAGATTCTTTATCAAACACTTGAGGTGCAATGGCTTCGACCAGCGCTACTGAGAAGCCGGAACGGGATAACAGGCTGGCCAGGGTGGCCCCGACCATGCCTGCACCGATAATGGCGACGTCGTAATTTGAATCCTTCATAGCGGCCTCAGTGGCTCTCCCAGTGCCAGGCGCGGGACCCTGCCCCGATAACCCATGGCCTTGATTGCCGATCTGCGCCGCAGGGATGGCCACAGCGCATGTGCAATTAAGCCGGTTGTACGCAGCCCCGCGGCCAATGGGGAGGGATTTGCAAAAAGCCGGGTCATACCGTCTGATGCGGCAATGGTGCCACGCTGATCCTGCTGTCGCCACGCACTATAGGTATGCAGAAGACCGGTTTCGCCAGGGTCACCCTGATCGTCATCGGCTAATATTTCCGCCAGCACCGCAGCATCCCTCAGGGCCAGGTTAAAACCCTGCGCACCGATGGGGTGGATGGCGTGGGCCGCATTACCCAGGATAACCAGGCGTTCACGGACATCTTCGCTGACCCGTACCAACCTCAATGGATAGGCCGTGCGTTTACCCACTTTTACAAAAGCACCCAATGCTGTACCGAAACGAATTTGCGCACGGGCCATGAAAGCCTCATCTTCCAGTTCCAATATTTCTGCTGCGCTTGCGGTGGCAACCGACCAAACCAGTCCGCAACGATATCCGGTGTGGGGTAAAACGGCGAAAGGACCGGTATCCGTCAGGCATTCAAAGGCNCTGCCGTCATGTGCAATTTCNGGTGTGATATTGCAGATGACTGCGGTCTGGCCATAGTCCCGATTTTTTGTTGGAATTTGCAAATGATTTCTGATGAAAGAATTGGCACCGTCAGCGGCTACCACCAGGCGCGCTTCCAAATGCATAACACCATTAACGGATTCAAGCTGTAATTTTGTGGTTGATCCGCCAATTTCGATATCCTTGACGGTTGCAGGGCTGACAAGGTCAATATTGCTGGTTTTCTCCATTAAACCGGTCACCGCGGCACCAAACCTACGCGCCTCAACCACGTGACCAAACTCGGTCAATCCCATTTCAGCCGGGTCCAGCACTACCCGCCCCGGGCGTGCCAATTCGGAAATATGAATTTTACGGATGGCCGTTGCATCCGCTTCAAGCTTTTCCCACAAACCGATTGCGGACAGGATGCGGCATGAACTGTGGCTCAAAGCCAGTGTGCGGTCATCGTAACTGGGCTGTTCAGCTGCCTTATAGGCCACTGCCTCGATCACTTTAATGGCATAACCCAACGGTGCCAGCGCTACAGCCAGGCTGGCCCCGGCGAGGCCGCCACCAACGATGGCGATATCACATTTCATGATGCCATCAGTTCTTCTATGTCGCGGGTAGTTTTACAAATATCAGAAGTCAAAATGTCTGCCTGATCCCGGGTCACCACCACATTGTCTTCAATGCGTATTCCCATGCCACGCCAGACCTCNTTCACCGCCGTGGCGCTAGCCGGAATATAGATTCCTGGCTCCACCGTGAATACCATTCCCGGCTCCAGTACCCGCGAGTGGCCATCGATTTCATACTCACCCACATCATGGACATCCAGACCCAGCCAGTGACCCGTGTTATGCACGTAATAATCCTTAAAATACTCCTCCTCCAGAGCCTCATCAAGATTGCCCTTGATAATCCCAAGATCGAGCATGCCTTCGGTTGCAACACGCACTGCCGTTTCATGCACGTGCTCCCAGGGATTGCCCTCCCGAACTGCGTCTATGGCCTTCAGTTGTGCAGCCAGAACCACCTCGTATAAGTCCTTTTGTGGCCCGCTGAATCTTCCATTGACCGGAAAGGTGCGGGTGATGTCCGAAGCATATCCATCGTATTCAGCACCGGCATCAATCAACAACAGATCTCCATCATTGAGTGGGTCGCGATTCCTGATGTAATGCAATACGCAGGCATTAGCACCACCGCCAACGATAGGAATATAAGAAATTTCACATTGATTGCAGGTGAGCGTGTGTAATATCTCCGCGTGAATCTCCGCTTCGTTCATGCCCGGTTTGCAAACTTGCATCGCGCGCTGATGGGCGCTTGCTGCAATCCGCGCCGACTTTCTCATGGCGGTAATTTCCGTACGACTCTTGAACAGCCGCATTTCGTGGAGACTGTGATCCAAGGCGATGATTTCGTCGGGGGCCTGAAATTTTTTACGGGTCTTGGCACGAAACTCATTCATCCAGCCGATCAGGAGATGGTCGAAGTCCGGGTGTTTGCCCAGGTCGTAATAAATCCTTTCGCGACCATGCAGCATGCGTGGCAGAAGTTGTTTGATTTCGCTTATCGGCAAAGCTTCATCAAAACCGAATTGTGCGACCGCACCTTCGGTACCAGCCATCAGGCCATCCCACATTTCCCGGTGAGGGTCCCGTTCACGGCAAAATAGAATCGAGCGACCACCTTTAGCTTCGGGCAGCAATACGATCATGGCTTCCGGTTCGGAAAAACCACTCAGGTATAAAAAATCACTGTCCTGGCGATATGGATAATGGACATCATTGTTGCGCAGCTTGTGCGCGGCAGCCGACACGATCACAACCGACTCATCACCCACTATTTCCATTAGACGCAGCCGACGCTGTGCATACTCTTTATTTTTTATCATTTTATTTTTTCAGGTTCTTTGCGTAAATCTCAATGAATCGAATGCTGCCCGGCAGGGCCACGAAGATCTTGCCTGATCATCAGAATGACGATTCTTATGTACTCAACAATTTCGGCGAATGCTATTTCATCCTCTTCGCTCTCAGAGGTATCTGCAACGTCAGCGGTTGAAATCTGCTGCAGGTCTTTCAATCCATCATTGGCCTCATCGGACATGGCTTTCAAAATGTCATCCCCGCTACTGCCAAGACCTGCGAGAAAACCGCTGCACCATTGCGAAAGCGCCATGGTTCGGTCTTCCAGCATCTCCTCGTCATTTGGCAGCCACAAAGAAAAACCCAAATTCTCATCCGACAATTGGGCCTTTGTCGCATTCAGTAATTGCTCAAGCGCCGCTTTAAAACCGGGCCCTGGTGCTTTTACCAACTCGAGGTCATCCAGCAAACTAATCATTGCATCGAAGCTGGCATTGGGTAGGCGACACAATAGACCACAGGTAATACCGTGACATTCTGCCAGGTCGGGCTCTTCAAGGTGTCCCTGGGTCAAGGCTAATGTGTCTTCGAAATTCGGTAATCGGGCGGTTTCCATGATTGTTATTCTCAATGTCCAGTAGCGAAGGTACCTAGTGTACCCCGCAAAGAAGAGATGTTATCAGCTGGGCAGGTGGCTTCAAAGCATGATCATTTATAGCGGTCATATTCACATTGCTGATTGACCCTAATTATTAGTCAAATTATAGTGTTGACATGGACTCCTTAGAACAAACAGAGAAAGACCTGCAAAGACTCGAAAAGCAACTGCATAAGTTGCTCGATCAAATTCAGAAACTTCGTGAAGAAAATCAGTCTTTGCACGTACGTCAGGAAGCACTGGTGACAGAGCGTGCCTCACTTGTAGCAAAGAATGACGAGGCACGCACCAAAGTTGAGGCCATGATCAATCGCCTCAAGGGCTTGGAGCAGATCTGAACCCCATGGAAAATCTAACACCTGAACCCATCTCGGTTGAGATTCTTGACCAGGAGTACAAGTTTGCCTGTGAGGCCGGGGAACGCGCAGCGTTAAAAGCCGCCGCGATTTTTCTGGATGAACGCATGCGTTCCATTAAAGGCGCAGGCAGATTGATGGCGCTTGAGCGTATCGCAGTAATGACAGCGCTGAATCTTTCAGATGAATTGCTAAAGTTACAAAAAATCGAAAAACACCGCCAGGAAAACGTAGATAATCGAATTCGTATGCTCGCCAATGAACTTGATGATGCGCTCGGTGAGCAATTGGGCTAGAATCATATTGCCCTCTGTGGTGTTTGCCAGTGGGCCTGATATACGCCTTGTCCCTAATTTATAACTTTGGGATGGCATGTCTGAATGCTGTTGTGCATGTTCGCCTTCGAGCGAAAAGCCTGAAGCCCAGGAAGCCGTCCCACTTGAACCTTCTGGTTCAAGGTAATCAGGTCTACAGCGGCATTCACGGAGGGTTTCTTTCGGTTTTCACCTGAGAGACCAGGTCCATTTAACCTGATAGTTTTGTACAAAAGCAGCCCACATGCGTCAAAACACTGTTCATCTTGCGACCAGTCCAAAACAATATTGCGCCGTAAGTTGCGCTCCACACGGAGCACGCTGCCAGCATCAGTGCGTAACAGGCATGATGCAGCAATCGTTCAGTACCTGTTGCAGTTGGTCAAATCCCAGGGGACAGGTTCAATTGCTTGCTATTGGCCGTTTAACGGTGAACCGGATATTACGCCGGTCTACAAACCGCTAATGGCTGACGGCTACGAACTGGCACTGCCGGTTATTTCGGAGGGAGATGACCACACCATGGTTTTTCACTCATGGCGTGCGGACACTGAACTGGAGACAAATAGGTACGGTATATTTGAGCCACAGAAAACCGCGTCCATTCCACTTTCCAGCTTCGATATGCTAATTATGCCACTGGTAGGATATGACCGGTTCGGAAACCGTCTCGGTATGGGCTCAGGTTACTATGACCGATGTCTCGAATCGTTGCGGGATTCATCTGCACCGCTTCGGGTTGGAATTGCGTACAGCCTGCAGGAAATTGAGCCACTTGATGTTAATGAATGGGATATTCCATTACACGGCATTGTCAATGAACGCGGTTGGTTTACATTTACTCATCAAAATTTATTAGGTACTTTCTCGGAGGATTGAATGAATCACTGGCTGGTAAAAAGTGAACCCAATGTTTTCAGTGTTGATGATTTAGCGGACTGTCCCGACCAAACACGATGGTGGAAGCATGTGCGTAACTACCAGGCTCGCAATTTTATGCGTGACGATATGCGCATAGGTGACCGGGTTTTCTTTTATCACTCCAATACCGAAATCCCGGGCATCGTCGGCATCGCCGAAATCGTTTCGGAGCCTTATCCGGATCCCGATGCTTTCGACCCCACAGCCAAATACTATGATGCAAAGAGTGATCCCGAAAACCCGCGCTGGTTCCTCGTGGATATTCGCCTGACCACCCGGCTGGACCAACCCATTTCCCTAAAAACTATCAAGGAACACAGTGAAACACTGGGTGATCTGCCGTTGATCCGAAATGGCAATCGCCTGTCGGTGATGCCAGTGGCCAGTGAACAGTGGGATTACATTATGTCGTTGAAAGCCGCATGAACCAGGATGACCTGAAACGTCTGGTCGGCGCAGCCGCACTCGACCATGTACAACCGGATAGCATCATAGGTGTGGGCACTGGCAGCACCGTCAATTGCTTCATCGACTCACTGCTCAACAGCGGTATCCGTATAGAGGCTGCAGTTTCAAGTTCAGAAGCCACTACCCGGCTTTTAAAAGCCGGTGGCATTCAAGTCCTGGACCTCAACCAGACAGGTGGTCTGGACGTGTACATTGACGGCGCGGATGAGTTCGATTTACACAGGCGTCTGATTAAAGGCGGTGGTGGCGCTTTGACACGCGAAAAAATTATTGCAGCGGCCAGCAAAAAATTTGTATGTATTGCTGATCAGAGCAAACAGGTAAAAGTACTTGGGACTTACCCGCTACCGGTGGAAGTCATCCCGCTGGCCCGCAGCCTGGTGGCACGTAAAATGATTGCCCTGGGTGGCCAGCCGGAATGGCGCGAGGGTTTTACCACTGACAATGGCAACTGGATTCTCGATATACATAATCTGGATCTCGTTGATCCGATCGACATGGAAAAAGCCATCAACAACCTGGCTGGTGTGGTGACTTGTGGACTGTTTGCCTTACGCCCGGCGGATTTGGTCCTGATCGCCACCCAGGAGGGTGTCAGGCAGTTTTGAAAAAGCCACCGGAATCAGCCCGCTTGTATATTCGCGCCTGACGACGCCCTGGTACTAATGAGATGAGTTCCGGTAAAATTCGCAGCTATCAAAATCACTAATATCCTGTTCAAAAAATCTACAGAGGACTTTTCGATGAAAACATTCTTTTTTGCGTTAACAATGGCAATGATTTTCGCATCAGCCACTGCCATGGCTGGTGATGCCGTCGCAGGTAAAGCTAAGTCTGCCATGTGCGCCAGTTGCCATGGCCTTACCGGTATCAGCCTGAGCCCCCTGTGGCCCAACCTGGCAGGACAGAAAGAGCAGTACCTGATTAAGCAGATTAAGGCCTTTCGCGACGGCACCCGCCAGGATCCGATGATGGCGCCCATGGTTGCTGCACTCAGTGACGCAGACATTGATAACCTGGCAGCTTATTACTCTTCCCAGAAGTAATTTTGCGTTCAAATAAAGCCGGGATCTAATTCCGGCTTTTTTTCTGCATAAATTCTTTAAACCTTCCGCATCATTGCCGTGACAAGGTTGCGCTTATCATTATAATTTGTCCTGCAAGTTTGGGGGGGCTCAATCTTGGAGTGAACATATCATCATGCGCCTTTCCCGATTCACAGATTACTCTCTTCGCGTTCTCATTTACCTTGGGCAAAATAGCCAAAGCAGGGTTACCATCTACCAGATATCCGAAAGTTACGATATCTCGAAAAATCACCTGATGAAGGTGGTTAGTAACCTTACACGTCTGCAGTTTGTCAGCGCCCAACGCGGTCCCGGTGGCGGTATTGTGCTGAACCGTAAACCCGAAGATATCAACCTCCAGGAAGTCATTTTGAACACGGAAAAGCATCTTGATGAAGCGGTTGCGACAAGTCCTGCCGACCACCATGAGGTTGCTGCAGATACCCGCCTGAAGTGCTTTCTGCAAAATGCCATGGAAGCCTACCTTGAAACGCTGGGCAGTTTTACGCTGGCAGACGTTCTGGACGCACGACCCGAAGCAATGCAATTTCTGAATCTGAAAGAAAAAGCCGCCTGACGTATCCTATTCTCGACCTGCAAAGGCAGGTCAATGTATGCTCGCTCCTGAGTAACATACCGCTTAGGAGCGAACATTTTATGCCAACTGCTGAAAACCCACAAAACCCTACCTCCCAGGCCATCGAAATTTCGATTCGACTGAGTCTCATTTTTCTGATCCTTGCCTTGTGCTTCCAAATACTCTCCCCGTTCATTTCACTCGTTGCATGGGGAGCCATCATTGCGGTGGCGCTGTACAAGCCCTTTTTGAAACTCGTTGAAAAACTGGGCGACCGAAGAAAGCTCGCAGCTACCCTGATTGCAATGATCGGAATAGCCGTCATTCTGGTTCCGGTTATTTCACTGTCTTCTTCCATGATGGATGGTGCGGCCAGGTTTGGTGCGTACATCTCCAAAGGCTCAATTCAGATACCTGCACCACCGCAATACGTGCAGGAATGGCCGGTCATCGGTGAAAAAACATATCTATTGTGGACCGAAACCTCACAAAACCTAGGCTCTGTGCTGGAACAATATCCTCATCAATTGGCCGCCGTCGGTAAGCAACTGCTCGGAATTGCTGCGGGGATCGGTGGCGGCATATTTCAATTTATAATTTCATTCCTGATCGCGATTGCGTTCCTGATGAATGCCGATGGTGCCAGCACAATCCTGCGAAAACTTGCAAATCGCGTGACTGAGCAACACGGTGAAGCAATGCTTGACATGTCGGTTTCCACAATCCGCAGCGTTGCGGTTGGTGTTATTGGTATTGCATTCATCCAGGCCATGCTTGGTGGTCTTGGTATGATGTTCGTCGGTGTGCCTGCTGCCGGCTTGCTCGCCATTGCCATCCTGGTGCTGGCGATTGCCCAGTTACCTCCCTTGCTGGTTCTCGGACCGGTGGCGTTTTATGTTTTCTCTGCAGAAAGCACGACCGTGGCGGTGCTGTTTCTGGTTTGGAGCATCATCGTGAGCCTTAGTGACGCCGTGCTCAAGCCATTATTTTTGGGTCGGGGTGTGGATGTCCCGATGCTGGTCATTCTGTTGGGTGCTATCGGCGGTATGATGACGTCCGGCATTGTTGGTTTATTCATTGGCGCCGTCGTCCTGGCGTTGGGTTACAAACTAGTCGGGGTCTGGCTCACATGGGGAGATCCGGTCAATGCGGAGCTTGTAGAAGCAGATGAAACCGGGATAAGCAATACCTGATTAATAGTTTGAACAGCAGAATCAGTATGGGTTTGTTTCAACATTTCCTGTAGGCAAAAAAAAGCAGAGAACAGCATCGTTCTCTGCCTTTTTTATCTTAACTTTATTGCTTACGTGAAAAACGCAAAGCGCCACCAAGGACCAGGAACAGGGAACCAAACAGCGCCAACCAGGGTAACGGACCCGCTGTTGTCGGCAAAGTTGCTTCCATTTCTTCCTCAACAATTGCTTCTTCAACAACTGCTTCTTCAACAACTGCTTCTTCAACACTCTCTTCAACGATCGCTTCTTCGACAACCTCAGCTGCATTCACCCAGTATTTGTTACCAACATAGATATTGATGGACTGACCAACATCCAGGTCCTCCATTTTAACCGACTTACCGCTGATCATCGTCTCGAAATCTCCCGGAGCGACAGACAGTTTGCTGGGTGCGAGCTCACCGTTGGCTAATCTGTAGCGCATATGCGTGCCGCTGGCGGTTTGTGAAACGACCCTTGCTGTCAGCTTGGCATACATTTGACCATTGCGTTCAACCATTTCCAGGCAAGCCTGGTCAATAAGATCATATGCGGCAAAAGCCTGAGGAGAAAATACAATATCATCGCAACCGATTTCTGCGTTGGCATTTACGGAAAGCCCAAGCCCCGCGAGAGCGATAAGACCGTATTTCAAGTTAGCTATTTTCATTTGGAACCTCTTCTATGATTTATTTAACTGATTGGAAAATAATTCGCCTTTCACGATAAATCGCTTAGGCGCGTGACCGACGAAATAAAAAGGATAACATGTAACAAGGGTAATCGTAGAGTCCTCGGTAGGTGCGAGCACGCTAACATCTGTGGGGTCTACAATGGTGATTGAGGACACCACAAATTCTGTTTTGCCTTGATGGGTCAGCATATCAATGCTGTCCCCTATCTCGATGTCCTTCAATACTCTGAAGAACCCGTCCCGGTGGGCGGCAATACCCAGGTTGCCGGGTGAACCAATCTTTGCAGTACCCTTGATACGCCCGGCACCACGATTGAGATTAATCTCATCGGTGCCGTTATAAACAGGTACTCTCAGATCAAGCTTGCTAATACTCAAAATTGCCAACGGCGCATCATCACGCTGCGTATTGCTTACATGATAGTCATTGATGCGTTTATCCGACCAAAGCGCATAGTCCGGTTCAAGCGATGGTTCGCTCTCACCATCTTCCATCAAGCTGGTTGGCGGCGACTCGCTGGCCAATGCCTCCTCGAAAGCCCGAATATCCGATTGACCCTGATAATCTCCCCAGCCGCGAGCCAGGAAAAACAGGGTGAGCAAAATCAGACCCGTCGTCAGGAAACCTGACTCAAGCATTC
>BS_KBA_SWE02_21mDRAFT_10001155_pt1 | contig 10066 bp, 6 predicted proteins | sample BalSeasSWE02_21m_FD_9196 | JGI IMG/M metagenome (IMG submission 9196)
ATTGGGTCCGCCAGCCCCGACCAAAACCTTTGACCGCCGGGTGAAGCGAAAGTTTCCCGCACGGTTTGGGGTCAATGCCATTAAGTTAAGCCGTGTTGGAGTCCAAACCTTCAGATTTGGACGAGATTGGTTAAGGTGAGATGGCGTTGCCAAAGTTGAAGCTGTGGACTCCCTGGGTTTAGATTTGACAACTTTCGAAAAGTTGTCAAATCTCTCAACGCCGTAACTTTAGCTTAACTTAATGGCAGTGCGGCTAAAGCCTCTACTCCAAGTCCCGCCAAATTCATAGCGGTCTTAACATTCAATGAATTACCAAGGTTTAAAGTTTCCTAAATCTCAAAAGTTTAGGAATCTTCGACCCCGGCGGTAGGTAGCCATCATCGAATTTCGTCGAGGAATGTGTTTTAAATCAGGTAGTACGCTACCGGCCCTGACCTGGATGGTTTTGGAGTACGGAATTTATTCCATTGGCCGCGACAACCATTTCGGATTCTAACGGAATAAATTCTGTACTCCAACGACCACAATTAACGACCAATGACCATTTAACAGGTGCGTGACTGCTTGAAAATCCATCGATGCCATTTTTTGAAGGAATGGCCTCGGTCAGGCCAAAAGTTTAATCTTACTTCTCTTCCACTTTAAATTCAATTGGCTCTGGCTGGTATATCAATTTGCCGTCTGGTAAACGATAGCCGGTTAAAACTAGATAATTTCCTGGAAATCCTTGAAAATTACCTTGATGTAATTTAAAAGTTTCGGTTTTACTTAATTGTGATTTGGAAGCCATCATCGCTAAGTTACTTAATTGACCATCCCATAATTTCCATTTTTCGGCTTCACGGGAGAAGATTAACGCACCGGGGGTGTCTTTCGGAAAGAAAAAGGCGGTAGCGAATAACTCGGCGGCGGTCCCTACATGCTCAGGTGCCACTGAGATGATGGCGGTGATAGTGGCCTCTTCTGAGGGTTTCAAACTGAGATGATTACCTTTGAGACCGGTGGCGGTGGTAATGGCCGCCGGAATTTCAGTGGCGGTGGAATTTATAGCGGCCGTTAGCTTAACGCGACATTCATTCCCCAGGGTAGCTATCGCTTTTTGGGCGGCGAGATAACCACTTTCTACGGCTGCGTCAAACGTCGGATAAGTCGTGTAGTCACCGGCCAATAAGACGTTACCAGCAGTAATTTCATGTAAACGAGTTAGCCGTTGATAGGCACCTATCGTCATTACGGGATAAGCATAATTAAACCGTTGGAGGTCATACCCAAGCACTTTATCTTTCGCGCCTGGAAATAATTTTTCCAAATCCGTATAGACCTTGTTTAATATTTCTTCATCAGTCAATTTGAGCAAACTTTGATCTTGGTAACTGTTGGGTGCGATATAAACGCTGGCAATATAATCCGTTTGATTGGCTAACGAAACGTCCTCATGGCGTTGTACCCAGGTGCTATCATACACATCGGTGAAGAAATAACCATCGGGCACCGCTAAATCAAACGCTTGGTTAAATATGGGCGTTTTGCTAAACAAAGCGACGGTAAGGTAACTGGCATAAGGAATTTGTTGTAAAATTCGTTTTTGCTCTTCACTGAGTATCGTTGGGGCTAAAGTCAGTGCCACTGGCGCGGGCACGGCTAACACTACAACTTTAGCGGTTAATGATTGCGTCAGGCCGGTTTTATCTTGATAGCTAATCCAGTACAGGTTATTGTGTTGCGTCACACTGGTCACGGTTGCATTGAGTTGTAATTGATTTTTCAATTCTTGTCCTAACGCCGTCGTAACTTCGGTAATACCAGTGAAAAAGCTATAAGAATCAGTAGATTCTCCAGATTCGGTGTCTGGAGAGTTGTCTAATTCGGCCACCGCTGTGGTGGCAATCGGTTTATCTCCTTCGTAGTCAAAACTGATTTCTGGAATAAAACTGAGGGCGGAAATTTCGTCGATATTAGCCCCAAATAGTCCCCTGGCCGCCACATTATAGGTCTCATAAAAAATCGCTGGAAACTTTTCTTGGTCAAACCATTGTCGCACCGTCAAATTATCCAATTTGGCGAGAGGAGAATTGAGGTCAAATTCTGGTACCTCGTCATAGTCAACTCCATAGTCTTGAATCGTTTTGACAAAGCGATTATATTCTTCAACGCTACTTTGTTCAAGGTACATCAACGCTAATCCATCGCTACCATAATAAAATTTATTTCCATAAAAATGCGCATCCATGGGGGCTGGAATTTCTTTGGGGGATAATTTTAAGTCGGTGACCAATTTGGCCAAGGCGCCTTCGGGCTTGCCTAGATATTCGGTGCCTTTGGCATAGGTAAATCCTTGATAATTTCCAGATTTGGTGCGTCCTCCCACTTGGTCTGTTTGTTCTAGCACTTTGAGGTCACAGTCTTTGAGAAAGTAAGCGGCAGTAAGTCCGGCAATGCCGGCACCAATGACCACTACTTGAGCCGTCGTGGCTGGTGCGGTGTCGGTAGTAGTGGTGTCTTCCGCCAAAGTCAAGAGTGGGGTCACACTGAGGACCGTTATGAGTAGCGGTGGTGTGAGTTGGCGAAGAATTATCGGCAGTTGTTCCGTAAACGTGGTTCTAAATGTTCTAAATATTGTTGGCATGAGGGTAACTCCCAAAGTCGTCTATAGAAAAGAGAAGGTGATGATTCTAACTGATATTTAGTTACAGTGAGTTAAGTAAATACGAGAAATTATAATCTATAAAATTTTGCGAGTCAACTAGGTATCAATTATCAAGGGTAACAGATGAGCGTGTGGCTACGTGATTACAATTTTTTAATCTTTAGTCAACCATTCTCCTACTTGTTCGCCTAGTTGGTCACATAAACCACAGTCGCGACAGGCGGAACCATTTTTGGCAGGTAAGGGTAATCCAATTTGGACCAGATGTTGTATTTTTTCCTGATAAGGTGTTCGCTCAAATGTTGATTTGGGCTGTGATAATGTAGTTTCTATGGTTTCCATGAGGGAATGATGCCAGTCATTAAAATCTTGACAGTGTTCGATTCGATTGGCGGCGCTGATCGATTCGTTTAGCAGATTGACTAATGCCAGATTATGATTATCGATGCTGGCGGTGCCGGTTAAATACTTAGTTTTCCATCTGAGTGGACGCATAAATTTTTCCTTCTGGTGGTGTTTATAGTATAATTCCTAATTATCGGTATCTCAACCACCCCCTACCCCTCCTTACTCAAGGAGGGGAGTTTAGCCGTAATTAGGCCACCTCCCCTCTTTCCTTTTTCTCGTTCCCACGCTGGCGCGTGGGAACGAGAAAAAACCTACTGGTGTGCATAGAGTAGCTTACTCAAGGAGGGGTAGGGGGTGGTTGAGGCCACCTCCCCTCTTTCTCCCCTCCTTACTCAAGGAGGGGTAGGGGGTGGTTAACCAAAATATAAGTACTTACTTCCCATTTTTCGTTTTATCGTCTAACCGTCGCACAAATTCTTGCAGGATAGTTCGATATAACTCGTCTTTTAGTACCAGGTCCTCAACTCCTTCATCCAAATTAGGATTGTCATTGACTTCAATAACACACACTTGACCGTTGTTGGTAACTTTTAAATCCACGCCATATAGTCCATCACCAATCAAACGGGCGGCTTTGGTGGCGATTTTCACCACTTCTTTCGGTGCTTTGTCGATAGCTAAAGTGGCAAAGCCGCCTTCGCTGTGATTACCAGAATCGGTATCGTGTTGTACTATTTGCCAATGCTCACCTGACATAAAATATTGACAAGCATAAATCGGTTTCCGGTTAAGAATACCAATGCGCCAGTCAAAGGGGGTGTAGAGATATTCTTGAGCCAAAATAATATCGGAATCTTTAAATAATTGTGCGGTCAAATCCAGCATTTCTTGGTGATTGTTGGCTTTAAACACCCCTCGTGAAAAGGAGCCATCGGGAATTTTTAGCACGATGGGATAGGATAATTCGTTTTCCAAACGGTGGAGATTATCTTTTTGTAAAATTAACGTTTTGGGGGTAGGTACTTCATTAGCTTTGAGTAATTCGGCTAAGTAAACTTTATTGGTGCAACGTAAAATCGAATCGGGGTCATCAATGACGACCATACCTTCGGTTTCGGCTTTTTTCGCAAATCGATAAGTGTGATGTTCAATGCCGGTGGTTTCTCGTATAAATAACGCATCGTACTCAGCCAAGCGGCCATAATCGCGTTTGGTAATTAATTCCACATATAATCCCATCTTCTTGCCGATATCGACGAATTTTTCCAACGCTTGGGGATTGGAGGGGGCAAACTCTTCCTTGGGATTATACAATATGGCTAGGTCATAACGAAATACTTGCTTTTTGGTATTGTTAATCCAGCGTTTAGTGCTATATACTTCTAGGGCTTTCACGAAGGAGGTTTCTTGATCTTCTTTTAAGTTGTTGAGGGATAGCGGTTTGATGGTTTCAATGAGCCATTTATCTCCTTGGTGACGAAATTCTACTTTCATGAGTGGACAGGCGAAAGTAGCGAAGATTTGACGCGCTAATTTTTGGAGGACTGGTTTATCGCAATAGCCAAATAAGATGGTGATTTCAATCGTTTGTTGGGTGTTGGGGTCTGGGGTTTTATCTAGGCTTTCTTGGAGTAATTTATCTAGGCAATCGATGCCTAAACTGTAGATCGCCTTGCTACTTAAATCTCGCAAAGTCCTGACGGTGGGAATCACTTTGTGATGTCGGGCCTCTGCTAACAATGAACAATAGTAGCCTCGACTCAGGTAGCGATAGCTGCGACATAAGTTGATGACTTTAGCGTGTTTTAGTTCAAAATATTCCGGTTGTGAAATATAGTCTTTCACGGAGACTATTTGCATATTGGGAAAGGCGGGCTTCCAATCTGCCGGGTTTTCAACAATAATCAGGTGTGTTGACATGATAACTCGAAATGGATAAAAATATTAATAATTTGTAGGTAAGTAGTAAAAACGTTATCATTCAATTTCGCCCCACTATTTCAGATCTTTCAGAAAGTCAGAAAGGAGGTTCTGAGATGATTCTGGCCAATCTTACTTAAGTCCTATCCAGGGCGAAATGTTATTGTACTGGGTGTCGTTTGCAGTGAGATTTTCAAAACCACCAGTGGTAAATTTTTTATTTTTAGAGTGTTAGCAGTCCTATACTTAGTAGTACACCTGGCAGATTTTTTCGACTAGCAAAGTTTTACTTAAAGTATTATCACTCCAACAATGACCATCGGTTAACCGTTCATATTGACTGACTTTTAAGTGGTACGGTTGTTTAATATTGTAGCAGGTTTTTAAATATACAAGATTAAAATTTTTTGATGAATTGAATAGGTGTTATAATTTTGTTTTCAACTCTCGTGCCAATATATCATGATTCACTTAATTGATAGCATAGGATCAATGGCGGCTATTTTAACCAGCACGTCATTTATTCCTCAAGTATACAAAGTGTATACGACTAAACAAACCCATGATTTATCTTTGGGGATGTTTTTATTATTTAGTTTGGGGTTGTTGTTATGGTGTATTTATGGAATTTTACTGACTGCTTGGCCCATTATTTGGGCAAATTTTATTACGTTGTGTTTGACGTGTTATATTTTGGTGATGAAGATAAAGTATGGATAAGGAGGAATTAGAAAGGCAGTTAGAACGGAAATGTAAGGTGGTCTGAAGTGTCAACCGATTGAGAGAATTGGCCCTCACCCCGGTCTCTCTCCCAAAGGGAGAGGAGAAGAAAATCAGTATTTTCGTCGTACTCCCCTTTCCTTTTGGGAGAGGGGCCTAGGGGTCAATGCCATTAAGTTAAGGTAGGGTGTATAAGCGAAGCATCATACACCGAACCTAAAATGGTGTATGACGCTTTGCTTATACACCCTACCTTAACTACGATCTATATTTATTTAGGGGGTCATCCTATCATGCAATATGGGATAACTCACTCATTTTCAACATCGTCAGGAAACTGTGATTCCCCAACATCCAACTCATCTAGTCCCAACATAAGTAAATCCGTCAATAAAGCATCAAGTCCACGAACTTCATCGCTATTGACACTTACATAGTTTGGTCCGCCTTGTTCAACGGCCAGTTTTTCAATGCGTTCCATGACGGTATTAGGAATGTTAACAGTTAGTATTTTCATTGTGGTAAATTTCCTTAACGTTTTTTTGAAATATGGATTTTTTGAATGAATGGTAGTCCCTCCAAAATTAATGGAGGTCTTAACTTTCAATGAGTTACCCAGATTCAAAGTTTCCTAAACCTTAAAGGTTTAGGAAACTTAGCACCTGCCAGATTTAAGAATCTTCACTGCCGGCAGTTAGTATCTCCATTGGCTGGTAGGGACTACCCAAATTTATAAATCTTACTGTAATAAATTATTAAATCATTCAGTGGAATAGGTTCATGAATTATCTACGGTTTATACCTTTGGCAAAGCGAAGAACTTTTCAATCTTACCAAGGAAACGTTGATAAACATCTTCCCTCACCGTTTCCGTGTCATGATGAATGTGTGTTTTAGAGTGAGTTGCCAGTTGTCGTTGCGTCAAGACTTTACTAATCAACTCCGATACTTCCGGTTGCTGTGCAATCAATGGCGCAATATCATATTTGGTAATTTCATACAATACCGTTTCGGCAATCGCTACTACTGTGGCGGTGCGCTGTTCTCCTGTGAGCAAAGCCATTTCACCGAAAATATTCCCGGCACCTAGTCGTGCGACTTCAGCGATTTCATTATTTTCCTTTTTCACCCGGACCCCAACGACTCCTTCGACTACGATGAATAAGGAATTACCCTCGTCGCCTTGTTGTACAACCATTTCTCCTGGCGGAAACCGACGACGGCGCATTTTATCGCTGAGATACCGTTTGGCTTCTTCGGAAAAAGATTTGAAAATATCAATTTCTTGTAACAACGTGATGGGTTTAGTAGCTTCCTCACCACTTCTTTCCTTGATACCTTTGAACCAATGAACTTCTTGTCGTTGCACGGCTGGCGCGATACCAGCCCGGTTAAGGTGGAACCATACTCTAGTCCAAACTTCTTCTAAAATCATGAATTTATTCGCATAATCCGTGGCACAAAACGCTACCCAATAGCTGGCGGCCCAGTCATTGATGCCGGTAAAAATAACCACTGGGGTTGGCGTTTTCAGAATTTTTTGACAAGACAATAGCGCATCCAATAAGATTTTTTTCACCCGCTCCGGCTGGTGCATTGGGTGTACATAAACCGTTGGCCACAACCAAAAGGTTTCATCGGGATAACAATAATTCAGAATGGCTGATTCTGAGGCTACACTGTTAGGAATACTCAAAATGCAATCCGCTCGAGTTTTAAGTCGAGTTGAGCGCCAAGTAATGTCAACAATTTCACCTTCATCATAAGTGCCAATTTGCACCCAGTCTCGAATTCTAAATGGTCGTTCTATATTAATCGCAATGCCAGAGAAGACGTTAGAAATATTGATTTGAATGGCTAAACCAATAATCATGGCCACTACCCCGGAAGTGGCTAAAATACTGGTCATTTGTCGTTCATAAACAAAAGCAATAATACCGACAATGGCTAAAAAGTAAATAATAAACGCCATGAATAAACGTACAATATTGGGTATGACTCGTCCGCTCTTTTCTTCCAAGGGTGTCCAAATAAAATGTTCAGACGCTAAATTGAGGAGAAACGCTGGAATCATCCACCACAAAATATCAAAAATGCTAATAACAGTTTTTAACATATAGTAGTTAGTGGTCTCTCTCATCCACTCTACTAGGATAACCTCACTGGCTAACAAGAGGACGAAGGCAAACACCGTTTGGAAAAACCAGACCAATTTGGAAAATCGTCGCAGTTTCTGATTGGCGGTAACGAAGTTTAACAATAGAGTTACCATGACTGCCAAGATCATCAAACTTTTAGCTTGGCTATATGACAACATACCGCGTAACGTAAATTCACTTTTTTGGATTTGCACCAACGTGTTAAAGCGTGAATATTCCACGGTACCTCCCTGGACATTCAGAAATTCAGGGTCGCCTAATGAATATTTGCGGACCACATCCTGGAAGAACCAGGCACGATTAATCAGCCAACCGCTACTAGGACTGAGAACTTGTGCTTCTCTCATTTGTTTCACTAAAGCATCTTCTTGCGTAGTTCCCATTCCCAGTTCATCAGTCACATAAATTAAGTTATTACGAATCAAATTGCTATGACGAAAAGTAATGCCTAGAATATGTTGTTTATAGGCATATTGGTTGACAAAATCGACCTTAAATTCACGTTTAACTTGATGATAGACCCGGTAAGTGATTTGATCTTTATCCTTGGTTTTATCGACTACGGGTTCTTTCATTTTAGTCGTTTCCACGGAATTGAGAAATTCTATATCCTGGGGATTGAAACTCCCCTGAAAACGAAACCAGATATGAAAGTCAATTTTACAAGTAAGTTTATTTGGATCGAAGTCACTAATTTCATTGATTTTTATCCCCACATACACGACATTGGTTTTATACATGTCGTTATTATCAATGGTCACCACCCGTTCTTCCTTGCGTGCTGTCTCCAAGTCTGAAATTTCACTAAGATTGCGAATGACTTGTAATTGAGTTAACGCGGAAATCAGTGTTTTATTTTTATAGATGCCAACGACCACAGGTTTGGGCGCATTACGATTCTCATCAAAATAGTTGAAGCCGGTCGTTCCTTCCACGGCTTCATGAACTTGGGTCATACTGGCCAATTGCTCACGAATTTTACGGCGGTCATTATTAAGTGTGTCGGTTTCCCCCTTGATTTCTAAGTCTTTGATGACCTTGTATAATACCATGGCGGTATCATAAGCGTAAGCGGCCGACCAGTCGGGTTTGTCACGATATTTTTGTTCATACTCGCCCTTAAATTTTTGTGCTTTTTCATTGGCGGTGTCAAATAATAACGGCGTGCCTACATAAATATCATTCGTGTAAAAGCCAGGGGTAGCTTTTTCACGCGGCAACTTATCAAACCCATCTTTAAAAGTTTGTTCCGAAAAACTGGTTTCACCCATAATCAAATTAGTCAAGCCAGCATCCTTAATTAATTTGACCAACTTAACACCCTCCCCAGCTTGTACCGATAAAAATAAGGCGCCAGCCTCCTCCGGTTGGTCTTTGGTTTGTTTGAGTTGTTCCACAAAGCCCTTAAACACTTCTTCTAAATTTTTATCCTCCGGGTTATAACTCCATTTATTTTTAACGGTCAGACCGACTTGCGAGGCGGTCTCTTCAAACACTTGCGCTAAATAAGCCCCATAAGATGCGGTTTCATGGATAATAGTCACGTTGTTTTGCCGCAGCACTTTATTCATGTAATTGGCTAAGAATTGACCAGAAGCTTTGGACGTGAAGATGCTTCTAAAATACCATTCATTACCCTCGGTGACTTTTACGCTGACTGAGCCAGGCGCAATCGCGGGGATGCCATATTTTTTATAAACTTCGCCGCCGGTAATGGAACAACTGCTATACCAGTGACCAATGACAGCCACGGCTCTATTTTCTTTAACAATTCTGAGGGCTTCCTGTTTAGCTTGACCTGTTTTCGAATCACAACTGTTTTGGTCATCAAAAGTTTCCAATTTGAGTTGTTTACCATTGACTCCTCCTTTTTCATTGATGCTGTCAAAGTATAATTGAATGGCTTGTGACATGATTTTACCAGCCGTTCCGCCCTCTCCCGACATAGGGCCAATAAAAGCCAGGTAAATATATTTTCCTTCACGTTGGAGCAGGTTGGTATAGATGGTCCAAGCTAACGCGGTGACAATCAACAGGGTAATAATCAGATTCCTTAAATTCATACGTTATTAGTGGGTTTAGTCAGTAACGAAGTAATAAGTTGCTATATAATAAATTGCTGCTAGTGATGCCATCTGGGTGATGACCGAGGACTGCTAGTCCTTTGAGGACTGGCGGTCCTGATAAGTACCGAAGCAACAATTTTCTCCTATTTTCTTTCGCCCCTCTCCCTTTGGGAGAGGGGCCGGGGGTGAGGGAAAATACCGCCGAG